>Ga0099364_10002727_pt1 | contig 27998 bp, 31 predicted proteins | sample TergutTh196P3_FD_73070 | JGI IMG/M metagenome (GOLD analysis project Ga0099364, IMG submission 73070) | Microcerotermes parvus P3 segment gut microbial communities from Pointe-Noire, Republic of the Congo - Th196 P3 | ecosystem: Host-associated > Arthropoda: Insects > Digestive system > Gut ... | reverse complement strand
TTTTTAAACGCATCTGTCATATCTTTTTCGTTACAAACAACTCTTAAATTATCATCTAATAATAGCATTCTGCGAATAATAAGATTAACATATTTTTCATCTAATTCGGACATATAACATATTCTATTGTTTAGATGGCAAGCGACCATCGTAGTTCCACTTCCGCCAAATACATCAAGAATAATATCATTTTCATTAGAGCAATCTTTTATCGCATCAGCGACCAATTTAATAGGTTTCATCGTAGGATGCACACGCTCTATACCTTGTGTATTAGCAAAATTAAAGCACGCTTGCCCGTTATGTTCCCAAATATTTGTCCTGTAATCTTTGAAAGAAAAATTATGAACACACGCACCTTTGCCTTTCTGAAAAACAAAAATAAGTTCGTACTGACTGCGATAAAAGCCGCCCATTCCTGCACTTTTTTTATTCCAAATAATAAGTGCCTTAAACTTTTCATATTGCTTTTTTACTTTCATCATCGCATCAATATTTTTCCAATTTATACAAATATAATGGATAGAATTGTTATTAGAAAATTGATAAAGATTACTTGCAATTTTAGTTAGGAACTGGCTAAATTCTTTTTCTGTAAGTTTAGTTCCCATAACAAAATCGGCATTAGAAGCAATACTGCCAATAGCATCATTATTTAGATTAAATGGCGGGTCAGTGAAAACCATATTAGCAAAATTGCCATTCATAAGTTTTTCAATATCATTTTTATTTGTTGCATCGCCGTAAATTATCCGATGCTTGCCGATTTCAAAGACATCACCACGCTTTAATGTAATAGTATTTTCTAATATTGGTGATTTAAATTCTTTTTGTTTTTTACGAATATCACGCATCAATCCCATATTATATCTCCTGCTTATTTTGTGATGGATATTTTTGCCTTGTTTTTTCTAATAGCATACAAAAAGTGTCTATACCAATACTATCTGTTAATGTTTTGACATCTAAATAGGACAAAAACTTCTTTTTTCGCAATACATTATGGAACCAACTTTTCGTTTTAGAACGCAAATTGCAGTAATCTTGCTTTTTCATTCCATAAAGGGACAAAATACGCTCCAATTCAATCGGTTTAACGTCCATAAAAGGAATTAATTCTGCTTTTTTTTCTTTTTCTTGCATATTTTTTATCTATTTTTTTGATTTATAAACTTTTTTATTACTTTAATCAACGATAATAAACAGCATACTAAACTTTAGTCACCGATAGTCACCTGTAAGCAACGATTTTAGTCGTTAGTCACTGATAGTCACCGATAATCAACGATTGTAGTTTATTAAAGTTATATTCTTTTACTTTTTCCGCTAATTTCAAGTATTTTGTAATACTTTGAATCGTTCAAATAGTCGGACATTTGGCGATTAAAAGAGTTCTTATTTTGTTGCAATCTAATGTCTATATTGCCTGCAATTATATTTGTAAGTCCATTGCCATACCGATACGCAAAGAAGTCCCTTATAAGAGATTCTTGGTTATCTGTCGTGCATTTTTCAATACCTAAATCATCAATAAAAAGAATATCACAATTCTCTAAATCAGCAACTTTTTGCTTATCTGTTTCATCAATACTTGTAATAAAACGAACGAGGCGAGTCATCGTTATATAGCGTATTTTTACAATTAAAAATATTTCTAAAACTCTTGCTATTGCAGTTAATAAAGTTGTTTTGCCTACTCCTATATTTCCGTGAAAGTAGTATCCATAATTATTTTCACCATTGATTATGTATTGAAGCAGAAAATCAGCAAGTAAATTTTTATAAAAATTATTTTGTTGCCAGTCCATTTTAAACTCAACAGGAACTTTATAAAATCCATATTTTAAAAGCAAATTATTAACTTTTTTTGCTTCAATTAGTGGAGCAAACTTATAAAATGTTCTATGATGCCATCCAACAATATCATCGCAAACAAGTATATTGTCTTGCTCCATTCTGAACTTTAATTTTCTTTTTTTATGCCAACTATTTACGGCATCATCAAAAGAAAAATCTTTTTTGAAATGACCTATCGCATTCTTTATAGCGAGGTAATTATTTTTTTCTTTTTCGCTCATATTATTTTCAGTTAATTTTTGTGTCTTTTCAGTGTTATTTTTATTATTTGGTTCTGACAATAAATCAACTTTTAATTCTGTTAGAACACTTGAAATACTTACTATTTCAGACATATTTTAATCTCCATTATTTTTATTTTGTGTTATAAATTGCAATTTGCAATCAATGTTTTTTCTGATGCTACACCTCCCATTTTTCACTTTTATTTCGTATTGCATCTTGTTCTACTTCTTCGCCATAAACATTTTTTATTCGCTTTGCTTCTCGTGTTGGCTGTGAATATGAACTTACTTGTTTTTCTTTACTCCATCTGATTTCATTCCCTTTCTTACCTGCAATAGAACATTTTTCGGTTTTAGAATTGATAATTTTCATTCGCCGCATAAAAGATTTTGAATAAAAAACTCCTTTCTTTTCATCCAACACAAACAAATCAAAATCCTCTATTACACTCCGAACTAAACCAGCATCCACATTGAGAATCAGCCCTATCGCATCATAATTCATTGGAAGTTTATAATCGTTTGCTTCAAAAAGCAATTCTAAAATCCACCAATAAACTATGCAACCTGCAAAGTCAAGTTTTATATCGTTCCTTGCATTTGCATCGTGTGAAAAGTATTTCGGTTTTGTTTTTTTAGTCATCGCAAATTCTTTTTTCTTTTTTATTTTATTTGGGATTAGGAGGCAATCGCCACGCAATCACATCGGAATAAGGTCGTTATCGCTACCCGATACTTATAACTCCTTTCATTTCAAATACTTATAAAAAATAAACTTTTTTTTGATTAAAAACATTAGCAAAAATCTAAATATTTTATTGCTGTTATTTGCGAAAAACAAATTAAAATTATCTGATGTTGAAAAAGTTTTTTTTGAAAAAATTTCGTGACCCGATAACATTTTTTTTCAAAAAAAATAAAATTATTAAATCGTAAGAAAGAGACAATTTGCAATTTTTTTGTTCTAACAACAATTTTTCAAAATGAGTAAAAAAACTACAACCTTCATTTTCTATTTTTTGTTGTAGGTTCTTTATTCTTTGCTTTTTTGTTAATCCGAGTGCTATACACTCTGTAATTTGATTTTGTGTAGCCATTATAACTCCGTATATTATAATATGTTTATTAAATAATTTCAAAAAAAACATACCCATTGAAAGAAAATTAGGGTATGTTTAAAATATGTCGGTCTTAATCTGTTGCAATGCAACGATGCAAAACTAACATATTTAAGCAATCACCACAAGAAAATAATATACAAATGAAATATAAAGGTGTAAATATCATTTCTAAATTATATTCTTATTTTCAGTGCCGTAGCAGGAATTGAATCTACTATAATTAAAGCAAGGAAGGAACTTTAATACAATATCCTACATGTTTATGCTTTTAGGAAGTTTAATGAGCAAGCAAGGATTACTATCAAGAAGTTTTTCATTTATCGCTTCTTTAATTGCTTGCTTTAAAACCCTAAAATAAAGGATTATCGTGTTATTATTTATTCCGCTATTACGCAAAAAATCTATAAAACCATCACAATATTTGGCATCTATATTAGAAGTTAAAGTATTCCATTTATCATATCTTTTTAATTGATAAAAAACGTTCTTCCAATTAGAAGTAGTATATTTCCCTGCTCTTTTTTGGATGCAATTATCAAAATGTGATAAAAAAGTTATATATTGCACACTTGGATTGTGATAATTTAATGAATCAAGTGCTAATTCAACTTCATATTTAGCACGAATAGTTTCAGCAATAGCCAACATTTGTTTGTTATGTGAACGCTCAATAGCGGTCTTTGGATGTGTGATTAAATGAAAATCAAGATACTTAAAAGTTCTTGGATAGGCAATACTGCCATCGGGCATAATTGTTTTACCTTTGTAAATATCAATAGCAAGTGTAGTTGTGCCGCCCTTATTTTTTCTTTTTCTGATAGTAACTGTCATAATATTTTATTAAAATATGATAAAATTAAACTTAAATAATACACAAATAATACACAAAAATGGTTAAAAAATATGAAATTATATACATTAATCTCGCAACATAAAAAAATAAATCATTAGTAAATACAACTATTTACAGCGAAATGCAAATAAACGACAATAATATGGTCACTATGTATATAATCACCAAAAAATTATGCTTCTACTAACAAATCATATACAACTTTGGGAGAGATATTTGCTTGAGCATATAATGCTTCTTTAACAAATAATTCTGCCTCTAATAATTTTAGTTCAGAAATTGCTTCCTGAAATGATTCTATAGGCGCATTTTCGGGCTTATCCAACACATAACTTGTGCTATTATTATTCACCTGTATTTTATTAGACAAGGATTCTAAACCTTGTAACAATATGCTATTCTTCCAATTAGGAGGCATATTTATATCGTTTTTATCTACGATTTGATTTTGCTTATTAGTGCTAATGTTATTTGTTTTAGTGTGTTCCAAGGTATCAGGAACAAATCTTTTATAGGTTAAATTAGCGATTTTGGTATTATTAACTTCTGTGATATTCATATTGTTATTTCCATTTTAATTAAACTAAATAAAAATATACAAAATTGCTGCCAAAATGTTTTTTTGTTTAATTGCTTACACTAATTAAATTTTGATTAACAACGTTTATAAGTTCTGTTTCTATATCATCAATATCTGTTTTATTTTTTTGCGTAGTGTAATACCAATTATCGCTATTATGTGAAACTAATTCGGTAGAAATCAATCTTGCAGTATATTTATTTTGATTCGGGTACAACTTCATTAAAAGATAAATATAAATTAGCATTTGCAGTTCGTATTTATATTTTAGTTCGGTTATGTCATTAATGTTATTAGTTTTCCAATCCCATATTTCGTACTCGTCCTCATCGTTTTTCACTAAACAATCTATAATTCCGTATAAAAAATTATTATGAAAGGGAACAGATATTTCAAACTCAAATTCAGCATTAATTATATTATTTTTATATTTTTGAAAAAGGGGAGTGTTGACTAAAATAGTAACGTTTTTTATAATACTTTCAGTAATATCTGCATCGTTATTGCCATTATTTTCTATAATATCTTGAATAATATCTTTAGTAATTTTCCCGTCTTCAAACCATAGATTTATATTTTGCATAATATTATGAAAAATTACTCCTTTTGTGATAGGGTTTATATTATTTTTTTGCTTTTTAGCATTAATAGTAGTAGTTTTATCATAAAAATTATTTGTAGAAATATTAGAGAAAGCAAGCATTTTATTTGACTCTATCGTGTTATAATTATGCTCACAAACTATTTTATTTTGCGTCTGTGTTTTAACATTTTTGCTTGTTTTAATATTATCGTAATCATTATAAATAGTAATTGGGACAGATACATTTATATTGTTTGTTAAATCTTTACTATAAGTTTTGATGTTATAATTGAGTTCTATTTTACTATTCATTTATAAAATATTTTATTTTTTCATAGCATATTTTGTTTTTATATCTTCAATGTTTTTAAATAATCTTCCTTCTGGAAAAACTACTTTATAAGTTATTTCAGTATTTATTGCTTCATCGTTTTTCCCTATCCAATACAACATTTCAATTTTTCCTACAAAAGCATCCTCATAAAATTGAGTGTCATCATAATTTTTCAAAACAGATTCGTAATATATCAAAGCAGAACGTGGGCTTTCAAGTTTTTTATATAATTCTGCTATACGAAAATCTTTTTCAGCAAGTTTATTACGGCATTCTATAATCATTGAATCAGTTTTTTTATATAAGGAATCTTCTTTATCAGGAAATATATACTGAAATTCTTGTAATGTTTTAATTGCTTTAACAGTTTGTTCTTGGTCTTTATGATAACTTGGCGACATATTGAACAGCGACAAACCTGCTTTATAAGTAGATATTTTTGCATATTCACTGCCAGGAAAATTAGTTCTTACTCTATTGTAATTAAAACTTGCTAAAATATATTCTTGCCTGATAAAATTAATTTCAGCAGTATAATATAGTGCTTTATCGGCAACATTACTACCAGGAAATTGCAATTTAATCATATCAAAGAACGAAAGTGATTCAGAATAATCTTTTTTATTAAACAACCTAAATCCTTCATTAAAAGCTTCTTCAGCATTTTTAGGTTCTATTTTATTTGGTGTTTTGCAGGCAGTGATTAATAGTATTATTGATATTATAAAAAAAACTTTTTTTAACATTTTTTTATCCAATTGCTTGCACAAAAATACACTTTTTTCTATAAAAAAAAATAAAAAAAACAGCATAACCGAAGCCATGCTGTTAAGACAAAACATCACAAAATGTTTTCAAAAAAACGTTTTCACCACAAAAATACACTTTTTTCTATAAATAAATAAAAAAACAGCAAAACCGAAGCCATACTGTTTGAAACTGAAATTATCTTTTTATTTAATATTAATAGGTGAATGCTAAAAATATTTACCACAAAAATACACTTTTTTTTCTATAAAAAAACAGCATAACCGAAGCCCTGCTGTTTGAACAAAAAAGATTAAAATTAATTAATAAATTTATACCACAAAAATACACTTTTTTCTATAAAAAAAAACAGTATAACCGAAGCCATACTGTTTGAACAAAAATATTATATTTAAAAAATCATTACCACAAAAATACACTTTTTTTTCTATAAAAAAACAGCATAACCGAAGCTATGCTGTTAAAACAAAATTCATTCAGATGTGTTAAATAATATTAAAATATGAACAAAAATTTTGAACGATTTTTTTTTTGCTTACTTTTATACGGGAGTTAAGGGAAGTAAGCACCCCTTATTTTTATGTGAGTGTAATATTCTGTTATAGCAAAACAAGTTCGGCATCAGCATTTTAGAAGTTCCTATATTTATTATCAATAACTTATTTGCTGCCAAAAGCAACCATATCTAACAATTCTATTTTTGGGGTGTGATAAGATTCTTTTATTGGTTCTGCTTTTACATAATCGGTGCTTAAATATTTTTTAGAATCATCTGCAAATACAGTAGATACAATAGCATCTGCACCATATTTTTCTTTTAGTATGACTGCTCCTATAAAATTAGCACCAGAAGATATTCCAACGCCCAATCCTAATGTTTTTGCTAATTTTTGTGCCATCAAAATTGAATCACCATCCGAAACAGATACCACATCATTCCACCTATCATAACTCATTATCTTTGGAATAAACTCATCAGATATTCCTTGTATTCTATGATTTCCTACTTTATATCCTGTTGTAATTGTGGGGCTTTCGGTGGGTTCTAAAGGATGTATCTTGCAATTAGTAATTGCTGAACGGAATGCCCTACCTACGCCGATTATCGTTCCACCTGTTCCTACACCTGCTACAAAAACGTTAGGAAGTATATTTTTTTCTGAAAGTTGTTTTATTATTTCTAATCCCGTTCCGTATTGATGCGCTAATACATTATTTTCATTTTCAAATTGTTTAGGTAGAAATACATTTGGATTATCTGTTTGCATATCTTCTGTTAATTTTATGCTTCCGATAAAACCGCCTTCTTCTTTACTTATTTCAATTAGTTCAGCGCCGAACGATTTTATTATATTTTTACGTTCTAAACTTAACCAATTTGGCATTATTATTTTAACTTTTAAACCCAAATAACTACCTAATGCAGAAAACGAAATGCCTGTATTACCACTCGTTGCTTCTACTATTACGCTTTCAGCAGTTAGTTCACCTTTTTCACAAGCCGATTGCAGCACACAAAGTGCCATTCTATCTTTTATGCTACCTGTATAATTATAATATTCGGCTTTTGCATAAATTGTAGAAACTTTGTTATTATACTTATATTTGACACCGATTAGTGGTGTATTTCCTATTAGATTTTTTAATTCTTTTAATTTATTTAGCATAGGACTTAATTTTAGTTTATTTTTGCAAACGAAAAATAGTAATTTTTTACAAAAATAAGGATTTTTCTATGAAAAACAAATTTCCGCCAAAATTTTAATTTTTATATTGCTACCAAACATTAGCAATAGGATTAATTGTCTGTTCAAATTCTTTAGGAACTATTATTTGCCCTATATTTATACAATTTGAAATCTCAACCAAAGGCGATGCTATTCCTATAATACCAGATGCTACCCCTCTTGTATTATTAGATCCATGAATATTTTCACATTCTATAATTCCAAAATTTGCACAGTCAGTTATTTTTTCAGTTGTGAAGGTTGCTATACCGCCAGTTATACTTATTCCTTTAATATTTCCTATATTTATACAATTTGAAATAGTTCCATTGATAATATGGGTAATACCACCTACAACATATCCTTCTATATTTGCTTTATTAATATTAATTGAACAGTAGCAAGGTGCGACCCAGTAATTATACCACCGACATAATGTCCTTTTACATAGTCAGAAACAATAACTTTTTTTAGTAAATCTTTATTCTGCCTGTCTAACATTATATTTTGCATATTCAGAAAAAGTTTTCTAAAATTATCTACTTATTTCGCCATCTACATAAAATTAGAGGATGCTGAAATAAGTTCGGCGTGACAAGTAGGAAAAATATTTTTATATTATAATTTTTATAAAAAAAACGTATTTTTGAATTTTAAAAAATAATTCAATTGTTTTTTTAATAAAATAGAAATTTATATTAATAATATTTTCAGGATATATCCAATGAAAAAACTTAGAATTACCTTGAATGGTAAAAGTTATGAAGTAGATGTGGAAATCTTAAAAGATGATGACGCATCTCCAATGTCGTATATGCCAATGGCACCACAACCAATGGCAGTAGCACCACAAATGTCAGTTCCGCCACCTTCTCCCGTAGCGGCAGCACCACAAAAATCATCAGCACCAACAGGAGGCAATACTCTTGCCGCTCCAATGAACGGAGTTGTAATAGAAGTGCCTGTTAAAGCAGGCGATGATGTGAAAGCAGGACAAGTAGTCGTTATATTAGAAGCGATGAAAATGAAAACAAATATTTCATCCGACCGAGATGGAAAAATTGCGTCTGTGAATATTTCTCCTAACGACTCTGTTGAAGCAGGGCAAACAATGCTAACTTTTGTATAGTAAGGAGATTAAAAAAATATGGAAGAAGCAATTTTAAAATTCTTCGAGTCAATGGCGTGGTCCAAGTTAGAATGGACTCACATTGTGATGCTTTTAATATCGTGTGTGTTGTTCTATTTGGCAATAGTAAAAGAGTTCGAGCCACTTTTACTTGTTCCAATAGCATTCGGTTGCTTTTTAGCGAACTTGCCGGGTAGCGGATTGCTACAAGTAGACATAATAAAAGACACATTTCCTTCAATCAACGATAAAGTAGTAGGATTGTTCGACTATATATCATTAGGATTAAAGTTAGAACTATTTCCGCCGTTGATATTTTTAGGTGTAGGAGCAATGACGGATTTCGGTCCGTTAATTGCACGACCTATAACATTTTTGCTCGGAGCAGCAGCACAATTAGGTGTCTTCTTAGCATTTTTTGGAGCATATTTGCTTGGTTTTACTTTGCCTGAAGCTGCTGCAATAGGTATTATTGGAGGAGCCGATGGACCTACTGCTATATATATAACAAACAAACTCGCTCCGCACTTATTAGGAGCAGTAGCAGTAGCAGCATATTCATATATGGCACTAATTCCTTTAATTCAGCCATGGATAATGAAACTATGCACAACAACAAAAGAAAGAAATGTTGTTATGCCACCACCACCACCTGTTGCAAAATGGGTTAAAATAGTATTTCCGTTATTAATTACTTTCTTATGTGTAATGGTTGTTCCGCCTGCTGCACCACTTGTTGCAATGCTTATGGGCGGGAATCTATTACGCGAAAGTGGTGTCGTAGAACGCCTTTCTAAAATGGCACAGAATGAACTAATTAATATAGTTACTCTGTTTTTAGGAGTTTCTGTTGGCTTGAAAATGAGTGCAGAACATTTTCTTACGTTAGAGACAATTAAGGTTATTATCCTTGGTGTTATAGCGTTTGAGTTTGCTACTTTTGGTGGAGTAATATTCGGCAAATTACTATATGTTATCACTAAGGGCAAAATAAATCCACTTATTGGCTCGGCGGGGGTTTCTGCTGTTCCTATGGCAGCGCGTGTGTCGCATAATGTAGGATTAAAATACAATCCTAATAATTACTTGCTAATGCACGCTATGGGACCGAACGTTGCAGGAGTTATTGGTAGCGCCGTAGCGGCAGGAATATTTCTTAGTTTTCTGTTGTAAAGTTGTGTTATGCAAGGTGCGTGCAATCTCACAACATTCTTATTCTTTAACACGGGGGCTTGCCCCCGTGTTTGCTTTTTTATAAAAAATAAAAATTTGTTTTATTTCAGTTAAAAAAAGTGTATATTTATAAAAATATAATTAAAAAAGTATTATGAAAAAACTTATTATTATTATTGTTATTATTATTTCCGTTTTGATTTGCGGGATTATGCATACAAGTTGCAGTTCTAATCCAACATTACCAAGGGTTGTTGTAATGGGAGAACCTGACGAATATGTGACCATCGTCGATGAAATGTGTGAAAAATTAGAAACCGCTTTCAAACAATTATCTAATGATAGTTTGGAACATTTTTTCAGCGATTGGAATGCTGCATTTTCTTTTGAAACTGATATGCAAAACAACGTAATTGAAGAAATATATAAAATCTACAAAGAGTTTTACCATCCTTTAGATGTAAAGTTGAACTCAGACAGCAAATATGCAGTAGTTCAAAATAATATCCTTTTTGCTATATTAGACGAAGAACTCTTTGATAATTGGTCTAAAATCAGAAAAACAATAAACTTTGAAACTATTGAGGATTTTAGACCGCAACTATACTTGCCAAAAGATAACGTTCTTTATCTTACTCCTGAATATGAAAAAGCACTCGAAATGTTTATGGGGACACTTCAAAATAATAAAGAAGATGCTACGGAACGGTATAATTTTATACGTCCTTATATTCCGATTTTACGTGGACATTGGTGGGGTTGGCATATTGTAACTCATCCGCTTGTGCATCGAATATTTTTGGATACAAACGAGTATGTTGCAAGGGTCCATTGGCGAATAGGATATGGAGGCGGCGAAACAATTATGAGGAAAAAATCTGATATATGGGAAGTAGAAAAAACTTATAATACCTGGATTGAGTAGTGTCAAAAAATACAAATATAATACAGGGGATTTCTAAAAATGTGTTATGCCGTGCTTGAACAGAAGGAAAATACTGTTTTTATAAGTGCCATAATACTGAATAAAAAAACACTCAAAATCACTATTTTTGCTTATGAATTTGAATGAAATAAAAAAAAAACTGCAACCATTAAAAATAATTAATCATAAAAATATAAATGTCACTTCTATATGTTATAATTCCCAAAAATGTAAAGAAAATTCGCTATTTGTCGCTATAGAAGGTAATAATGTTGATGGAAATAAATATATAAATGATGCTATTCAAAATGGTGCAAAAGTGATAGTTTCTGCTAAATTAGATATTAATTTTGTGGATAAAATAACTTATTTATTAGTTCAAGATACGCGATTGGCACTTGCTGAACTATCGCATATTTTTTATAACGAACCCGCTAAAAAACTAATTTGTATCGGAATTACAGGAACAAATGGCAAAACAACAACTGCTGCTTTAGTTAAATCAGTTTTAGAAACAGCAAATAAAAAAGTAGGTTTAATAGGAACAACAGGTATTTTTTATGGCAACAAAAAAATAGAATCAACACATACCACACCCGAATCATTGGAATTAGCAATTATTATGCGAGAAATGGTAGATGCAGGTATTGAATATCTAATAATGGAAGTGTCATCGCATTCTATCGTTCAGCAAAGAATTGCAGGTATTCCATTTAAAATTGCAGCATTTACTAATTTAACACACGAGCATCTTGATTTTCATAAAACGATAGATAATTACGCCAATGCAAAGAAAATATTGTTTGATAGTTTAGATAAAAATAGTATTGCAATAGTAAATAATGATGATAGTTGGAGTAATTATATGGTTAAGGATTGTAAAGGAATAGTAAAAAAAATTGGCGAAAAAAATAATGTAAATTATAAAATATCGGATATAAATATAGAAATAGCAGGTAGCAAATTTAACATAAATAACGACACAATAAATACAAAATTAACCGCATATTTTAATGTCCAAAATGTAGCATTATGTTATGCAATATGCAATGAGTTGGGAATTGAAAAAGAAAATATAATAAATGGATTATCTACTTCTGAAGGTGCTATTGGTAGGTTGCAATCGGTAGTTGTTCGTAGCGGTGCAACAGCGTATATAGATTATGCACATACTCCCGATGCTTTAGAAAAAGCACTTAATAGTTGCAAAGAATTATTAACAAAAGGACGTTTGATATGTGTCTTCGGATGTGGCGGTGATAGAGATAAAACAAAGCGTCCCATTATGGGAAAAATAGCAGAAAAAAATGCAGATATAGTTATAGTAACTGACGACAATCCTCGCACAGAAGATTCGCAATCAATAATAAATGATATTTTAAAAGGTATGGAAAATAATGTTAAAGTTATTGCAAATAGAAGTGAAGCAATACAATATGCCGTTGCTATTTCAAATGAAGACGATATAATTTTAGTAGCAGGAAAAGGACACGAAAATTATCAAATTATAGGAACGCAAAAACACCATTTCAGCGATTTAGAAGAGTTAATTAGGTGATTGTGTATTATATATAAAACAACAGCATAATGATTTTCATTATGCTGTTGTTTTAATAAATTGTTTGCAGTTATGAACTAAATGGTGTTGATTATTTTTTCAGCAACTTTTTGCAGGACATCGGGGGCATCATAAAAACCACTTTCAAGTTTGCTTTTTATTGAATTTAATTTTTTGTAATTATCAGATATTTCAATACTATCTGTAGAGTTCGTAATAGCGTTCATATTTTTTTGTTCTTTTTTATCAGATATATTTTTATTTTTAATATCGTCAGTATTTTGTTTTTCGTTAATATATTTGTATTTTTCTTGGTTATACGAGTTTATTTTCATAACTTAATTTCACCTTGTTATTATAAATTAATAATGATTTATTAGTAGATAATTTTGTTAATTTATCTTTTGTTTCTATGGATTTTTTGTTAAGAAAATCTATATTTTGATTTTCTATTGGAAGTATTTCTTCGTTATATTTAATCCACATTAAGTTACCATTTAGTAATTTTTCTTTGTTTTCATATTCGTTGAAAATTAATTTTAATTTTTCAGCAAGAATATTTCTATCTTTGTAAATGTTATCTATGCTTTCTGCAATATTCACACTATCTATATTATCGGTTTTATTTTCTAAATCTTTAATTAGATTATTCACTTCAACCGAATAAGCAATTATTTTTTCTAAAATTGAGTTAAATTCATTTAAAATATCATTCATATTGACTTTATTTTTAGTATGTATTTTATGCAGTAGCATCTGCAATTTGCCCTTTTCCTATTAATTTATCTAATAGTTTGGCAATTTTAATAGAAATATCGTTTGGATATTGGCTCAATACTTCTTTAGTTTCTTTGTTAATAACTTTAAGAACTAGTTCTTTTTTCTTAATATCCGACATTTCATTTTTGCTTTCAACTAATTCAAATTGAAAGAACACTGAATCCATATTATAAACTTTGTTTAACGTATCGTTAATTTCGTCCATACCAATTTTATTTTTAGGTTGGCTTTCTTTTTTAGCATCAGTATTTTGATTTTTCAAACTTGCTAATTCTTTTTCTATGTTGTTCACAAGTTCGTTTTCAATCTCTTGGATGAGTTGATTATCTATTTTTTCTGTTTTGGGTGCATCTTTCATATTTTGCTGTTGTTTCATTTGAGCAAAATATTCTTGTGCATTGCTATTATCTTTTAAACGCAAATCTATTGGCTGAACCATATCTTCACCTATAAAATTTAAATGTATATATACTTAATTTATCTTATCGGCAGTTTTATTAAAAACTTTAATAAAATAATTTTATGCAAATATAATGTTATTTTATTAAATTTATGTATGTTTTACGAGAAACTACTAAATATAATAAGAAGGTGCATCTAAATGCTGTCATACCGAACTTGTTTCGGTATCTCTTCGCATAGAATAAGGGGATACTAAATGGAACAAATTGCGTATTATATTTTACGCTTGTCCTTGTAGCAAAAGAACTTTCCAAATAGTGCGGACAATTATTTCGAAATCCAGTTGTAATGAAAAATTTTCTATATAGTAAAAATCATTTTTAGTCCTTGCCTTTACTTCCTCCAAATTTAAATCATATAATGGTCTAAGTATTTGATTCCACCCCGTAAGACCAGGACGAACAAGGTGTCTTCTGTTATAAAAAAATAAATGCGATGAGAACTCTTCTACAAATTTAGGTTGTTCAGGACGTGGTCCAACAACACTCATATCACCTTTTAGTATATTAAAAAATTGTGGCATTTCGTCCAAATGTGTTTTTCTTATAAATCTTCCGAATTTAGTGATTCGTGGGTCGTTTGTTGTTGCCCATTGCTGCTTATTATCTTTGCTTTGCACCATAGAACGAAACTTGTAAATAGTAAATATTTTATTGTTTTTGCCTACTCTTGGTTGTGAATAAATAGGATTTCCTGCTGATTCTAATCTAATAATTATTGCTATTATAATCCAAATAGGAAGCCCTAATGCTAAAACTAATAAACTAAAAATAATATCAAATATCCTTTTAGCAGCATATTGAACAGGTTTTAATAATCTGAAAGACACTTCTATTAAAGGAATTCCATATAGGTTTTGCGTTTTAGTTCTGCCTGTAAAATGATCGTATAAATTAGGAAATATGGATAATTTAATGTTATTTTTTATACAAACTTCTTCAATTTCAAATAATGATTTTGAATCAGGTGTTCCCGAAGATAGCACTATTTCTACGGGAACAACACGTTCTATTACATCATTTATATTATTTTTTGTGCCACTAATTAACCAAGCAAAAGTATCATCAAAGTCCATTTCTGCTCTATAATAGTCGTTCATTGTGCCAATATTCTCAAAAGGTTTTTTGCTTTTATTATGCTTGGCATTGTGCATTTTTACAACAAAATGCTGTTTATCTTCATCATTTAGTTCTTCATCTTCGTATAAAATAATTCCTCTGACATCATAGCCCCAAGTTTTACTTTTTAATGTATCTATGTAAAATTCAATAGAAGGTTTTAGTTTTCCTACTATTAGTATTGGAATTTTTATTATTTCTTTTTTTCTTAATCTTATCTGAATTCGCCTAATAATGAACCTAAATAACGTAAATACGAATATAGATATTGCAAAATATATTAAAAATAGCACTCTGATAGTTGCTATATCATTACTCGTAAATATCAAAAATACAATTATAAAACAGCCAAATAAAGATATTTTTATGATAGAATAAAATTCAGAAAAAGGCGAACAAACATACCAATCTTTATACATACCAAATGCTATAAATATCAATACCCAAAAGAACGTCATTAAAAAACTTCCACTTACATAATCCATATACGTTGGCACTGCAATAGTTTCAATTAGTCCTGAAAAGAATCTTAAATATAATTGAATTGCAAATCCCACCCATATAGCGACTATATCTGCTACTAATTGCAAAAATATTTGAAAGTATTTACTATTATTAACTAATTTCAAAACGCATCTGTTAATATTTATTAAAAGGTTAATTGCTTGCTAAAATAATGTTTTTTATATAAAAACGCTGTCATACCGAACTTATTTCAGCATATTTTTATTTAACACGGGGGCTTGCCCCCGTGCTAATTTTTGCTCGTAGTTAACAAAATTAGGGGATTCCGAAACGAGTTCGGAATGACATATTTATTCAGTATGATATATTTAAAAAGTTACTTTTACAAAAAAAAACATTATTTTTGTATAAAAATATAGCAAAATTATGTTGTTAAAATTAAATCTTAAATTGTATTTATGTGTGTTAATTGCACTCCCTTTTTGTATGAACTTATTAGCACAAAAAAAACCTATCACGCCCGAAGTTCTTTATTCTATGGACAGAATAAATGATGCAGCAGTGTCGCCTGACGGAAATTTTGTTTTAGTTTCTATCTCAAAGCCAAATATTGAAACAAATAAAATGGAAACAAAAACGCAAATCATTTCTATAAATGGCAATATTATTAATACTTTTGAAGAAGATGCTACAATTTCTTCTGCTATTTGGAGTCCTGATAATAAAGCATTTGCTTATGTTTTAAGTAAAAATAATAAGCATCATATTTATTGTGCAAAAATAGCATCGGCACATAATGTTAAAGAAAAAGAGACAGAGCATTCTCTTATTTTTTATTCTTTGCCGCAAAGAGTTGCATCTTTTGATGAAGATATTAGTGATTTGCAATTTTCACCTGATGGTAAATACTTTGCATTTATCAAAAATGTAAAAGTGGAGCAAACAATAGCAGAAAAGTATTCGCAATATCCTAAAGCAAATGTTAGAATATATGATTCTTTGCCTATTCGTCAGTGGGATTATTGGTTTGATGAAAATGTTCCGCATATATTTTATATGTCCGTAGATGGCAATGAATCTGCTGTAAAAGATATTATGGAAGGTGAAAAATATCGTTTTATAAATGGTTTTTCATGGTCACCTGATAGCAAAGAGATTGCTTATTCTTGTAAAAAAGTTACTGGAGTTGATGCAGCAAGAACCACCAATTCTGATGTTTATGTTTATAATTTAGCAGATGGCAAAACAGAAAATATTACAAACGGAATGTATGGATATGATAATTATCCGAAGTATTCACCTGACGGAGGATATATTGCATTTTTAAGTCAAGAAAGAGCAGGTTTTGAATCAGATAGAATTCGTTTGATGCTTTACGATAGAAATTCAAAAACTATTACCGAAGTTACGAAAGGTTTTGACCAATGGGTGACTGAATATGTTTGGTCGGCAGATAGCAAATCATTATATTTTGTTGCTACAAATAAAGGATGTAATAGCATTTTTAAAGCAGATATTACTAATAATGAAGTTAAAGAAGCATTGGCAGGACATTATGATTATTCAACATTATCAATAAGTAAAACAGGCACACTTGTATTTGGTAGATGTAATATGCTTGAGCCAAAAGAGTTATATTATATTGCAGATGATGGCGAACCAACAAAAATAACTAAACTAAATGATGCAATTGTAGAAACACTTGCTCCATCAAGTTTTGAAGAAAAATGGATTAAAACAAAAGATGGAAAAGATTTGCATTGTTGGATAATTTATCCGCCAAATTTTGATAAAAATAAAAAATATCCGATGATTACATATTGCCAAGGCGGACCTCAGCAAATGATTTCGCAAGCATTTGGTTATCGTTGGAATATGTCTTTGCTTTCTGCAAAAGGGTATGTAATTGTTGCTCCAAATCGTAGAGGTTGTCCTGGATTTGGACAAAATTGGATTGATGCTATTAGACATGATTGGGGCGGAAAGCCAATGCAAGATATTCTTGATGCAACCGATTTTATGTCTAAAGAACCATATATTGATAACAATAAATTAGTAGTAATCGGTGCAAGTGCAGGCGGATATGCTACATTTTGGCTCGCAGGTAATCATAATAAACGCTTCAAAGCATTTTTATCACATTGTGGTGTTTTTGATTTTTATTCTATGTATGGTGCAACGGAAGAGTTGTTTTTTCCTGATTGGGAATGGTATGGTCCGCATTGGGAAAGCAAACAAGCAAAAACATATTACGAAAAACATTCACCAAATATGTTTATAGATAAGTGGGATACTCCTATGATTATATCAACAGGCGAAAAAGATTTTCGCGTTCCATATACGCAAAGTTTAGAAGCATTTACTGCCGCACAAGTTAAAGGTATTCCATCAAAATTGCTTGTTTATCCTGAAATGAATCACTTTATAGGCAAAACCCAAGAATATATTATATGGTATAACGAAGTATTTGATTTCTTCGAAAAATATTTGAATAGGTAGTTGTTATAGCAATTTTAATAGAAAAACAGGCAATCAATAAAAATAGATTACCTGTTCTATAAATTGGTTTGCAACGGCAAAAATATTGTTCGTATTCTGAAAACTATATAATCTTATCTTTTTTTATTTTCTTTAGCATCTTCGTAACGGACAGTATTTGTTGGGTCAAGATAAATTAAGTCGCGGAATACTCTTTTATCATGATATCCTCTAAATATATCACATAGTTCTTTACATTTTGTAAAAAACCAAGCATCTATGATATGCGATGGATTGATATATCGTTCCTTAAAATTAGCCATAGCATTGATTGTAGATGCGATGTTATCTTGGGCATTTTCTTTTTGGAACTTTAATTGTTCTACGCCATCTATATAGTATTCAAAAATTAGTTTTCTGAATCCATCCAAACGTGGCGAAATTAAATCACCAATTAAAGTATGTCTGCCATATTCATCAGAAAAAGAACCCCAGCCATGTGCATTATGTAATGCTGCTACGTCAAAAATATTTTTTGCTTTTCGGAAGCACGCATCACCATCTAATTCACCATAACTATCTAAGTCCAACCCAATAATTATTAGCATATAAAAATCCAAAATAGATGATATATTATCATATCTATTATAATCAAAAGAAAGCGACAAACTACCTGTATATTCAAAGTTCCATTTCCCTTGGTCTTCGAACATCATAGCGGTGACCTCTTCGTCATCTTCTTCTGAAATTGTTCTTTTTGCTGCAATAAATAAATTAGCAGAATAGTTTTTTGCACCTATCGGCACTAATTGAATTGAAATTACTACAGGGATTTTAGGTCCTTCCCAATCAACATCAGAAAACTTATTAGAATTAATATAATCCGTTATTTTCCCTTTGAATGTTTCTAAATTCATTGTATGCTCTTGGGATAATGATTCTGTTATTACATCTACTTGGCAATCTATTTCTTGTGCTTTAGACATAATACTAAAAGAAGTTAATAATAAAATTATACAAACAATTTTAATTTTCATAAAAAACTCTAAATAATTTAATAAAACTTTACAAATATAATGAAAATAATTTTAAAAATTATGCGAAAATATATTAACATATAAAAATATCTTACGGAACTTCTTTCGGCATCCCCTCATTTATATAAAAAAAACAGCAAAGCCGAAGCCCTGCTGTTAAAATATACTACCCAAATTAAGTTAAAACTTATATTGCAGACGCAAAGTTAATACATTATCTTTACGATTTTCTTCATAACCGTATCGGGTAATTTTCCCGTCAGTGAGAGTATTTTTCAACTTATCGGTTATTTCGTTTGATACAATATCATAATAAGCGGTTAGTCGCAGGTTGGCATTTATAGCCCAAATTAGACCAATTCCGATATTGTTCATTGCAATTTCAGATGCCGCAGTAATATCATCACCTGAAATATCCGTATTCGGATTATACCAATCATACTTTGCAACAAATGCTAACGGCGTAGTTGGTATATCTTGCGTCAGTATTACATATCCGCCTGCTATATTGCGTATATATCTCGGACCTGTAAGTATAGCAGTAGGATTTAGCGTAATACTTGAAGCACCGCCGGGGTTCGTTCCCGTAATGTATTCAGCACGAAGATTAGTAACACCAATACCTTCGTTATACAAACTGAATTGGAAATCTATACCGATATATTGGCGTGTGGCAAGTTTGCCATAGTAATCGGTTTCTTTAATTTTCCACTCATTATCCTTCATTTCATATAAAGGAACGGCTTTCGGTTTTCCTGTTTCGGAGTCAATGCCATCATACATTAACTGTCCACCCGAATACAAAGACACTCCTCCACCAATAGACATATTTTTATGTTTCTTTGTGGCAGATAGATGTCCAATGAAATCAAAGTGGTTATCAAACTGCGGTCTGATACCACTACCCGAAAATAAACCTGCTTCTAATTTTAAGAAATTCCAAGACGACATTTTAGATGCTTGTAAAGTTAGCATTGCCCCTAAATCTCTTTCATCGGGGAATAGTGTTTGGAATATACGGGAGCGTTCAGGTGACTCCCTGGACGAGGACGAATATGCGATTTCGTGACCGAAAGGTCTATCGAATATTCCTGCTTTCAAAGACATTGTTCCAATCCATGGATCTTTGATACTTAAAAATACATCTTTGAAAGACACGCCTCTTTCGGTGATGTCGGGCTGGAATACGCCTTGCACTAATCCATCCTCATAAGTAAATTTGATACGACCTCTGCGAACTCCGAAGCGTCCGAAACTTTCGAGTTCTAATGTTTCGTATTCATTGCGTCTGTTTGCTAACTTGAAGTTAGTTCCATCGGCATCTGTTTCTGCATACTGGTATTGGGCTTGTATATAACCCGATACTTTAAGTTTTTGCAGTTTAGAAATCGCATTTTCTTGCGATTCTACTGATTGCTCCAATATTCCCATCGGAGTCAACTCTTCTGCTTGTGCTACGAAATTAGTAATGAAGAAAGCACACAGCAACGTGCCAGCAAATATACTGGTCTTAGATGATTTAACCATTAGGTTACTCATAAATTTGTTAAACATAAATGATTTAATTTGTTTGTTAAACATAAATTTTGTTAATATTATATATAAATTATAATTAGATTCTGTTTTCCCTTCATTGCGAGTAAATTCAAAGCATTTGCGTAGCAATACAAAATAGTAGATTGCCTCGCCAATAAATCGGTTCGCAATGACAGATGCTTTTATATACAAAAAGCGAACAAAACTTATAATGTATTTGTTCGCTTTTAGTAATAAATGTTTGTTTAAGATATTAGAATTGTTTTTTGTTGATTTGAATGTCTTTTTTTGAAAGATTTTATTTAGAATTATTAGTTTTTTTATCAGTTGCCTATTAAAATTTATTATAGGTGGTTTTATTTTTAGTTGGAACATCAGTCGTTTTATTTGTATTATATAATACTTTTTTCGCTGGTGTCCGAGTATCCGATGCAGTAATTTAGTTTTGCATCTATATCTGTGTATATTATATTTAAAATGTAAAATGTTTTTTAACATATAAAAAATTTTATTTTAGAAGTATTAACTACTTTCCTAATTACAAAAATAAACTTTTTTTTCTAATTTTCAAACTTTTAAAGATTTTTTATTTTTTTTTATAAAAAATTTTATTTTAGAAGTATTAACTACTTTCCTAATTACAAAAATAAACTTTTTTTCTAATTTCCAAACTTTTAAAGATTTTTTATTTTTTTAATAAATTGATACAAACTACGCACTTTTAATTTTTTCTAAATGCACTGCAAGTGGCACTTATAGATTTTCTATTTGGTTTAGCAGAGTTTGAAAATAATTTTCATCAATGTTTTCAAGTTCTTCTATTAAATACATAAAGTCATTTTCAGGGTTGTCAGATATAGTGCCATATGATTGCATTATTTCATCTATTCCCATCCTTATGGTAGAAAAATAGTAGTCATCAAGTTCCTCCAATTCAATATCATTGTTTAGCAATGCTTCCTGCAAATACGTAGGTATATCATCAATATCGTATAGTTCTATATCGTCTATTTCAGCAATAATATGTTTTTCTGCTTCCGTAAAAAAGTCAGTTGCATTGTGCTGTTTTACAGCATTTTCTATTTGCGTAGTATTATTAGCAAAATAAAAATATACTAATATTACCGCTGCAAAAGTGCCTACTGCAATCAATCTTTTCCATTTCGTTTTATATGGCTTGTATAATTTATTTTGTTTTTCTAAATGAGCGACCACTCTATCGGGCAGATATTGAGTTTTATCATACATCATTTTTTTATAATCAAATTTTTCAATATAATTAAACAAATCCTGAGCATCTTTAACTTCTTCTGATAAATCGGGGTAATTAGTTACTGCTTGTTCAAATTCAGAACGTTCTTGTTCAGTTAATTTGTTTAAAACATAATCGGGCAACATACATTGCAGTTTATATTTTTCGGGGTCAGCATTTTTGGTTTCTGCACCAATTTTCAAAATATCCACAATATTTTCGTGTTCGTTATTATTTTCTTTCATTATACTTTATATGTTATTTTTATTATTAGATTGATTTTTTAATAAAAGGTTTAAAAATATTTTGTAATATATAAATCTTACTATTAAAAGCATAATACCTATACATATCCGAATTATTTCAAAAATTTTGCTATTTTTGTAAAGATTTTAACCAACATTAATAAAAAATACTATGGAAACATTAGAGTTAGAAAAGCCAATAAATAAAATAAAAATTCAAGAAACAGACCTTTATGATGAAGATGGATATTTAATTGCATCTTTAGAAGAAGGTATTGCTGAATATAAAGCAGGGCTTGGAATGTCATTTAAATCGTGGGATGATATGATGAAATATATAGATGAGGAAATTAATAATGATGTTTAATTTAATACGATTACCTAAATACCTTAAACAATTAGCATATATTAGAAGAATTAATTTAACAACTATATTAAATAAGGTTCAGAAAATAGAAGAGATTTTAGAAAATGGCTCGTGGTTGCTTCCTAATACGAAAAGTCAGTATAAAATTGAAAAACTAACAGGTTATGAAAACTTTTGGAAATGTAAATATATTTATAATTGGCGGTTGATATTTGCAGTTGATGGTGATATTATAACTTTAATTGATTTAGACAGAAGAGATGCGATTTATAAATTATTAGAAAATTAAAAACTATTTTTGCAAAAAAGAAATTTGTTAAAAAATATATAATATAAGTAATAAAATGATAACACAAAATTTAAAAACAAGTTTTAAAACTCTAAAAGTATGTTTGCTAATTATAGCAATGGTATTCGTTGTTGGGTGTTCTAAAGACGATGATTGTCTTCCTTGTTTGCCTTGTAACGAAGATGCTAATACTTTAATAGGAGTTTGGGAATGTGTATGGTATATTGATAGTTTATTATATGTAGAGACATATATATTTAATTCCAATGAAACATATTCTAATATATTTTCTCAAGTTGATGATACAGATACTCACAGAGGAACATATATAGTAGAAGAAAATAAAATTATATTTCATAGGACTTATAAAAATGGTTATGCAGTAAATTATTATGATACTTTATTCTTTAAAAAGGAAATAGATAGTTATGGCGAATATTTACTAATAGTTCCTTATGAAGATGTATTTGATATCTTTGATATGGAGAGATATTATAAAATGAAGTAATTAAAATATATCAGCCCTCAATTAAGGATTTAATAATACAAAACAATTATGATAGCAGAAAAACAAAACGATAATACTATTTTTAGCATAACAAATTTAATAAAATGTCTTACCGTTGAACAACAAGAAGTATTAGAAAAGAAACTCCAAAGATTAGTTATATCAATGGAAGGTGAAAGATTAAGCAATTCAGCAAAGCCAAATAGTATAACAATGAAAGAAATTATAGCAGAAGTGCGAGCAGCAAAATGATGAAAAATATTATAATTATACTTACTATTATAACATTAAGTCCTAAAATTATAGCAGAAACTATTGATGCACAAATCCTTCGTGCTATACATACAGAACGAAATACTAATTTAGATGGAATTATGAAAGGAATATCTAATTCATCTTATATTATTTTGCCTGCAATTCCTATGGGGTTATTTATAAATTACAAAATTTGCGATTGCGAGGATAAATTGTATAATTCAATAAATATCGGTAGTTCTATTGCTATAACTGCTGCAACTTCACTAATACTAAAAGAAATAATAAAAGAACCACGTCCATATAAGCAATACGATTTTGTAGAAAATATAACTACAGAATCGGGCTATTCTATGCCTTCGATGCATACTTCTACTGCTTTTTCGCTTGCGACTTCACTAACATTGATAGAGCCGAAATACTATATAATCATTCCTGCGTATTTATGGGCAAGTATTGTAGCGTATTCGCGAATACATTTAGGAGTTCATACATTTTCGGATGTTATAGTCGGTGCAGTTATCGGAACAGGAATTTCATTTGCCACTAACTCTATTATGAAATCTATTAAAAAGTAAAAATATCTGAAACAAGTTAGGTATAAATAGGTATAAAATATTTCCCCAAAATAAAAAATTTGGAATTTAACTAATGTAAAAGTAGAAATAGAAAAATTAAACTCTAAATTTGATAGATTAGAAGATAAGCATACTAATTTTAATCAAAAAGTGGAAGAACGTAATACTGCCACTAACAAACAACTTGCTACGACCAATAAAAGAATAGATAAATTAGAAAATAAAGTTAAACCCGAATTTAAAGAACAAAGAAATTTTATAATTGATTTCTTTAAAGTTCAAAATAAAGAAATTGCGATGGAATAACCACAAGTTGCAATATAATTTTTTAACATTTTTTATTCACAATTTATGGCAGGACGGGAATGTTCTGCTTTTTTTGTATTGATAAGCACCATTTAAAGTTATTAACAAACAAAAACTAAAAATGTTAATAACTTTTAAAGAAAAAATTTGGAAAATTAAAATGAAAATGTTATTTTTGTGTTTTAAAATGTGTCAAAACATAATAAAAGTGTTTTAAAATATAATAAAAGTGTTTTATTTTTTTAATAATCAATTTCTTTAAAGTATTAAAATGGGAACTTTCAAAGGTAGTGAAACATTTATTTTAGACCCTAAAGGTAGAGTCAATATACCCGCAAAAATGAAAAAGTGTATTCCAGCAGAAGCAGAAAATACTTTCGTTCTTATGCGTGGTGTAGATAAATGTATTGCTGCTTATCCTAAAAACATTTGGGAACATAAATATCATCCTCAATTGGAAAATCTAAATCAATTTAATCGCGACCATACTAAATTACTACGTATGATGCTACGATATTGCGAAGAGGTTGTCTTAGATTCAGTGCAAAGAATTATGCTACCTAAAGATTTACTTGATTTTGCAGGTATAGAAGGAAGTGTAACTATAATTGGTATGCACGACCATATAGAGTTATGGCACCCTGATACATATAAAAAATATTTAGACGACATTGAAGAAAAATATGAAGAAATTGCTGAACAAGTAATGACAAGAAAAATTGAAAAAGTAAATAATGAAACACACAATACAATTTAATAAATAGAACACTCGGAGATGGCAGCAATAATTATCATTTTGCAAACAAAAAATATAAGGGGAATATATTGCAAAAGTTTGCTTTTGATAAAAACACAATCGCTATTGTGTGGGGTTGCAGCTTAATTTCGGAAGAATAAAAACGCCATCTCCGAGTGTTCTATTGTATTTCTATAATATCGGAATCTACATAAAATTATGACGTGTTTGCTTTATGTGGCGTTTGCATAGATAATATTTATTATTTTTTTAACGATATATAATTTGATAAATTATTATGGATTGTCTGCATTGTAAAAACACACGTTATAGCAAGATATTAGAAATGTTAGACAATACACTATTTATTGTTTTTCATTGCAAAAAAATATAAACGCCATATAAAGTGAATACTGCCATTATATTTACAATAAAAAAAACCTTATTTTTGTAAATTAAAATTATGAAAAGTAAGTTAGCATTAGATACTAATAAAATAGAAGAAGCACGCCAATCTGCAAAACATATCGCTGAAGATGTTCAAAAGTTTGTTGCAGAATATACTACTGTATCTGTAGAAAGAACAATTTGTCGTCTGCTAGGCATTGATGGAGTTGATGAGTTTGATGTCCCGCTTCCGAACGTTGTCGTAGATTTTCTTAAAGACAATAATTGTTTGTCTGTGGGAGTTATGCACTTTATATCAACATCAATAATTATGGGATTCGGCAGAACGCCACAGCAAATTGCAGAAAAAGTTGCAAAAGATATGATAGATTTAGATAAATTAAAACCATATGCGCCTGATGATTTATCTAATGCAATCTATCCTTTTGTTCACATTGCAATCTCTGAAATCCATGAAAAAAGGAAGAATAGAGCAGATATAATAAAAGAAAAAGGCGATGCTCCACAGCCATATTTATACGTTATTGTTGCTACAGGAAATATCTACGAAGATGTAGTCCAAGCAAAAGCAGCAGTAAAAAAAGGTGCTGATATTATTGCAGTAATTCGCACAACAGGACAAAGTTTGCTTGATTATGTGCCTTTTGGTGCAAATACTGAAGGATTTGGTGGAACTTTTGCGACACAAGAAAACTTTAGAATTATGCGTCAAGCATTGGATGAAGTTGGTAAAGAAGTTGGTCGTTATATTCGTTTATGTAATTATTGTTCGGGGCTTTGTATGCCTGAAATTGCTGCAATGGGGGCATTAGAAGGGCTTGATGTTATGCTGAACGATGCTCTTTACGGAATTTTATTTCGCGATATAAATATGCAACGAACTCTTATAGACCAATATTTTTCACGTCTTATAAATGGTTTTGCAGGAATAATAATCAATACGGGTGAGGATAATTATCTTACTACGTCTGATGCTTTTGAAGAAGCACATACCGTTCTTGCTTCTAATTTTATCAATGAGCAACTCGCACTATTAGCAGATATTCCCGAAGAACAAATGGGATTAGGTCATGCCTTTGAAATGAATCCCGAACTAAAAAATGGTTTTCTATATGAATTAGCACAAGCACAGATGACTCGCGAAATATTTCCCAATGCCCCACTAAAATATATGCCTCCAACAAAATTTATGACAGGGAATATATTTAAAGGTCATATACAAAATGCACTTTTTAATGAAGTCGCTGTATGGACTAATCAAGGCATTTTACTGCTCGGAATGCTCACAGAAGCAATACATACACCTTTTATGTCGGATAGATATTTGTCTATAGAAAATGCTAAATATATTTTTAATAATATGCAAAATATTAGCGATGAGATTGAATTTAAACCTGATGGAATTATCCAAACAAGAGCAAAAGAAGTGCTAAACAACGCCGCCGACTTGCTACACAAAATAGAAAAAGAAGGTTTATTTAACGCATTAGAAAAAGGAATATTTGCTAACATAAAACGCCCCAAAGACGGCGGTAAAGGATTAGATGGAGTCGTCAAAAAAAATGTAAATTATATGAACCCATTCGTAGATATAATGAGAAAATTACGTTTTAATGGTCAAATAATGAAACCAACCGAAGTAATATACGTTCGCTAATTAATGAGGTTTTTATATCTTTAGATAGTTATGTGTATATATAACCTAATAAAAAATGTCATACTGAACTCGTTTCAGCATCTCCGAATTATATGGCAGTGTTTACTTTATGTGACATTTATATTTTTTGTAGTTATACTCTCCTCTGTCATAGATTGTTATATTTTTATTATTTTTGTATAATTTTTTAGATTAAATTAATATTAAATTATGGTAAAAGTAGATATAAACGATGCAGATAAAAAAATATTTCAAACAGAAATATTTAACCAATTTCATCCCATAGTGATGCGCAAAATGGATGCATTGCGTCTAAAAAGTTTCGGATTGGATAACTCGCTTATTTGCGAAATACTTAAGATACATACCAATACGCTTCTTAATTATTTTCATCAGTATTTAGAGGGCGGTATAGAGCGTTTACAAGAAATAAAATTGTATCGTCCAACGAGTTCATTGAGCGAGCATTCTGTTACTATAGCATCTTATTTTGCGGAAAATCCGCCGAGTTCTATCAGCGCTGCTTCTGCTAAAATACAGGAGTTAACAGGTATTGTTCGTAGTGAGTCGGCTGTAAGAAAGTTTCTAAAAGAACTAAATTTTAGGTACAGAAAAGCGGGGTCAGTTCCTTCGAAAACATTGACAGAATCAAAAAAAAAGAGCAACAACAATTTTTGGACACATCACTT
>Ga0099364_10002726_pt1 | contig 27999 bp, 32 predicted proteins | sample TergutTh196P3_FD_73070 | JGI IMG/M metagenome (GOLD analysis project Ga0099364, IMG submission 73070) | Microcerotermes parvus P3 segment gut microbial communities from Pointe-Noire, Republic of the Congo - Th196 P3 | ecosystem: Host-associated > Arthropoda: Insects > Digestive system > Gut ... | reverse complement strand
GCCGCTTAACACAGCCCTTGGAGAAGAGAAAGATGAAGCAACAACGTAAACAAGGGGATAGATCACCACTAACAAAGCAAATGTAAGCAAAACATATACAGCCATGTCAAAAATTTTATCATCCCACCGGGAACGTATCTTTGCTTTACTTTTTATCATAGCTCTGTCCTACCATAATGAAGTTTCGCTTACGCGGCGTGCAGTGTAGTTTCCTATAACTACAAGCAGGAAAGCCACCACACTGTTAAACATACCGGCAGCAGTTGCAAAACTATAATTACTGCCAATCACACCAACCTGATAAACATAGGTTGATAGCACCTCACTCACACCCCTATTGGCGGGAGTCTGCATGAGGAAAATCTTTTCAAAACTTACGTTAATAAGAGAACTTATATTAAGTATCAATAGAATGATAATGGTAGGTGTAATGCAGGGCAGATCCACATGCCAGATGCGTTTTAGTTTATTGCAACCGTCCACCGTTGCAGCATCGTACAATTCCTGGCTCACACCCGAAAGAGCCGCCAAATAAATTATCGCGCTGTAACCTGCAGTCTGCCAAACCCCGGTCCAGACATAGATATGCCTAAAAAGAGAAGTCTGCGACATAAAGGCAATGGGATTTAAACCCATGTTACGGCGAAAGACATTAATAATGCCCGTCTCCAGTTCTGTAAACTGGAAAATCATAGAAACAAGAATTACCGTAGATATAAAATACGGCATATAAGTAACCATCTGCACTGTCTTTTTATAACGGTGAGATCGGCACTCGTTAAGACATATAGCCAAAATTATGGGAATGGGAAAACCGGCAAGAAGGCTGTAAAAAGCTATGGTAACAGTATTGCTTATTAAATCCCAGAAAAGATGGGAACTGAAAAACTGTTGGAAGTAATCGAGACCTCTCCAGGGCATTTGATGTATGGGCAGGTTGGATCTAAAATCCCTGAATGCGATCTGCAGACCCCACATGGGCATGTACTTGAAAATAAAGAGGTAGAGCAAAGGAATCAATAGTAGTATATAGTAGGGAATACTGCGTTTTATCTGACGGAAAATCTGCTTTCTGCGTGATGGTGTAAAGATTGTTTCCATAAAGCTTCCCCTAAAGAACAAATTTACATGGCAAAAGCATATAAAGCAATAGTTACATTAGCAAATATTACAGATTCTATTAAAAATACTGTTGAAATTCCTAAATCCCGCCCTTAACCTGTCTTTTAGCGAGTTTACCCTCTCTTCATTCCAGTACTCATCCGGCCTTCTATAGCCAAGTGTATCCTTCGATGTCTCATAGTCCCGGAACATAATATGACCGCCATTTACTATGGTCAGATCCGGAACAAAGACCCTTGGTCTGCCTTCATCATCATACTGAAGATGCCCCGCCAGTATGCTGACTATCCTTTGATAACTTTCTGTATTATTTTCCCTGTCTTCCCTTATATCACAGTAAAAAATTGTTTCTATTCCCATCTCCAGAGCAACATCATTAAGAAAAACAGCATAAGCCTGACACCAGCTGCACTCTTTAAAACCCATGAACACAATTCCCGTACCATTTGCAAGTATATTGGCGGTCTCTTCGGCGTTTCTATAAACAAAAACATTATCACTGCCCACCAAGGGGTATTCCATTGCAAACCTTTCGGAATTACTTATACCGGGACTAAAACTACTGCATTGAACGAGGACACAGGAAATTATAGCCAAGAGAAGAATTGCTGAAGTTTTCATGGAATATACTCCTGGATTTAAGCGTAAATTCAAAATGTGCTACTAGTCAAGTCAAATTAGCACAAGTTAGAATAATCTTATGGAAAATAAGAATATAAAAGAGCGTTTCGAAAGAACGCAATGGTTTAGGGAAGACCGCTTTGGGATGTTTATTCACTGGGGGCTTTACGCCATTCCTGCAAGGGGTGAGTGGGTAAGAAACAGGGAACGCATTCCACACGAAAACTACCTTGAGTTTTTTAATGAATTTACAGCTTCAGAATATGATCCGCGTAAATGGGCTCGCCTTGCAAAAGAAGCAGGCATGAAGTATGCCGTTCTTACAGCCAAACACCACGATGGCTTTTGTCTTTTTGATACTAAGCTGACGGATTTTAAATCTACAAATACACCGGCAAAGCGTGATCTTGTAAAGGAATTCCTTGAAGCCTTTAGAGCGGAAGGTCTAAAGGTAGGGCTCTACTTTTCGATTATAGACTGGGCGCACAAGGACTTTCCTCATTACAAGGATAGACATCATCCCATGAGGGACAATCCCGACTACGGCAACAAAAGCCGCAACTTTGATAGGTACCTGGAATTCATGCACGGCCAGGTAAAAGAGCTTTTAACAGGCTATGGCAAACTTGACATACTCTGGTTTGATTTTTCCTATACCAGCCCCGAAGGTGATATGATGGGAGAAAAATGGAAGTCCAAGGAACTTATAGACATGGTACGCTCCATACAACCGCATATAATTACCGACAACAGGCTTGAAGGTTCAGGGGAAAGCTCAGGCACCATACTTAGTGCCAACCCCTCAGACTATGCAGGAGACTTTGCCTGCCCCGAACAGATGATACCCCCAAACGGCATAGTGAACGAACTTGGCGATTCTGTTCCCTGGGAAGCCTGCATTACGCTTAACAACCACTGGGGTTATGCCGCCAAAGACCATCACTGGAAAAGCCCGGAAATGGTGATACGCATGCTGCTGGAATGTGTTTCAAAAAACGGAAACCTCCTGCTTAATGTGGGTCCCGATGCCAAGGGACGCATTCCCCTCAAGTCCGAGGAAATACTGCAAAGCGTAGGCCGCTGGATGTCAGAAAATGGCAGCAGTATCTACAAATGCGGCATTGCTGACTTTGCCAAGCCTGAATGGGGACGTTATACGCAAAACGGCAAGAAACTCTATGCCCACATACTTGAAGCACAGGCAGGCGGCATATGCCTTGAAGGACTTGCAGGTAAAGTAGAAAAGATGAGGCTAGTATCTGACGGGAGTGAAGTTAAGATAGGAGATTACTGGAACACAAGCGAATACCCCAAAGATGTCTTTATCTTCCTTACAGACAGCTACGATAACTACCCTCTGCCTGATCCTGTTGATACGGTGGTGGAAATTACGCTGAAGTAGGGTGCAAATATGCGAAGTTGGGGCATCCACATATTATTTTATTAGTTTTTCTACTAGTATATCCTGTGTATTTCTTCTTGAGTCAATAATATTTAAAACGTTTACTATATTATTATCTATTTTGTAGATTATTTTCCAGGGGGATTCTATTAACTGTCTATAATCTTTAATATTATGTTTTAATAATTCCGGAACATAGGCTCCCCTTTCAGGAAATTTTTCCAATGAATTTATTTTTGTTTCTATTCTTTTTAGAATATTTTGAGCATTCATCGGACTGTCTTTTGCAATAAATTTTATTATTTCCTTTAAATCATTTTTGGCACTTTTACTTACATTTACAGTGTAAGTATTTATTTTTTCAGCCATTTTCAAGAAGTTCTTTTCTTAAGTCAGAAAAAACTTTTTCAGAAGACTCAAAATCCCCATTTTGTATGTCTTTTTCAGCAATTTTAATTAAATTCAATAATGCAAATGCATCCTGAGTTTCTTGATACGTTTGAACATCAATCAAAACGGCTTTTGCCTCTCCATTCTGTGTTATAACAATGGGTTTTCGCCTATCATTAACATATTTCATCATATCTGCCGCATTTGTCTTTATATATGAGATAGGTTTAATATCAGTAGCCAAATTTACAGCCATATATAGCCTCCAGTGCTAATAATGTACTATAAAAAGACTAGAATGTCAAGCCATTTTTTATAGAAAAACATGAGAAACTGGAAGAAAATTTTATGTTGCTTCTTGTTGATGCAGGTAATGGTTATTGGATTATATGCAACAGGTGGAAGGCAAGCTAGCCCTATTGGTGGTAATGCGCCAGCTATACCGGAAGACTTTTTATCTCTACCCCTGTTAAAGCTTTGAGCGCCGTGATAATTACTTTTATCCTGCCTATATTGTGTTTATTATATATTATCAAAAAACTAATTTTTGCATTGCACATAACGCCTACTTAACAAAGTGCAAATATGCGAAGTTCTCCGGAATATGCGAATCGTACGAGCCATGCTCGTTAAGAGCCCATGCCACGCTCTCGCTTATAGTTTTCCCATGATAGTGGAGAGCTTCAAAGCGAAAGAGCTGGGCCCTGAGTATGTCTCCAATAACAGGCGGCCAGGATTTTCCGGGGCTTAGCGTCTTAAAACCTTCCCATGGGAAAGCCAGTTCCACAGTCCAGCCCTTGTCTATATGGGAGGGATCATTTATTTTTCCGTCTATCTTTACAGCACTTTTAAGACCGGGAAAATCCCAATCCATAAAGGCCCAACGTCGGCCCCTTTTGTGTTTTCTGAATCTGCCTGCATCCTGAAAACCGCTTAAAACATCAACATCACGACTGTATAGATCGAACTGGGGAATATCAAAACGGCTGCCCTTCTTTAAGGCATCCTGATATATGAAGAAAGCTTCGTACACTGTTCCATAGGTGTTAATTTCAAACTCGTAATAACAATCCTCGCCATCAAAGAAGACTTCTACATCGTTATCAAACCATATTAGGGAATCCCTCTCTTTAAAAGATGCCCTAAGTGCTGGCTCATCTATCCAGAAGCCTATGTAAAGCGCCTTATCGTCCCAGAGAGCTGCCGCCTGCGTGTTTAAGAAGGCCTGCTCACCTGTTACCAGATCCACAAAGGGCAGGGATTTTTCCGCTTCCTTCCAAACCGGCTTTTCCAGATTCCCGTCTATGGGAAAACTTTCGTTTACCCTGCGGCAGTTTAAATGTGCAAGGCGATCTTCTTTAACTAGATAATCCATACTTATTCCCCTTAGCCAAGATTATACCTGGCTTATCGAACAAGTCTATACTATTGTGCTATAATTCCATCCATGCAATTCATAAAGTACACCAATGTAAAAGAATTTTACAAAGACACTTACGACATCTTAATGCAGCATGAGGCTCAGAACCTTATTCCCCTTGGGAATTTGATCACAGGCTTTAAGGGCGAGGACCTCACCGCCTGGCGTGATCCGGCTGCCTGGTTCATGGCTCTGGTGCGGGATGATACCGGCGTCATAAAGCTCATCGCCCTCATGACGCCGCCATGGAATATCACCATGTATGCCGTTGATAACAAGATAGACAGTGAAGCTGTCTCCCGCCTTGTCGAAGGAATAATAAAAAGCGGAGTGCAGCTTCCCGGAGTTTTAACGGAAGAAAATCTCGCCCTTTCCTTTGCAAAGAGCTACTGCGAAGCAAAGGGCATGGAATATAAGATACACAAAAACATGAGGCAGTACGAACTTATAAAAGTGAATCCCTCTATCCCCATCATAGGAAAAATAAGGCTTGCAAAGAATGAAGACATGGCCTTCCTCCCATATTGGAAAGAAGGCTTTCAGCATGACTGTTTTTCGCATTCACCCGTTCCCGAAGCCAACCCCGAACAATACCAATACCTGATCAACACAGGGCGCCTTTACATACAGGAAGCAGATAATACACCTGTCTCCATGGCAATGATGAACAGGGAAATGCAGAATGTCTGCGGGGTAAGCAACGTTTACACACCACCCTACTTCCGAGGTAAAGGCTATGCCTCTTCCTGCGTTGCCGAATTAAGCCGTATAGTTCTGGAAAAAGGTTATAAGAGCTGTGTCTTATACACAGACCTTGATAACCCCACCTCCAACAGCATATATCAAAAGATAGGCTACAAGCCAATTTGTGATTCAAGCGAAATATTATTTAGCTAGATAAGGAGCAGCTATGATACACCGTCCAATTGGAAAAACAGGCATGTCCGCAAGCATAATAGGACTGGGAGCAGAGTTCCTGGACAGGAAACCCTACGAAACAGTGGAGAGCGTAATACACGCCGCACTGGACAGGGGCGTTAACATAATGGATGTCTTTATGCCCGGTGAAGAAGTACGCCAGTACATAGGCAGAGCCATTAAGGGAAGACGGGAGAAGATCATCATACAGGGGCATATAGGTGCTACAGATATTAAGCAGCAGTACGACATTTCACGCGACAGAAAAACCATACAAAAATATTTTGAAGATCTCCTTCGTCACCTCAACACAGACTACATAGACTTTGGCATGCTCTTTTTTATTGATACAGAAAAACACTTTGAAGAAGTCTTTTCAGGTGATGTCTTACCCTACGCCCTGGAACTTAAAGAGAAGGGAGTAATACGTGCTATAGGAGCAAGTTCTCACAATCCTGTAATTGCTAAAAAGGTAGTGGAAAGCGGATATATAGATTTGCTGATGTTCAGCATTAACCCTGCCTTTGACATGCTCCCCAGCGATTCCTATGTCTTTGATCATATTGATAAGTTAATGGAAGGAAAATCCGAAAAAAACATAGACCCCGGCAGGCAGGGGCTCTACAAATTCTGCGAGCAACAAAATGTCGCCATCACCGTAATGAAAACACTGGGTGCAGCAAAACTTATCTCTCCCAAGTTTACACCCTTCGGCAAACCTCTCACGGTAAGCCAGTGTATACATTACGTCCTCACGCGTCCTGCCGTAGTCAGCGCCCTACTTGGCTGCTCGGAAGTACAACATGTGGAAGACGCAATCGCCTATCTTAGTGCAACAGATGAAGAGCGCGACTACAGCCAAATCATCAAAGACTTCCAGGGCAGCATGAAGGGAAGCTGTATGTACTGCAGCCACTGCCAGCCCTGCTGCATGGAGATAGACATCGCCGCAGTGATGAAAGCTTTGGACTTGGCCGACATGAACGCAGCCGGTATAGATAAGACGCTTAAAGACAAAGCCTCACTATGCAACGCCTGCGGCTCCTGCGAGGAAAGATGTCCCTTCAGCGTACCTGTAAGAGAAAGGATGAAAAAGGCAGCGGGTATTTAGTCTAAACGTTTAGACTATTTAGTCCAAGCGCTTGGACCTCCGTGCCTCTGTGAGAGTTTTTACTTCCTGTTTCCCGTTTGTGTGGTTCGTGGTATTTTTAGTCTCACACAAAGGCGCAGAGACGCCAAGCTGTTAAGCTCCGATTTTGAATCTTGGCGATCTTCGAGTAGAGAGCTTCATTAAAAATCTATTGTGTAGCGGGTTGTTTTTACTTCTCCGTGAAATATATTTATGGCTTTTAATTCAAAGGGAAGATAGTTTTTGCTTACATATATTCTAACTTCAACAGGATAATTTGCTTCGTCATAGAAAATAATATCATCGTTATCCCGTATACTATAATTTCCTGCCTGAATCCATGCATAATATCCTCTACGGGCAGGCCCAAATGTTAGCTCCCATGAATTTTCCGAAAGTGTTTCAGCATAAAGATTATTCTGCCCAAGAAAATTAACGTATCCATAAAATACTATTTGGCTTGTAATCGGATTATCACTGTCTTCAATTGTGACTACATATTTTACATGGTAATCGTCTGGGTCATCATTTATTAATACACATGATGAAAAAGAAAAGAGAACTAGTGTAAAAAAGAATATTAACAATAAAAAACTTATTCGGTTTCTCTTAATCATTTCTTAATTTTATTTGTTTTTATTTTAATTTGCAAGGACACTTTTGATAATTTATGGTAACAAAGAGTGGTTTAACTGTATATAAAAAACTATTGAATTTGAAAGTTTTTCATTTCAGAAAACCCTCATTAGAGCTAGTTTTTGCTGTTTATTAGCTTATCAATTTAAATTACTACTTGAGTCAGAATGTCCTCAGAAATAATACCAAAACGTTTTATCACAATGTTCTGTTCAAGAGTATATATTTTTTCGCAACGAATTATTGATCTTTTGGGGAGTACACCGACAGTTAAATCATCTTGTTCAATTACTATTCCGTTTTGAATTAAATTTGATGTAATTGCTACAACAATCATATCAGGACTAGTTAAGTTGTGCTCTGTATTTGATATTACTAGAACCGGTCTTTGCTTTGTTAAAGATAAATCGCTGAATGGAACGGGTATTAAGAGGATTTCACCTCGTTTATACATTATCCCAAACCTTATCTTCTTCATTGTCCCAAAAATGAAGAGTTCCTTCGCTAGCTTTCATTAAATCAAGGGTATCATTATTATTTTTTTGCTGGATAAATTGCATAAAATGAGCTGTTTCCAGCAGCTGGATATCATTCATTTTATTTATAAGACTGAGTATAATATCTTTCGAATTAGCCTGTGTCTGCATACTAACCTCTTATTAGTACTATACCTCAATTTACAGGTTTTGAAAAGCATTTTAAGGAATTATTGATGATATGTACTTGTAAAATCTACTAATATAGTGTTACAAATGTTTATTTCTTAAATATAAGCAGATAGCCCCAAACCAAAAACCATTGAATTTGATGGTTTTTCATTTTAGAAAACCCTCATTAGAGCTAGTTTTTTGGAGGCATAAACCTTGTTTCCTGTTCGTGTGGTTTGTGTGGTTCGTGGTATTATCAATCCAAGCGCTTATACCTCTGTGCCTCTGTGCCTCCGTGAGAGCTTTTACTCCATGTTCCCCTTTCGTGTCGGTTCGTGTGGTTCGCGTGGTTTGTGTGGTTCGTGGTATTATTAGTCCAAGCGCTTAGACCAAAAGCCCGCAGGGACTAAAACTGGATTGACTTTCCCTCCCTTCCATTGTTTAATTTAGCTATGATCGATCGTGTGCTGATAGATACCCTGAATATCAAATCCAGGGACTTTGCCGTTAAATGGAAAGACAAGCTTCGCGCTGCTGATCAGTTAAAGCACTACCATGCGATAGAAAATGAACAATTAATAGAAGCAGGCACCCCCATTTATTCCCTGCTCTCCAATACACTGGATAGGGGACTGGACAGATCCCGTGTGGGGGCTTTTTTCGTAGAGATGGGGAAGCAGCGCTTGCGGGGCGGATTCCCTGTGTCCGAGGTACTTTACGGACTTAATGTCTCCCAGAAAGTGGTAATTGAATATATCATGACCGAATTTGCCCCGGAAAACTCCATGCGTATGTACCAGTCCCTGGGAGCACTCACCACAATATCAGAATTTTTTCTTCTGGGCAGTTTTTACATAGTAAAGGGTTTCCTTGAAGAAACCTCAACACATATGAGTAAGGCAGACCTGGCTCATATTGAAACGTTCAGAAAATATTTTAAGGACGATTTATTTTTTAAGTAGTTAAATAAATATATAAAAAAATCGGGGAATTGAATGGAATCGCTTGAGATCAAAACAGTTTTTTCATTTACCGTAGCAGGCATGGAGATTCCCGTAACAGAAACCGTTATTGTTACCTGGGTCGTAATGATCATCCTAATCACCGCTTCCCTCTTTCTTACCCGCAGGCTAAAACTAATTCCTACAGGAGCCCAGGCCATACTGGAAGCCGGCATAGAGTTCCTGAACAACTTCGCAAAAAATCAATTCGGCCGCTTTGCAAAGTACCTTGGTCCCTACATGGGTACTGTTTTTCTTTTTATAGTTTTTAACACAATTATCAGTGTTTTTACACCGGTGCATCTTCATGTTTTCGGGCATGAGTTTGTTCCGCCTTTCTCTCTGCGACCGCCTACAAAGGACATTAATGTAACCGCAGCTCTTGCAGCAATTTCCATCTCTTTAGTGTTGATCTCCGGCATTGCGGCGCGCGGTCTAGTCGGCTGGTTCAAGAGTTTCCTGCACCCCGTTCCCATCATGCTGCCCTTTAATATACTGGACTATGGTACGCGCTTCCTCTCTCTTACACTGCGTCTCTTTGGAAATATACTGGGCGGCTTTGTGATGATGGGTCTAATCGAGACCATAGTTCCGGTTGGGATTCCCATGATTTTTTCGCTCTACTTTGATTTTTTTGACGGCCTCTTACAGGCGGCAATTTTTGTGTTTTTAACCAGCCTTTATATTTCAGAGGCTGTAAATGTTCATGACTAAAACTTAAAAAAGGGGTAATAGGCATCGCGTTGCGAAGCCTTTCGATTTACGTCGCCGCTAGAAGCGGCTAAAAGAGGAGTTATCAATGGATCTAACAACAGCAATTGGAGCGGGTATAGCGGTATTCACAGGCATAGGCGCCGGCATAGGCATAGGTCTAGCGACCAAGGGTTTAATGGAAGCAATTTCACGTCAGCCTGAAGCTACAAACAAGATGACACCCATGTTCATTATAGGTGTGGCATTGGCGGAAGCGACAGCCATCTACGGCTTTGTTATCGGAATTATGCTGATTACCGGTTAACAAGATGCTTGATTTTTCGGTTACCTTTATATTTACCCTAATCAATATTGCAATACTCTTTCTTATACTGCGTAAAATATTGTTTAAGCCGGTAACTAAGTTTATGGCGGAACGTGCGCAAAAGGTTCAGGACTCAATTGATCAGGCGGAAATAAATAAAGCTGATGCCGCAAAGCTCCTTGCCGAATACGAAGCCAAGCTTAAAAAGGCAGAGGATGATACAAGACAAATACTGTCCGATGCCGCCAAAAATGCTGAGCGCCTAACGGAACAGATCATTGCAGAAGGAAAAAAGGAAGCGGCTAATATAATAGCTCTGGCGCATAAGCAAATTGAGGATGAGCATGAGGCGTCTCTTGCAAAGTTCAGGCTTGAAGCGGCAGCCCTTGTAATAGCTGCGGCCGCAAAACTTGCTTCCAGGGATTTTTCCGGCGATGATAATAAGCCTTATATAAATCTGCTGCTAGAAGAACTATCAACTCATGCTTCATCACAAAAGGGGCGAAACTGATGTTTTCTGCATCCCGCTGGGCAAATGCTTTTTTGACTGCTTTGAGTAATCCTAACTCGGGCAGCGCAAATTCGAGCAGCTCAAACTTGGGCACAAACCCGGAGGAGGCCTTTACCTGCCTTAAGAGAATAGCCATGCCTCTTAAACCCCTATTGGGAGTTTTTTCGGGGAGAGGCGCATCGAAAGAACTCGAAAAACTTTTAAGGGAAAGCGCCGGAGAGGCAGAAGCAGATCCCGCAGTGGAGCATGCAATACCTCTCATTTGCCTTATGGCGGAAAAACGCTGTCTAAAATACATTGATACAGTTCTCTTAAAAATAGAATCAATATTGAATAAAAAAAATGGAATACTGGGCATGAGCATAGAAGCTGCCTCGCCCATGGAAAGTGATTTTACTGAAGAGCTAAGGCAGAGAATCAAAGAAACAACAGGTGCGGCTGATGTCAAGATAAAAACCGGTGTCAGACATGAGCTGCTGGGCGGATACCTCCTCCGCATGGACGGCTTTTACATTGATGCAAGTCTTAAAGGACAGGTAGATAAAATGATGAAGGAATTATCACATCAAACTGCGGGAGGGATATAATGCCAAATTATGATGATCTTGCCAAAGTTTTACAGGAGCGTATTGAAAACTGGAAGATCAAAGCCTCATCCGGCAGTTCAGGTTTTGTTATACATACAGGGGACTCTGTTGCAACAGTCTATGGACTGGACTCTGCAGTTTACGGCGAATTGCTTGAATTTGATTCGGGAGCCGTGGGAATAGTATTTAATCTGGAAGAAGAAAATGTAGGATGCGTTATTCTTACAGGAGAAAACCTTGTAAAAGACGGAGAAGAAGTAAGGGGAACAGGCAAGGTGGTCTCTGTTCCTTCGGGTCCTGCTCTCTTTGGGCGTGTGGTTAATCCCCTGGGGCAGCCTCTGGACGGCAAGGGGCCTATAAACGCAGTTGAGTATATGCCCATGGAAAGCCCTGCCGCGCCTGTAATACAAAGGGGCAGCGTGAATACCCCCCTCCAAACAGGGATACTTTCCCTTGACTCAATGATACCCATAGGGCGCGGACAGAGGGAGCTGATCATAGGTGACAGGCAGACAGGTAAAACAGCCATTGCCATAGACACCATCATCAACCAAAAGGGCAAAAATGTAATTTGTGTGTACTGCGCAATAGGACAGAAATCTTCTTCGGTGGCAGCCATCTTACACAATCTAGAAAAATACGGCGCCATGGAATATACATTCGCGGTTTTGGCTTCAGCCTCAGACTCGGCTGCATTGCAGTACATGGCTCCCTATTCGGCAGTGGCCATGGCGGAGCATTTTATGCACCAGGGGAAGGATGTGCTTGTAATATATGACGATCTTTCCAAGCATGCAGTTGCCTACCGTGCGCTCTCCCTGCTTTTGCGGAGGCCGCCAGGGCGCGAAGCTTTTCCCGGCGATGTTTTCTATTTACACTCACGCCTTCTGGAACGCTCTGCGAAACTTTCCAAGGAAAGAGGCGGCGGCTCCATTACAGCCCTTCCCATAGTAGAGACTCAGGCGGGGGATATATCTTCTTACATTCCAACCAATGTTATCTCTATAACAGACGGGCAGATATTCTTAAATTCAGAACTCTTTAATTCAGGTTTCCGCCCGGCTGTAGATGTTGGTCTTTCTGTAAGCCGTGTAGGCGGCTCCGCACAGTTAAGCGCAATAAGGAAAATTTCAGGCCGCATCAGGCTGGACCTTGCCCAGTACCGCGAGATGGCAGTCTTTGCACAGTTTGGAAGCGATCTGGACAAGGCAACCCAGGATAAACTCGCGCAGGGAGAGCGCTTAATGGAAACGCTCAAGCAGGCACAGTATACACCCTGGCAGATGGAAGAGCAGGTAATAATACTTTTTCTTGCAGTTAACGGTCATCTACTTAGCATTAAAAAAGAAGAAATCGCTGCCTTTATAAAAGATATTCTTTTGTACATGAAAAGCCAAAAATCTGATCTAATGAAAGCCATCGCCGAAACAGGCGCCATGTCCGTGGAGCAGGAGAGCGAACTTCTTGCGGCAATAAATGCTTACAAGGGAAGCAGATAGCGCATGACGAATCTTAGGGAAGTGCGCCTGCGCATGAGGGCTATACAGCAGACCTTGCAGGTAACAAAGGCAATGAACCTTGTCTCTACAGCAAAACTGCGAAAAGGCCGCAGGGCTCTTGAAGATATAAAACCATATTTTGACAGAATACAAAAAACCGTATTTGATGTTATCTCCAGCGTAGGCGAAATAGAAAGTGATTTTTCCCGGAAAAAAAATCCCTTCCAGGAATATCGCACAGCCATTATTGTTATAAGCAGTGACAAAGGTCTTGCCGGTTCTTATAATGCCAATATTTTCCGCCAGGTAAATGAGTTATGCGATAAAGTTAAAAATCCTGAATTAATAACTATAGGGAACATGGCTTCGCGGCATTTTACCAATACGCCACTTCCCATACTGGAAGACTTTCCCTTTTGTACCCAGGTTCCCACTTTGGAGTATGCTGAGGAGATCTCATCTTATGTGTTATCTCAATTTTTATGGGGGGCTTATGATGAACTACATATCGTATACACCCACATGTTTAGTTCTGTAAAAATAGCGCCTGTAGAACTTCAGCTTATTCCCCTGGACAAGGATAAAATACAAAGCCGTATCATGGGTCTTGGTAATATAAAAAGGGTGGATTTGGAATTTGAGTTCCTGCCTTCGGCAAGAGAGGTTTTTGACGCATTGGTTCCCCATCTTTTTAAAGGCATGCTTTACTGCTGCATGGTTGAAGCTTTTGCAAGCGAACAAAACGCCCGCATGACTGCTATGAGTGAGTCTTCGAAAAGCGCCGAGGATATGCTTGCCTCCCTCAGGATACATTACAACCGCGCTAGGCAGGCGGGTATTACAAATGAAATTACAGAAATAGTAAGCGGTTCTGCCGCTTTAAGCCAATAAGGAGATTACCGGCGGTGAATAAAGGATACATTACCCAAATAGTCGGCCCTGTTGTGGATGTCTGCTTTGAACAGGGACAGATGCCTTTTATATTGAACGCACTTAAAGTTAAAAACAATACACAGAATGTAGTTCTGGAAGTTCTTCAGCACATAGGTGATAACCGTGTACGCTGTGTTGCCATGTCGGCGACCGAGGGGCTGTCCCGCGGGCTAGAAGTGGAAGATACAGGGCATGCGATAAGTGTGCCTGTGGGCGAAGAAGTGCTGGGGCGCATGTTTAATGTATCCGGCGATATTATAGATGACAAAGGTCCCTTCACAGCTTCACACTATAGATCGATTCACGGGAAGCCCCCAAGTTTTGAGGATCAGCGTCCTGCGACAAGAGTACTGGAAACGGGAATCAAGGTTATTGATTTAATTGCCCCTTATGCCAAGGGCGGCAAGATAGGTTTATTCGGCGGAGCAGGTGTGGGTAAAACTGTGCTCATCATGGAGCTGATCCGCAACATAGCAACGGAACATTCCGGCTATTCGGTCTTTGCCGGCGTAGGCGAACGTTCGCGTGAAGGCGCCGACCTCTGGGCTGAAATGCGCGAAAGCGGAGTTCTGGATAAAACCGCCCTGGTCTTTGGGCAGATGAACGAGCCGCCCGGCGCCAGGATGAGAGTTGCCCTCTCCGGCCTTAGCATGGCGGAACACTTCCGAGATCATGGCGGGCAGGATGTGCTTCTCTTTATAGACAATATATTCCGCTTTATTCAGGCAGGCTCCGAAGTGTCCGCCCTCCTGGGACGCATACCCAGCGCGGTTGGCTATCAGCCCACCCTCGCCAACGAGATGGGCAATTTACAAGAGCGCATAGCCAGCACTTCCAGGGGATCTATCACCAGCATACAGGCAGTCTATGTACCTGCTGACGATCTTACAGACCCCGCCCCTGCAACAACCTTCGCACATCTTGATGCAACTACAACCCTCTCCAGAAAGATAGTTGAACTTGGTATATACCCCGCAGTAGATCCCCTGGATTCAAGCTCCCGCATACTCGATGCCAATGTGGTAGGTGAAGAGCATTATCATACTGCCCGCCGGGTGCAGGAGACATTGCAGCGTTACAAGGAACTCTTGGACATCATTGCCATTTTGGGCATAGACGAACTCTCACCTGAAGACAAGGTCACCGTAGCAAGGGCACGCAAGATACAGCGCTTCTTTAGCCAGCCCCTTTTTGTAAGTGAAAAATTTACAGGTATACCCGGCCGTTATGTGCCGGTAAAGGAAAGCATAAGGGGCTTTAAGATGATACTGGACGGTGAATGTGATTCATACTCCGAACAGGTTTTCTACATGGCAGGCAGTATAGATGATGTACTGGAAAGAGTAAAATAGTGGCATCCCTATTTAATTTCGAGATTCATACCCCTCGCCGCCTTTTTTATGATGACAAGGCAGAAGTTGTTGTCATAACCCTGGCTGACGGAGAGAAGGGGATATACGCTAACCATTCCCCTTTTACCGCCGTAACAGTTACAGGCATAGTCCACATAAAGGACAGCGAAGGCAACTGGAAGTCAGCCTTTGTCACAGGCGGCATTTTGGAAGTAAAAGAGTTCAAAAATGTGCTTATGGTTGACATCGCCGAGTGGCCTGAAGAAATAGACAAAGACAGTGTCCTAAGAGCCAGAAGGGAGGCGGAAAAAACCATAAAAGAGGAAGGAAATTTCAGGTTCGAAGTTGACAAGGCAAAAGAAGAATTACACAGAGCCGAATTCCGCCTGAAGCTCCTCGCCAAAGATTCTTGATATATTCCTCACGCCAAGACGCAAAGACACAAAGGATTACTTATAGCTTAAATTCTTCCTTAGCGATTTTGCAGCTCTGCGGCTTTGTGAGAAAAGTGAAAGTAAAAAAACATAATACTAAATTTTAGGCGAAGGTAAGTACAAAATAAAAACTTAAGGATTTGGTACTATTTCGTTTTTAAAAAGTACCATTTCCCTAAGCTTTATTTACGAGACACTATTACTGACTTTACCGAACAAGCCTTGAATTTTCCCAGTACAGGTTTGCACCTATTGAAATATAAGGTCTTGCAGCAAAACCAAAATAGTTTCTTGCCCAGCCTTGAGTGTCCAGGGCTGGATTTGAAGCTTGTATATCAATAAAATTAGCCAAGTCAAATGTTAAAACCGTGCCAATGTTTAAAATAAGACCTTTTGTTAATTTATAGCGCAAAGCTAAATCTGTACCAAAACCAAATGCAAAGCTGCCTCTTTCTATATTAACCCTTTCCGCTAGTACTTCATTATATTCCTTATAAACTCCCAAAGTAATATACATATTAATGCCAATGCCTACATGTACTATCATTTCATCGTTTATGAGAAATCTGAATGCAGGTCCTGTCAAGATACCTGCCTGTAAACCCAGGTTAAAGTCTGTCTTGTCTGTTATGCCGTCCTTTGTTGTAGTAACAGAAAGCGGAAATCCTTAAAGACCATGAAAAAAATACCCAAGAGTATTGTCATGAAAAAAACCAAAGCTATGTAAGGCAACTCCTGGCACAGGCATGAAGGAGCTTATTTCACCATTGTCCACATACCTGTCCGCAAAAAAGCCAAATGTAAACCCTATTGATATGCCAGTCTCTGTGGCATTTATGTTATGCATACCCAAAGTTAGTACAAGTAAAAGCATTAGAAGCAGTTTCATGTGGGGTTCCTTTTATTGGTTATCGAAAACTGTGTAGTTTAAGATGAAGATGTCCTGGCGTAGTAAAGGTTCTAATAATTCAACTGCGTATTGAACACCAGTAGAAATTCCATTTATTATTACGTCTTGACGAAACATTAATAAGTAAACCAATTCTCCATCATAAGCATAACCCGGTCTGTGGTTTCTTTCTATATGCAACTCAATACGTTCATTAGCATATCTCCATATAGTGACATCAAAATAATATGCATTACCACCCATATGATGTAAAATAATGTTTTCAACTGGACAATATGCATAAACAAAAGCATTAGTATCAATTATATCATGTATACTATTTGCCGTGTTTCCGAAATTTTTAACTGTAATTATATAAGTATCTGAATATCCATGATCCAGGTAAGAAGGCGGCATTAAATTATGCATAAACAAAAGCATTAGTATCAATTATATCATGTATACTATTTGCCGTGTTTCCGAAATTTTTAACTGTAATTATATAAGTATCTGAATATCCATGATCCAGGTAAGAAGGCGGCATTAAATTATTTGTAACTATATTTGACTCTAATCTTACTTCAATTTGTGGTCTAATGTGAGTACCACTGACTGATGAAAAGTTTAATCTTTCTGCTAAGTCTTGCGGTATTAATTGTTCTAACAGCTCTTCTGCTGATTCTGGCATAGAGTCTTTAGCATTTAATATTGCATCTCTTCGAAGATATAAATGAAAGTTAAGCGGAAATGGTGTCTTATTTGAAAGTCGTGTTAATTGCATAGGTACAACTGAAGCAAAGAAAGAGACACCTGCAGGAGATGTGAACAGATCATATAATGAATTATACCAACCATCACTTGGAGTACGTCCATGTGTATCAATTAAAAATGCCAGGTTTGTCCAAAGCCCCAAAGTAGTAAAAATTTTTCGCATCCTGATATTCTGTGTATCTGTTAGCTCAGTATAGTCTTGTAAAAACAAAATATTCTTATTTAAAATAATACCTGAAATTTCAAAAATATTTGATAGACTATTATTTTCATAATTTATAGAATAAAGAAATTCTACAGAGTAAGTCATTGCATATAAATTATAAGCAGAAAAATTTACTGATATTTCTCTTTCATCAGTGTTTATTATTGCCTTATATGGGAATTCCTGATTTCGCCTATAATAAAATGTTGTGTGGCTATCGTTTTGCTTATCAATAAGGTGAACCAGGATGTCATTATTGATATCGTCATTATACAAGTCTGCTATTATCATTAGCTTATCGGCATGGATATTATTTTCTACATATAAAGCAAGTCTGCCTGTATCTTGAGTTGTAGCTCTGTAATTATTATCAAGGAAAACTGCCTGTACATCTCCCAAGCCTATGGGTACATTGTGTATTGTTATTCTGTCATCTCCCAAGTCCGGCATTTCAAAGAAAGTACAGCCTGTAATTATAATGGCTAAAAGGAGAACATGAGGAATGTATCTATAGGATGGCAAAAGTTTAAAGTTCATGTATGACTCCTATATTCTATTTCCATTCTACTTACCGGATTATTTTTTTTCAAGTAAAAATTCGACCAAATTTGCCTTTTTTAACAAAATTTTGCAAAATTTTTCGAGTGAAACGTTTTATTTTGTAGAAAAACGTTTAACTTTTTATAATACATGGTAACAAAGAGTGGTTTGGCTGCAAAAGACGCCAAGCTGTTAAGCTCCGATTTTTCCTTAGCGATCTTCGCGGCTCTGCGGCTTTGCGAGAGTCGGTCGGGCATTATGTAAAACTTACTCCCTGTTCCCCGTTCGTGTAGTTCGTGTGGTTAGTGGTAATAGTCCAAGCGCTTAGACCTCCGTGTCTTTGTGCCTCCGTGAGAGCTTTGGTGTGGTTCGTGTGGTTCGCGCTTAGACAAAAAGCTCGTAGAGACTAAAATATAAACTGAAGTTCCCTAAAACCCAGGAAATCTGCATCTTCTGTTTTGGTATTCGTATCTCCGCCATAAACAACATAACCTTTTGCAATATCATTGGATAATTTTTTAAACAACTTGATATTTCTGGAAAATGATAAATCAAAAGTTATTCCCGCTTTTATTTCTATGGGGATTATGCTTCGCCCTGCATTGTACAGTAAGTCAACTTCAAGCCCGTTCTGATTACGAAAATAATATAAGCCTGATGTCCTGCCTTTATTATATAAAGTTTTTAATGCATCCATTATTACCATATTTTCAAAAAGCCCGCCAAAAAGTGGATCCCTAAAAACCTGTTCCTTGGATTCTATACCTAAAAGACTTGCTGCCAAACCTACATCGGTAAAATAAAGTTTTGGCGCTTTAATTATTCTTTTCCCAAAATTACTAAAATAAGGAGGCAGTCTGAATAAAATATAACTGGATTCCAAAACTGAAAGCCAGCTTGTGAGTGTGTTTTGTGAGACCCCTACATCACCGGCAAGCGAATTTAGGTTTACTATCTGTCCTATTCTCCCGGCCAAAAGTTTCATAAAACGCTCAAATTGAATTTGGTTGCCTAAATTAATTAACTGCCTAACATCCCTTTCAACATAAGTAGCATAATAATTTTGATAAAGATATTTTGGACTTTGATTTTCACTGTAGATTCGCGGCATAAAACCCTGGTATAAGTATTCATCACGTTCAAAAACCAGGCCTGCAGAATTTAGCTCCCTTATTGAAAGCGGCATAAGGGTGATTAGAGCCGTTCTCCCTGCCAGCGATTGAGAGATACCTGCTTTTACTGCCGCTTGATAAGAGCCAGTTATAATAAACTGTCCCTTTTTTTTGCTATTGTCTGCAATTACCTGTATATAGCTAAGTAAATCCGGAACACGTTGTATTTCATCTATTATTAAGTCCCCCCGATAATTATTAAAAAATTCCCTGGGTTGGCTCTGAGCAAATTCCCTGGTATCCGATTCCTCCAAATTTACATACTGATGATTAGGAAAAGCCATCTTTGCAAGGGTGGTTTTACCTGACTGCCTGGGACCCAATATACTTACCACAGGGTATTCACCTGCCATGTTTAGAAGATGATCTGTAATGTCTCTCTTTATCAACATAAATCCCTTTTTAGGCTATTTTTAAGTTCAACTTATATATAGCCTAATATGAAAAGGTATAATTGTCAAGTAAGGGTGACAGACACCATTTTTTCATAGTGGCATTGGCTTAGTGACCGCCACTATATATTGTGTCGGTTCGTGTGGTTCGTGTGGTTCGTGTGGTTCGTGTGGTTCGTGTGGTTCGTGTAGTTCGTGTGGTTCGTGTGGTTCGTGTGGTTAGTGTGGTTCGTGGTATATTTAGTCCAAGCGCTTAGACTAAAATACCGCCCCTGGAGTCCTCAGAGGGGGGCTTGTTTTTCGCTTCAAAGGCAAAGCAATGCTTCCCTGTGGACAGGAATACCTCCATGGAAGGCGGGTTTTTGCACTTTATGCCGAAAAGCTTGCAGGCCCTTGGAAAATGGGGCTCCCAGGTGACCTCGTAATGTATGCACAAAAGGCATTCAGGAGCATGATCGGGGATATTCTTTTCCAGGGGATTTTCAAATTTCATCTATGTTTGACAGTATAATCCATTTTGGGATAATATGTAACAATGAAAAAACTAGACGGCATTTCTGTATCGCAGGGTATAGCCATAGGACAGGCCTTTCTCTATCTTGCAAATGAAACGCCGGAAATTAAACGATTTAAAATATCCGAAGAAGATCTGGAAAACGAGATCAGACGCTTTGACACTGCCATAGAAGAGGCAGCAGACGAACTGCGCACAATGATGGAAAATCTGCAAAAAGAAAATAAGGATTCTAAAGAGCAGACAGATATCCTTTTTGCCCATCTTTTAATGATAGAAGATATAGATTTTCATGATCAGATAAAAAACAATCTGCGCCAGGACATGGAAAACATAGAATGGGTTCTTTTTCACACCAGCAGGGCAATTATGAAGAACATGCTTTCTTCTCCCGACTCCTACTTCAGGGAAAGAGCTGCGGATATTAATGATGTGTCCGATCGTATAATGAACAGACTATATTCCATTAAAAAAAGCGTTCTTTCCGATCTAAACCAAGATGTAATCCTTGTTGCAAAGGATCTGCTTCCATCAGATGTTCTTGGCATGAACCGCAAGCATGTAAAGGGCATAGTAACCGAGACAGGCAGCACAACCTCCCACACGGCAATTCTGGCAAGGGCATTTAATATCCCTGCCATGCTGGGAGCAGCCAATGCAGCAAGCGAAATTAAAACAGGCGATACACTTGTAGTAAGCGGGCTTGAGTCCACAGAAACAGGAGTTTTTATTAATCCTTCCAGGGATGATCTTGATCGCTTTGAAAAACTAAGGGCAGCTTTTTTAAGCGATACAGAGAAGTATGCCGAAATAAGGGAGCTCCCGGCACAAACTTTGGACGGCTATAGGGTAAAATTGAAAGTCAATATAGAGCTTGTAGAAGAAGCAGAAAAGGCACTGGATTTTGGTGCGGAGGGCATAGGTCTATTTCGCTCGGAATTTTTATTCATGAAATCGGCAGAAGCTGCGGACGAAGATCATCAGTATTCCATATACAAAGAAGTTCTGGAAAAAATGCATCCTCACCCCGTAACAATACGTACATCGGACCTAGGCGGTGATAAAGTACTTCCCGATTTTTTTACAGACCTATCACTGGCGGATGAAAAAAACCCACTGCTTGGATGGCGGGCAATAAGGTTCTCACTCTCCCGCCCGGATTTTTTTAAGACCCAGTTAAGGGCCATACTACGCGCCGGTGTAAAGGGAAATGTAAAAATTATGTTTCCATTGGTTTCTGTAACAGAAGAGCTTATGGAAGCTCTTAAACTACTGGAAGAAGCCAAAGAGGAATGCAGGAAGAAAAATCAAGCCATAGCGGAAAATATAGAAACAGGAGTTATGATAGAAGTTCCCTCTGCTGCAGTCACAGCAGACATACTTGCAAAGTACGCAGCCTTTTTCTCCATAGGAACCAACGACCTTATGCAGTACTCACTGGCTGCCGACAGGGGAAATGAAAAGCTAAACTACCTTGCAGATTACTTTCATCCCGCTTTTCTTCGCCTGATTAAAAATACAATTGACGCCGCTCATAAACAGGGCATAATAGCCGCCATGTGCGGAGAAATGGCTTCCGATCCAAAAATGACAGCCATCCTAATAGGCATGGGAATAGACGAACTCAGCATGGCCTACCCGGCTATTCCTCTTGTAAAAAGCATAATACTTAAGTTAAAACATAGTTCCTGCAGGGAACTTGCAGAAGAAATTTTAAAGGGCGAAAGCAGTAGCGAAAATAAAACTATACTTGAAGCCTGGATGAAAAAAAATGGATGAAGGCATTAGGCAAGGGCTGCCTCTTGTTGCACTGGTAGGAAGGCCTAACGTAGGAAAATCTACACTCTTTAACAGGCTCCTCCACAAGAGAAGGGCTATTACTGATCCCACCCCCGGGGTAACCAGAGACCCTGTTGCAATGAATACAAGCATACTGGGACGCCCGCTCTGCCTTATGGACACAGGCGGCTACAAACTCGATAAAGACCTCGACAGCCCGCAGGGGCAAATTGATAAAGTTGTAGTAGAAAAAACCCTGGAAGTACTAAAGAAAGCAGACCTTATTGTACTGCTCTTTGAAGCCGGAGAAATAAGCGCAGAAGATGAAGAGTTTATTGATGTACTAAGACCTTTTAGGGATAAGCTCATCCCTGTTGTAAATAAGACTGAGGGAGGCAGGAGGGCAGCGGAAGCCTGGAACCTACTCTCCTATGGCTTTGAAGATATACTTATGATCTCTGCAGAACATGGAGACAACATAGGCGACCTTGAGCAAAGCATAGTCAAGCGCCTGGATGAACTCTCCCCCAACAGCGAGGATATAGCAGACAATACAGCGGATAATACAGCAGACGATAAAGCAGACAATACAGCAGATGTTACAATAGCAGATAAAAACACTATACGCGTAGCACTACTTGGAAAGCCCAATACGGGCAAGTCCACCCTAAGTAACCGCCTTACATCCTCCAACGCTTCCATAGTAACAGACATTCCGGGAACAACAAGGGATGTAGTAGAGGGAAGTTTTAAATGGAAAAACCAGGACTTTCAGGTTCTTGATACTGCCGGCATTAGGCGCAAGACAAAGGTAAACGAGAACATAGAATATTACTCAGTTAACAGGGCAATAAAATCCCTGGACGATGCCGACATAGTCTTTTTAATTATTGACGCACAGGAAGGTCTTAGCGATCAGGATAAAAAAATAGCAGCTCTTGCGCATGACAAAGGCAGGGGGATCATTTTTGTTTTAAACAAATGGGATACAACACCGGGCTATAATGACGGCTCAGTAAAAAATACCTTTGAGGCAGTGCGTGACAGGATACACTTTCTCTTTGGGCAGATGGACTATGCTCCCATAGTGCCTGTAAGCGCAATGTATGGCAGTGGAATAGATGTCCTTCTTAATACTGCAATAAGAATGTACAGGCAGCTTAACATACAGATAGAAACATCACGCTTAAACCTGGCTTTAAAAAAGTGGCTGGAAGAAAATCCCCCCTCACAGGGAAAACAGTCCCGCTTTAAAATACGTTACGCCGTGCAGAGCCAGGCAAACCCTGTCAAATTTATCTTCTTTGCATCCCGTCCCCATGCCGTGGGCAATGTATACCTGGCCTATATGCGAAACCGCATAAGGCGTGATCTTGGCTTTTCCATAATACCTGTCAGCATAGAAATAAGGGGAACAGAAAGGGAAAAAGGTGAAGGTGTAAAAAAAGCTCCGGCTGCGAAAAGATCACAGCCAAGAAGAAAAAGGAAGCAGGGAAGCTAATGGCATATACAATAGGAGACATAGAAAAAATCCTAAAGGTAAAAAACCACGTTATACGCTATTGGGAGAAGGAAATTCCCCTTATTCAACCCAAAAGAGATATATACGGAAGACGGGAGTACAGTGACAGAGATTTCCAGATCTTCCTCCGTTTAAAATACCTGCTCTACGAAAGACGCTTTACCCTGGAAGGAGCCAAGGAGCAGCTCTATAATGAACTCTCAGGAGAATACCAGGACCTAAGAGCTTCCATTGCAGCCATGAGGACTGAACTCCTGGACCTCTTTTTTAAAGCAAGAAGATCATTAATGATTCCGGAAGATAAGTGAATAATTTATTCCTGCCCCTTTCCAATGACAGTATAAATTTGCAAAAAAAATTTCTTAAACTAATTGATGATGTATTTCCTATCCCCTCACGTTTTAAAAAGGACCTTCACAGGGATGTTGCAGACCTTTCCCGCCTCTTTACTTCAGGAAGACAGGACAGAACAAAGTCCTACCTCAGCCGGCCGGCATTGCTCTCCGCCTATCTTAGATACTTCCTCCCCTGGAACATTTACAGGCTCTGCCGCCTGCTCCCCGGCCTCCCCCTTGCATTAAAGGCAAACGATGCAATAAACGACCTCGGTTCAGGGCCCCTCACCTTCGCAGCCGCACTGTGGATAAGCCGGCCTGAACTGCGTAAGCTTCCTCTGGAAATTCGCTGCATAGACAAAACACCGGCCATCCTGGAAGCGGGGAAAAAGCTTTTTATGGCTCTTGCTTGCGAAAGCGACACTAATAAAACCTGTACAATGGATGCAAAACACCCAAAGTGCCCATGGACTATTAAAACAATAAGGGGCGAAGTAAAAAACTACGGCAACTACAGGCTCTCCACAGAAATAAGGGGAAAGCCAGCTGCCCTAACAACGGCCATTAACTTATATAACGAGATATTCTGGGATTTTTCTTTGGGAAGAAGAGAAAAACTACAGCACTTTGCAGATTGCCAGGGGCATCTACTGTCATCCATAACAGACGGTGCCATTCTTGTTATAGAGCCCGGCATACCGCGCTCAGGAGAATTTATCTCCCTCTTACGCGATGCCCTATACGAAAATGGACACTACGCTCTTGCCCCCTGCACCCACAACAATGGCTGCCCACTTACCGGCGGCTTTAAAAAGAAATGGTGCCACTTTGCCTTTGATACCGAAGACGCCCCACCCTCCCTACATAAACTCTCCGAAGCCGCCGGCATTCCAAAAGAGAGGGCAGTGCTAAGCTTCATATACACTGATGATCATAGTGACAGCAATACCAGGGACAACACTTTGGCTGCCCGTGTATGCTCAGATGCCTTCCCCATAAGATCAGAAGATGGGCAGAACAACTGGGGGCGTTATGCCTGCAGCGAAAAAGGGCTGGTATTGTTATATGGAAGCCGTAGGGAAATGGAATCGGTAAGAGCCGGAGAACTTAAGAATCTAACACAGTATGGCAGTAAAGACAAAAAAAGCGGAGCCATTTTAGCCCCGCTGAAATAACTCGGCTTGATAGCCGGTCGCCCTGTTTCGTGTCGAGACACGAAACTAGTCATGTCTGTGCAAGCACAGCCGCGACACTCGGTTCCTTGCTTAACACCTACGGCGTTAAGCTTTAATACCCATCGGACATGGTGCGGTTAAGGTCGCGCTGGTAGAGCTCCTGATACACAAAATTGCGGGTTTTTAGCTTTTCTTTTATGGGCTGCGAGAATGGCAGATAACGCCAGAAGGTTCCGCGCAGTTCCTTGTCAAGTTTTTGCGTACCGTCGCTTTCCTTGGTCACCCAGGTGATATAATCCTGAATAAAAAATTCTTTTAAGTCGCCGCGCAGTTTCATTTTCTGGAACCACTGGTAGTAATGTCCTGTTATACCTTCTTCCATCCAGTAATAGGAGGCCTTCTCTTTGGCAACCTGCCACCTAAGATCTGCAACGGCAGTAAGAACTGCATACTGAAGATTTTTTGGATACATGGGAACTGCAATGCGTCCGCGGCTTGTTGCCCTGTTATACCTGTCATAGGGTTCCCAGCAAAATCCTGTATCACCGTAAGTTGGAATAAGAACTACATAAGGCACTATACGGTTCATCTGGTTACGGTATACCCTGGTAAATGCTTCAGGCTCTATGCTTTCTATCCACGCAAGCATGGAAATAATATTTTCTCTAAAACCTACATCTTCCGGCCTTGAACGGAAATATTCACTGGTTAAAATTGGATAATGATTACCCCGGCGACCTATGGTCATTTTTGCCATCTGCTTGATTGTTTCAAACTCTGTGTTTAAAGCTCCCAAATCGAGCTGCACTTCCTCGCCTTCTTCACGTATCTTATCCATTAATGATGTCATTTCACGTTCGGCATCCATATAATCCCTTAAATAAACAGTCTGCTCCCTGTCTATTCTTATAAGAGACTTCATTAATTCCTGAATATCATAAAATGCTTTCTTTTGAGAATCTGTATATGTACTGCTGACCTCGGGAAACTCTGTTAAAGGCTGATGCTCAGTAATTAGTTTAATATGACCAGTCAATGAAGTTTCCATACCGAGCCTTTCATTGTCGCGTGCTTTTACAAGTGTTTTAGCTCCATCGAGCTTTCCCTTGGTTTTTTCCAGCAACTGCTTGTACTTTACATTGCCGCTGCGTTTTGATGTTTGAACTTCGTCAGTGGCGGAATTTTTTAGTTCCCCTGTACCTATTGCCTTTAACCATTCATCAAGATAATAAACGGGCTGATCGTAGTAGTTCTTATCAATAATTTTAGAGAAGAATTTACGATGTTCATCGTTAACAAAGGAAGGATGCAGCATTCCGAATCTAAGCAGGTACTTCTTTTGATCAGGTATTTTACCGGCACTTTTACGGGCTACACCGGAAAGAAACTCCCAGAATGCGGGAGCAAGCTGCTGCCTAAATACACCCTTATCTTTGGGATCTTTACACTTCAGATATTTTTGAAGTATGCCATGTACCCTCTGGGAAATATCACCTTCATCGGAAAGAGCTACTTTGTAATAATCGGGGTTATCAAAAGCTCTGTGGGGATTATCTTCATAACGCTTTGTAACTTCGGGAAAGGAACCCGAAATATTACTTGGCGCCTCATTATCCATTTCTAGATCAAAATCGTTGTCTATGTCCTGAACTGTACTCATGTTAACTTCCCTGTTGCTTTTTATATCATTCCTGCCTTTTTAAGTCAACGGCAGAAAAAAAACCGGCTATCAGGCAACCTGTTTAACAGATGACCAGATAGCCGGATTACTCCTTTTTAGTCTTTTCTATCCGAAAAGTCCATTCTACCCGAATAGAGCGTCAATCAATCTATCGGCAGTAGCATTTAAGACTGCATTATTTATATAGGAGGGGTCATCAATTTTAGCTTTTAACTCTGCGACCCTGTCAGCCCTGACATCCGGTGCACTGGCTGCAATCTCTCTTACCCTTAAAAGTTCAGCTTTTTCCTGAGCCAAGGAAGAAATATTTACTGAATCGGTTTTAGGCGTACCTTTAGCCTGCTCAGCCCTTCCTGGTCTTCTTTCGGGTGGTATTGGGTCTATGGAACCTATCCTGTCGATGGTCATACTCATATCCTTCCTGCTTAGATTATCGGCATATTAGCACCATAAGTTTAACCTAGCTTAAACTTAGTTTACCTGATATTATCACTTTTTACCAGATATAAATACCGAAAATTCACCTTTTAACTCACTTTTTTCTGCTTTTTTTTTCAATATATCCAGAATTTCTCCCGCCTGACCCCTCAAAAACTCCTCATGTATCTTGGTCATTTCTCTGCCCACACATACATATCGCTCTGCTTCAAGATCGGCAAGGTCTTCGAAAAGCTTAACCACTCTATAGGGAGATTCGTACAGAATAAAGCCAAAATTATAGCCAAGCAGCTCGCTAAGCCTTTTCCTGCGGCGCCCCGGCTTGGGAGACAAAAAGCCCTCAAAAAGGACACTTTTTCCCGTATTTCCGGCAACACTTAAAAGGGCGGCAAAGGCCGAAGCGCCCGGTATGGGAATTACATCGTGACCAGAGCCGGCAGCCATTCCTGCCAAAATAGAGCCCGGATCGGAAAGACCGGGGGTTCCTGCATCGCTTAGATAGGCTATATTTTGACCTTCGTCCAAAATGGATATGATTTTTTTGGCAGCAATTTCTTCGTTATGGGAACGGCAGGAAATTGTTTTTTTGTTAATCCCCAAATGGCTAAGAAGTTTTAGGGAATGACGGGTATCTTCGCAGGCAACAAGATCAACACTTTTTAAAATTTCTACCGCCCTAAAACTAATATCACCCAAATTTCCTATAGGGCTTCCGATAATATATAAAATTGCCACAATCTATTATATGATTAGACATGGCTTGCGCCAAGGAGTAGTAGATGCAGAATTTATTTGAAATTGTAATGTTTTCCATTATAGGGGCTGCATTGTTCTTTGGTTACACCATGTTTTTCAGAAACGGCATTCCCTTTATCAAGAAAAACGCACAGAGAAAGAACAGCAGAATGTCCCAAAAATATACAGATATTTCTGATTATTACAGTGCAAAAAGTAATCAAGAAGAGC
>Ga0099364_10002725_pt1 | contig 28002 bp, 22 predicted proteins | sample TergutTh196P3_FD_73070 | JGI IMG/M metagenome (GOLD analysis project Ga0099364, IMG submission 73070) | Microcerotermes parvus P3 segment gut microbial communities from Pointe-Noire, Republic of the Congo - Th196 P3 | ecosystem: Host-associated > Arthropoda: Insects > Digestive system > Gut ... | reverse complement strand
CACCGTCGAGAGATTGAGAAACATTGTCAGCCCCGCCGACGTCAGACGCTTCAAGGCGAGGCTGGCAAATACCGTCGTCAGTAGAGAGGAGAAAACACTCAGGTAGAGGATTGCCACCGTGAATGTCGTATCGGAAAACGGCATCAGTATCGTGGAAAATGTTCCGTGGACGGCGTGTTGGACGACCGACGCGAGTCCGAAGGCGACCGCCCCGACAATCATAAGATAGTATGTGATCTCGAAAGTCGAGAACGAGCGAACCAAGACTCGATTGAGCACGGCATACCCGGCTCCGGCAAGGGCCGAAAGTAGGAGTAATGCGACTCCCGCGACGCTGTCGAGCGATGCCCCCTGCCGATAAGCGATATAAACGGCTCCGGCGACGGACAAGCACATCGAAAGCGACTGGATCAAATTATACCGCTCCCGAATGAACGCCGCCGCGATGATCGCCGTGAAAATCGGCCCCGTCGCGGCAAGAATGCCCGCTTCGCCTGAACTGGCGTGAAGTAGGCCGAGTCCCTGAAACAAGAAGAAAACCAGAGGATAGCACAACGCCATTGGCAAGAGGCGGAGTGAATTTTTCCAACCAAAACGAGGCTGGTCGCCTTTGAGACGGGCAAAAAGAAAGCAGACCGCCAGAGCGATAATGAAACGGAACGCCAAAGTATCGACCGGCCCGGCGAGCGTCACGGCGACCTTGACGAGGGAAAACGAAAGTCCGATGATCAGCGCGTTCGCTACCGCCAAGGCGTAGGCAGTGGGGAGTGGAAATTGGGTAGTGGGGACGGTGGTCATTGTCGCTGGATTCTACCCGCTTTCTGTCAGAGTGTCGAGACCGATGCGTCGGTAGCTGAATAGCACGACGCGTTTGAAATGTCGCGGTGGTCGGGCTCTCGGTTTCCGAAAGCCTAAAAGCCCGCAACGACTTTTAGGCCGGGGGGATTGTTTTTTTCGTTTTGGAATATAAAATAAGTGTGGTTGGGTGTTTGGGGGGAATTCCCTGACACCTTTGTAAAGTTGGTTAAGTTTATTTTTACCGGAGGACAACCGAAATTTCCCGGCACATTGCCGGTTTTACAATCAGATAATCGCAAGTATTTGCCCTTGAACCGTCATTTGTGATGGGGTTTTCTTCCTGCGTTACCCGGCTTGCCGGTTGGAAGAAAAAAGAATTTGCCCTTAGAAAACATGCGTTCCCAAACGGGAGCGTCATGCTAAGGGCTTGCGAAGTTCCGTGCGGCTGAAAACTGTCTGTACCGTTTTGTGAGCAAATTGATGTAGCTCATGCGCAATACGGAACGAGCGGTGGATGCTCGTATTGGTTTGCGCGTGTGCGCATGCTACCTCAGTAACGCGAGGGGAAACTTCGTATTTCAAGGGCACATGACGTTCCCTCTTCTTTTTGAAGACGGTTTTCGTCTCTTATTTGCCGGTTTCTGACAAGCCTACATGGTACAAAAACCGCTGACCTTGCCGATCCACGTTTGTAACCATTGTTGTCCGTGGACTTTGGTAGGAAACCTGCCAAACGCTACAAATGCTTTCGACTTGCCTGACTGTACCGGAAACGAGGATATGGCATCCGCTGGTCGTATAGATAACGGAAGTGGTAAATGTTCCTTTAGCGTGAAAGATATGCCACTTCAAAGGCAAGACACTCGCGAAGCCGTTAGAGCGGGATTAAAACTGTAAGGAGAAAAATCATGCCCTGCCCTTATTATTCACCATCCGGTACCCATTGCTATTGCAAAAAGACCGGCGTTTTCACGATGAGGCCACAGTAAGGAACTACTGTGCAACCGATTCAAATTGGCAGAGATGTGCGAATATCACAGGGAACTGTTGTTTCATGACTACGGCTTGCGTTCATTATGTCGGCTTGCCGGATGATTGCAAAGAACTGACCGGAATGAGGAGTTTTCGGGACGATTATTTGCTTTCATTGCCAAATGGTCAAGCGATGTATGACGAATACTATCGGCTTGCTCCGACGATTGTCGAAACGATTGAACGTAGCGATGAACGAACCAGCATCTTGACAGATATTTTGGCAAGAGTCCGTCAATGCGTACATTTTACCGACAAAGGCAACAACGAAGCGGCATTGAACGTTTACACGACAATGTTTAACGAATTGAAAAATAAATTCATGCCACAATAATATCTACAGTGTCGTTATTCACAATGTTTTATACCTCACCCACCAATCCTATGCCTATTGAATTTATTACGTGTCCAAAATGTGGTATACAGATTACAAAGCATCTGGACAGAAGCACACCCATCGAGAATCGTTATGGGACATGTGGAGCATGCAAAACCAAATTGATATTTTATCGGAATGATAGCGGTATTTGGTTTGCTGGCGAGAGCAAGCCCGATAGGGGGGGCTGTTTTGGGGGCTGTGGTTGCCTTGTTGCCATTATTATCGCGGCCGCATTGATAATGAGAGTTTTTGGCTGAGTTCCATTTCCTTCAACTGCACATGCAAACCAATGAGCCATCTCTATTTCTACTTTGACGCAAACGGTCAGAAACAAGGACCACTGCATAATATACAGCAAATCTACTTGCACAAAGACGTTGCCAACTTAACAAAACAATTTTATTTCACAACCTTTTTAGGAGAAAAATTATGTCGATGCTACAAGTTACCCCGGAGGAATTACGTTCAGCGGCTGGACGATTAAACGGCTTCGCAGAGCAAATTGGCCAAATTGAAGGTGCGACGAGACAAACTGTTGACGGCATCAACTGGGTCGGCAGTACGCACCAGCCCATTATTGAAGGCGAAGTCAATAGCATTGCCGGAGTCATTCGTGAGGTGCAAGGTCAATTAAACCAAGCGGCGGCGGGACTGATGGCGTATGCTGCCCGGATAGACGAAGCAAGGTGACTGACCCGGCCATCGACCGCATCGGTTGTGTCAACGGCAGCGGCGAGTTCCTTATCTCCAATGCCAATTCCGCCGATTTCTTACGTATTATTTTCTGGCGAAAGCCTAAGATTGCAGAAATCACTACAACACAAAAAATGAGTAACCTAAACTATCTGTTATGTAACGCTTGCAACTTGGTTTGCTGGGAACATGAGGCGGACGAAAGTGTTTATTGTCCGAAATGCCAGCGCACGTGCAAACATGTTCAACTGTCGCAATCATTAGATAGAGGTGTCCTCGAAAAAATCATCGAAAAATGTAAAGAGTCAATCGATGAAGCACGTGCGTGTATCAATGAGCGATTTGCAAACAGAAACAACAGAATTTCCTTTAATGCAAGTCTCCGCCAAACACATTGGGGAGAAAGCCTTCAGAAAGCACTTGAAGAAGCTACCAGAGAAGAAAATGAACGTTTTGGAGAAGTTTCAACAGAAACTTATGACGAATGTATTGTAGATTTCGAAAAAGAAATTGCCGAAGCCAAACATCTACTAAGGCGTGAAAAAGAAGAAAAAACGCGTCTTGAGCGTGAAGCGGCAAGAATCGAACTGGCACAAAAAGAAGAAAAATCGCGACTTGAGCGTGAAGCGGCAAGAATCAAACTGGCACAAAAAGAAGAAAAGGAACGACTTGAGCGTGAAGCGGCAGCACTCAAACAGGCGGAAAAGGAACGTCTCGAATGCGAAGCGTCAGATGCTGTGACAAAAACTTTCTCTAACCTCTACGGCCCCATCCTCGCACTCGACAAATTCGTCGCATCGTTTCAAGACAAGTTAGGTCAAATTGACGACGCAAGAAAACAATGCGATGCCGCATTTGGAGATGAAAAAAGTAGAGCAAAAAGGCAATTCGATACGGCATTTGAAACCGAGCAAATAAGGTTTAATCACGAAAAAAATAACATTGACGGGCATCTGCGCAGTGCACAAGCCGCAATCGACCGCGATTTAGAAGACAAACGCCGCCAACTCGACAACGCACTTGCTGACATTGACAGGGACGTGCAATCTCACCGAGACCGAGGTATTGCCCGCTTCGATAACGATTTAGCACAAAGCAGGAATAACTTCCATTCCAGAATCGCCGAACTAGAAAAAGTTGCGAAGGGGGGGAACTAACTATGACTGATGAGGATAAAAATGCTTGGCTTGGAATAATAATAATAATAATTATTATTATTGTACTCGCATTAATTTACTGGCGAGTAACTCTTAGAATTTTGGCTATAGGTCTAGTAGTATTTATCATATCTTGCGTGATATGGATGGTGTGGGGTGTGATAGCCGCATATACAAGATACAGAGCTAAAACGGAAATTAAGGAGTTACAAAAACAGTTCAAATATTACTCAGAGATGATAGAGAGAGACAAAGAGGCTTTCATTCAGACACAACATATTCCTTATAAATCGCAAAAAGAAGAGGAAAAAGCAGAACTTCGTAGGCCAATAGAGGCATACGAAGCGACAAAGCAACGCGAAAGGAACGCGTTGCCTTCCAAACTCAAGTACGAAGAGCAGCTTCGTGGGGCGGAGTCCGAACACAATAGCAAGATTAATACGCTTCGATCCCAGTACAAGGACCGTATTCAGGTTATCAATAGCCAACACCAGAGCAAACACGCAGAATTAAATCAACAACGCCGAGAAGTCCTCGCGGATTTTGTGAGCCAATTCCCGGACATGGTGCGTCCACTTACAGAAATCCGAAGCGTACAACCACTGCTGAAGGAACTGGCGGAATCCCATCTGAACCGCTCGGCAAACATCCCGGCGTTTCTTGCTCTTGGGCAGTCGCATCTTGCCATGCCAAAAATCGATGGACTCAAAAAATGGAGCAAGGACGTTCCACATTTGTTACGTTTTCCGTTCCGCAAACCGCTGGTCGGACAATACAGCACTGGTTCCGTCACGAAGGGTAACACCGGCGGCGACGATTATTTGATACGCGATTTATTGATGCGTCTCTTGTTTGCCATGCCTGCCGGAACGTTGCAAATCACGGCTATTGATCCTCTGAAAATGGGAAAAACGCTGGACATTTTCAGTCCTCTGTTAGACATTAAAAAACTCGTTCCCGCCGGAAGATGGCAGACGCTTTCCGAAGACATCACAAAAACACTGCGGGAACATTTTGATTATATTGAGGACTGTCTGCAACGGCGTTTCCGTAGCGGTATCAGTAATTGGACGGAATACAATGCCGTAAATCCAGAGTCGCCGCTACCTTACAAGGTACTGTTCATTTTCGGTTTTCCTGAACAATTTTGGGATAACAGTATTGTGTATCTGAAAACCATTTTGGAACACGGATTACAGTGCGGTATTTTACCGGTCATTACTATCGACGAAGACAAAATCGATCCGCAACGGCAGCCGAAAGCGGCAGAGATTCGGAATTGGTTACGAAATCACGCCGAGTCAATTCGTTCTATCTTTTTGCCGAAACTGAAGCGTCTTAACATTACAGCGGACAGAGCGGAGCCATTTGTCCCACCGGAGCGAGTACAAGAATATATGCAATGGATTCACGCCGAATACGTGGTCATCGATAAGAAGGAAAAACAGGAGAAGGCGGAAGAAAAACGTGAGCAGGCAACCGAAGAACTCCGCAAAAAAGAAACGGCCCTCGAAACGGAGTTCTGGAATCCACAGGACTTGTGGAAAGAGAATTCCGCCAACGGAATTTCCGTTCCCATCGGCAAGGACGATGGCGGCGAAATCGTTACGTTTAATCTCAATGATCTGGTTCCCCACAATTTGTTAGCAGGACAGGCTGGTTCCGGCAAGTCGGTGCTCCTGCACGTTATGATTCAAGGTCTCGCTCATCGGTATAGTCCAAAGGAACTCGAATTTTACCTGATGGATTACAAGGACGGCGTAGAGTTTAACCGATATGCAAAATTACAAATACCGCACACCCGACTAGTCGTGGCGTCGAAAGCAGAAGCGGAATATGGCATTACCGTTCTTGAACATTTACAGAATGAATTAACGAAACGGAATGATTTGTTTACGAAGCACGATGTCGGCGATCTCAAAGGATACCGTGAAAAGGGACAGTCGATGCCGCGAGTTTTGTTAATCATTGATGAGTTTCAAGTGCTTTACCAGCAGAGCGATGCTGTAACGAAAAAGGTCAACGATTTATTCGGCGACATATTGGCAAGAGGACGCAGTGCCGGGATTCATGTTTTGCTGGCAACCCAATCGGCGAAGGTGCTGGTGCCGGTGTTGGGGTTCGCCGGTGTGAAAGAAAGAATTGCTTCTCGCATTGCCTTGGCGAGTTCGCAGGATGATTCGGAGTATATTTTGGGGACTCCCGGCTGTGGAAACACAGCCGCTGTGGAATTAAGAAGAGAAAATACGGATAAAACGAGATACGGAATTCTCAACACGGAAGGCGGCCATAGGGCGGGAAATACAAAATTCCTCATTCCGTTTCCAGATCGGGAAAAATTCGACACACACCAGAAATTTTTGGCGGAAAACATACTCGACACACCGAAGGAAGTCAAAGTCTTTGACGGTTCTCGTTTGCCGCAATTGCCGCTGCCGCAATGGTTTGAGCAATTCCGCCAGTACAGCAAAACTAAGGGCGTACCGGTTATTCTCGGCGAGGAATTCAATTTTAAGGCACAACCGTTTGTAATGGATTGGGAAGAAAAACGGCGAAAAAATCTGTGCATTGCCGGTGCCGACGAGGCCATTCGGGCAGGATTGTTACGCGCGCTTTTGATGAGCGCGGACGGACATTTTGAACGTATCATCTATTTCAATACGCACCGGCGTTTTGAGGGGCTTGATCTGTCCGTTACCAATTTTGAAACAAAAACTTACAAATGGGACTGTGACATAACGGATATTGTTGCAGATTTCGAGAAAAAGAAAACGTTGTTCATCATTGACACGTTGGAAGAAGCGGAAGAGTTTCTACCGCCGGCAAACTATCAGCCGCTCAAAGAAGGCTCTCCCGCCTATTTGCTCAAGAAATTTTTGGAAGATTCGCCGTTGCACGGTTCCTATACCGTTGCCTTTACTGAAAATTGGCAACAGTTTAAGAAACAGTTCAAAGATTGTTTGCCGTTGTTTGAATTGCGTATCGGTTTTCAATTAAATGCAACCGATGCGGCAGACCTGACAGGAACCATGCAATTCAAAGGATTAGATAACCGTACAAAAGCAGTTTTCGCCAATATTCAACGCGATGAACAAGTATTCTTCCGTCCGTTTGTCGTTCCAAGCGAGGAATAAAACCGGTTTTTGTCATTCAATTATCGACAAGACTTTCATAGAGAAACAATGATTCACCGTGCTCCACATTGCCCGAAAAAAGAGTTTTTGCAAAGTGCTCGGTCCCGGAACACGAAGCGTGATCTGGTTTCACGGTTGCTCCAAACGCTGTCCCGGCTGTATCGCCGAAACAATGAATGACGCTGATGAATACGAATCATACACACCAGAACAACTTGCAGACTGGGTATTGGGCAACCTTGCCGGTATTGAGGGGATCACTCTTTCCGGCGGCGAACCGTTACAACAGCCGTTAGACGAATTACAACAGTTCTTGGAACGTGTCAAACAGAAAAGCAATTTATCCGTTTTGTGTTACACGGGATACTGCTTGGAGGATTTGGATTTTTCGCACAACATTTTGCAATACGTCGATGTACTGATTGACGGCGAATACCGTCAGGATGAGGATTCAGGACAGTGTTGGCGCGGCTCGGCCAATCAGCGATTCCATTTTTTAACGGAACGATACCGGAATGAAGCGGAAACGTGGCACACCATTTTTGAGCGGCAAATTGAAATAGAACTGGATTTACAGGGCAAATTACTGATTTCCGGTGTGCCGTCCAAAGAATTTGTTGCTAAATTGACCGCCGAGTTACACAAACGGGAGATTGACACAGATTTTTCGTAACATTTAACCGTCTTACAACGGAGAAAGAACAATGAGTGGACCGAAAAAAGGCGATGTCCAGTTAAAGTTGAATCAGGCGTTGAACATATCGGGCAAATATGTGCAAACGAACTGGAACAACGCTTACAACTTGAATCAGTCGGATTTCGATGCCGTCGATTCTGCCAGACGTAATGCCGAGAGCAAAAGCGGCAATTCCGATGCCGAAGTTCGCAATACCTTCAATGAAGGGGAAAGATTCCGCAGAGAAGCGGAACAGTTGAAAGATGAGGCTGAGACGCTTCACCGTGATGCCGCCCGGCGGACGGACTCGCTCAAATCCAATGTCGCACAATTGGAAAGAGAAATATCGGACAAAAATCATTATTTACGAGTGGAAGACGCACGGGCTCAAGGATATGTTCGAGATGCCCAAAACATCGAAAATGATGAAAAACGTGCCGCTGACTTATTGCGTCAATCGTCCGAACAATTACGGAGAGCAAAAACGGCTTTCGAGCAGTCCATAATTATTGCCGAACAAAAAGAGGAAGCACGTCGGCAATTTGAAATGAAACGGACGGCAACGGCGAACGCTGTGCAATCCGTCAAAAACGAAGCAACAAGTTTCGGTGAAGCGTTTCTCGGTGAATGGGGAAGCAACGTCGCGTTGGTCGAGGCAAATCAGACTTTAAAGTCTGCGGAAAACAAGTTACAGGCGGAACAGTTTGAGGCATCGCAAGCATTATCCGCGAAAGCATCAAAACAGTATCGGGATTTGTATGGACAAGCCGTCAACAACAAGAAGCAGTTTGACAATCGTCAAGTAATCGTTGGTGCGATTATTGATGCTCTCAAAGATTTGCAATACGATGCGCCCGATGTCAAATTCGTGCCGGTTGACGATGTTGCAAATAAAAGACTCGGCAATATATCCATTTTTGCCAAATCGAAAGGCAAAACCGGTGACATGCGACTGGTGATTGACCTGAGCGGCGAAGTTAATCTCGAAGTAGCGGACATCCCCGAGGGAGAAGAGTCGGCATGTCATAATGCAATAACAAATCTGCAATCAAGAGTTGCGGATATTGCGGATTTTCAGATCACCGATTGGGGAAGAGCGAAGGATTACACACCAGAAGAGGGGAGAGGAATTCCAAAACAAACTGTACGAGTACAGGATCAAATCAAACAGCGGGGAGGGACGCGGCAATGACGATGAATACCGAAATTTGCAATCGGCTATACGGTGTATTTCCGAAGATGGGGCCGGGCATACGGCAATGTGTGCTAACCGGTGAAATTACTGACATGTTCTTTGCAGATATGGAGCGGGGACTCTGCCGAAACATCGAAGATGCCTTGTTATATTACGCAGTCCGGCAAGGATACGAAATTGCTTTTGCGATTGACGATACAATGACGTTGAGGTTTGCAGAATCACAAATGCAAATAAAGTACGATAATATCATCAACCGACAAAGTGTAGACCCGGAAACACAAGACGATAGCATTCCATGGACATCAAATGAGGAAGAATCTGCAACAAGTAATGAAACAACAGAAGAGAACGCTGCCTCAGCAGCACAACAAGTGCAAACCAGTGCATTAAGTAAATCACAGCAAATTTTTGATGGTATCCTAAACCGGCTCCTTCCACATTCGACCAAGTCCTTTGTGATATTAAGTTTTGCCGAAAAGATTTTGGAATACGGACAAGGAGGAACGTTGACACCGCCCTCTGAATCAAAATTGCAAGCGGTACGAGAATGGGCGAAGGCGAGACATGGTAACGATGATTCATGCAGTGTATTGATTGTAACTCCCTTGCGTTGTGAAGAATTCAATGGGCAATCGAATTTGCACGTTGCAGGTATAGGGCACCGTGCCATAACTGAAACGATTGAAATACCACACGTTATAGAAATAGAGTCGATGCTGGTGCGGTTTAAGAACCGCTATGGCTTGTTTGGTAATGCAAAGCAATTATCGAAAAGTTTACTTGCCCAGAAACTGCCGATGTTCCGCATTGTTGAAACAATCAAAACGAAAAAGGGAGAAATCAAGGCAAGAGATATCGTGAGATTGGACGAAATTTTCGTTGATGATAACACAGATAAACGCGAAAAAGCATTGGCGGAAGCCACTCGTGAACTCAACGAATTAGTTGGGCTTAAAAACGTCAAGGAAAAAATCGAGGAATTAGTCAATCTTGCAAAAATGATTAAACAAAGTCAAGACCGGGGCCGCGACACGTCCGCATTTTCGTTACACTCCCTACTCATTGGCAATCCGGGGACGGGAAAAACAGTCGTTGCCCGAATATTGGGAAAGTTTTTTTTTGCTCTCGGTTTGCGTCAGACGGACAAAGTGGTAGAGATTTCTGTTGCAGATATTACAAGCGAATACAACCCCGGTGATGCAAGCGTAAAATTACGTAACAAGATCAATGAGGCAATGGGCGGCGTTTTGTTCATCGATGAAATCTATCAATTTGCCGATAATCAATGGCTGAAAGAGGCATTTGAAAATGTCTTAATGAAAGCAATGGAAGACCATCGGGACGTACTCACGGTTTTGGGGGCGGGATACGGCGGTGAATCGCTACAGAAAACATTGAAGATCAATCCGGGCGTTCCGCGAAGATTTGCCCATCCGGATAATACCATCGATTTTCCCGATTATTCCGCAGAAGAATTGATAACGATAACGGAGCGAATGTTACGAAAAGGGCACTATGCTCTTTCCGAAAATATACGTCCTGCATTGAAACGATACACCGAGGGACGGATCAAAGTCGGCAAAATGGAAAACGCCGGCGGGGCGAGGAATCTTGCCGAAACACTTATGAAAAATGCCGCAAGACGTGGAGACTTTGATACGATTCTTGAACAAGATATACCGGAAATCAAACGAGCCGTGTCGGTGGAAGATATACTGGACGAAATGGACGAAAAATTCATTGGGTTGCAGAGCGTCAAAAACCAAATCAGGAAAATCGCAAAACGCATTGCTCGCAATGAAAGAGAGGGATTGGAAACCGACCGTAAATTTAATATGCAGTTTGTCGGCAATCCGGGAACAGGAAAAACAACCATCGCTCGTTATATGAGCAAAGTGTTCAATGCCGTCGGACTCATTGAAGGCACAGACGTGATTGAAATTGCCGGAACAGCGCTGAAAGGTTCGTTTCTCGGACAATCAAAAGATGCCGTGATTAACGCATTCACGAAAGCAAGAGAAGAAGGAAAAGTTTTGTTCATTGATGAAGCACATAATCTTTACAACGCAAACCCGCACAATCAAGATAGTTATGCCCAAGAAGTTATTGCACAACTTGTACAGGAAGTTACTGCGTTGAAAAATGCAAGGGTTTTTACAGTGCTTGCCGGTTATACCGAGCCGATGAGGCGGCTTATGGATGCAGACCCCGGTTTGCAGCGGCGTTTTCCAGAGGCGCTCACGGTAACATTTCCCGACTATACCGTTGACGAATGTCTGTTCATTTTACAGCAACGGCTGACGCAAAAGAGATTGAGTTTAGACACTGATGCTGTTGAACGGTTAAAAACACTCATTACTGCACAGAAACAAGATGCGAAATTCGGCAATGCTGGTGCAATGCATAATCTGGCAGACCAATTATATGACGAACTCTTAATGCGGGATGAGGATTCCGCAACGATTACACTAGAAGATGTGGAGGCAATACAATGATGATACAAGAACTTGCAACTGCCTATAAGGATGTCGATGTGGACACGCTTGATGTTATCGCGGCGGTGTTGCAATGGAGACGGAACGCCCCATCTCAACAAAACGCAGACGTGCCGGAAGTATGGCGCAGGCTGAAAACACTCCTCAAGCAAGAGGACGAAGTGAGTTCGGCGGAGTCGACTCGGCTGGCTCTTCTGGACGAGACTAGTCGGCTCATTTGTCAACGAAAAGAAATCAGGGAAGAAATAGAACGCCGAAAACAGGGAAATGAGGAGATACAAACGGAAATAAACGCATTGCAGCGGGAAAAAGAAAAACTCGAAGAACTCAAACTAGATTATGCTGACTTGGAGAAGCAGAAAGCAAACGTACAAAAGGAGCGGGATGAGATGCGGCGAAAATGCAGAGAAACTCAACAAATTGTTAGCGACGGACAAAGGAGTGATTGGCTCAAACCAGAAGTAAAAAGCGACATACAACGGATTTGGCGTTCCCTGCCGCAAGACACACTCAATGCATTTTTGGAAGAATAATAACTTAACCTTTTCCCTTATATACAAGGGGACAAAACGATGACAAACACACTGAACAACATTACGGTTTCAGTACAGGCTGGCCAATCGGACGATGCCTGTGCGATACAACTGTGCGCATTCTACCTCAATGCCGATGAGCGGGTTGGTTGCTCAGAGGATTTTATCCGCGCCACGAATAATAGAATTGCGATTGACTTGGTTTCTGTGCAGAAAAATGTCTCGCAAATCGTTTTTACCGTAACGATCTCCGAAACAGAACATTCTTTTGGCGAGACCGATGCTGTCATCCGTGTGGACGGTAACGGCATACAAGAAGATAGGAAACAGTATCATTTGGAACTGTCAGCCGAATCCCGCGCACTGTTTTTCGGCAGATTTATTCGCAACGAAAACAGATGGACGTGGGAGTTTGTTGCAAGAGACAGCAATGACACGCTTGACGAGATTGCCCAACGTTACGGCTGCGTCATTGCTCCTGTTCCTCCAACCCCACCTACAGAGCCAGCCGCTCCTCCCTCCACTCTCCCCGCTCCCGTCCATTCTACCCGTTCACCGCTGGAGTCATGGGAGAAACGACATCGGCAATATATTTGCCCGTATTGTGCGAACGAAGTAGCATCGACAAATTGGTATCGATGTTGTAAGGGGAAATCATGTGATCATACTTTTCAGGCCCCATACGAAGACAAAACCGCACGGTGTCCTCACGATAATACAATTACAGCGATTCGGCTTTGCCCAAATGAAAAGAGTACCACTGACGAGAATGGCAACACGCAACTTTCCCTTTGTCGCCAACCGTTGTGGCGTAATTTCGAGAATGCTACGACTGCTTTCATCGGGATTATCGGCTCAACGGGTTCCGGTAAAACCCACTTTCTCACCGTCCTAATTGAAGAATTAAGAAGGCAATGTGATGTAATGGGGTGGAATACGGTACATCTCATGGGCGACACAATAACAATGGAATCAGAGTTATATCGAGAGTTATACATTGACAGACGAATTCTTCCGGCTACGAATCCAAACGAGACTGAGAAGATGAAACCATTTCGTCTCCTGTTAGAACGCTCCGAGAACTCCGAAAAGACAAAAGACATCAACCTTGTCTTTTTTGATGCGGCGGGGGAACACTACACTGCTTCTGAAGGTGCCGACATAACAGAACTCCACGAATATCTCGGCAAATCGGCAGGAATTATTTTACTTCTCGATATGGATGGGCAGGAGCCTCGCGACCCTGCCGAGATGGAATCTCTCAGTGAATCAAGAAAATCTAAAATCAGTGTGCAAAGAACATTTTTAGATACGTTACGAAAAACATTGCTGAATATGGGTGTTGATACGAAAAAGATACCATTAGCGATTACATTGTCTAAAGCAGACGAAAAACAGGAATTTATGACGCTCATGGAAACAAAAGATACCACGCTCACAGATGACTGGAGTCGCTACCGCAATATAATTAGGACGTGGTTTGAAGATGATAGGCGTGTTATCTCAAATCGTCGCGCCTTCCATTCGGAGTTTTTTGCGGTTAGTGCATTGGGCAAAGCCCCGAAAAGAAAGGAAGATCGTGAACGCGATATGACTATTGATGTAGTTCCCGGTGGCCCATCCCCGATTCATGTTTTGGATCCACTCTTATGGATTTTGAACGAACAACAACTTTTAGAAAACCAGATAGGGAGATAGATAATGACCAACAACGTTATTCATAACAATGTTCAACAGTGGAAATACACCCATTGCCAATACAATCAGGGCAGTGGAGCTGGATTCTTTACCTATGCGATGTCCACTGGCTTGAGTAAAGAAGACGAGGCAGACTTGAAATCCTTTGCCGGATCATACCTCGTACCGAGCCATATACCAAGTGAGAGCAAGAATGAACCAGCAGGACAAATTCTACATTTGTTTCCTGTTGCTTTCTCTGCTTTTCGGCTTCAAAGCGGCAAACGGGCAATTACACGTACCCGTTATGTCGGGAAGAATTATGACGACCGTAAAGGTGGTGGCAATTTCTTTGTTCATGGACTTATTTTACCAGAGGGAGACTGGGATTTTTACCCAACAGACCTCTGTTGGGACGATAAGTTATGGTTGCCGGTTGATAATCCTCCATCCCGTATTTGGTTTGACGGATTGAAGTACAAGGAAGAGCAAAATATTGGTCGTGTTCCACCGCCACTACCGTCCGTTGAGATTCGGGAAGAACACATCAAGCGATTCACTTCCTATGATTTCGATAAACTTTTCGACATCAAAAATCTACTCAGCAAGGCTGATCGGTTCGAGCAATTCAAAGCCCTTTTTGCCGCAATGCAGAATAGTTCGGAGAAGCCCGTTTTGTTGCGAGATAAACCGGAGAACATTGCCGCCTGGATTGCGGCGATACAGTACGCACTGCCGATTTCGGTGTCGCAAAACATCACGTTCACGACTTACTGTAATTCTGATGAGAGAGCCAAAAAATTTAACATCGTGGGCACATCGTTTGAAGGTAGTGTCCTGAAACTCGATTCGCCGAATTACAGCGGTTTCGATTTCGATAAAGGCACAATGCCCGTACAATCAACGGATACGCCGTATCTCCAAATCCTTACGGCGGAAGAGTTTCCGGGTATGAATGTCGACAAGTGCTGGGAATTTGCAAAAAACAACGAAATTAAGATTTCGCCGTTTGACGGTACGGCAGACAATCTTGTTCTATTAAATGAATTCATTCGTGGCCGAATTGATCTGGGCAATTCGTCTCGATTTGATGCTACTTGGACACTATATACGAAATTGTCGGAAGATTTACAGCAACGTTTGCTGGGCAATTTTTTAAGTGGAACGAAACACTGCCCGATGGCGTACTTGTTGCGAGTCGTACCGCACTTTGAAAACATGATTGATTTGGCCCCACCAGATTCGGACATTAAAAATTCGTTCACGACATGGGTTGTGAAACAGTGCGGCGCAAACTTCAAAGACCACAGTAGGGAGGTATTTGCCTTGCTAGACAACTTAAAACATAAAATCGAATATGCTGAAATACTTTTGACAAGTGGGAGTATAGGCGACCACCCTGTACTTGATGAGTTCTTGTCGTTGTTCGTGGACGGAGAACGCAGACTGAACCCACGGTTCGTTACATGTGTCATCCAGCAATTTGCGACTTCACTGGACGAGTCTTTGGGGGGGCCGAAGTACAAGACCTACCTAAATGACGTCAAAACAATGTTTCAAGATGAACGTCGGAAGCAGCAGCTTTTTCCATTGTTCTGTAAGACTCTGCGGGAAAAGCCACAAAAGGAGCATCTTCTATTCCACCTCGGTCTCCTGCTATCGGGTTTCCTGCCGGACATCAAAAAAGTTGATGAGGAAATGAAACAAATCGCCTCATTTTTAGGAAGCCAATCACTGGAAACACAGACGGCTTTTTTGGCTCTGGTGCATAAACGAGTATTTCTTTTTATCGAGGAGCCGCAAATGAAGTATCTGCTGTTCGAGAATTTTCTCGAAAAAAAAATAGATGAGCTGCCTCACGGTTTTGCTCAGACCTTACGGAACCAAGATTTACAGAGACTGTTGGAAGGTTGCCGCAAGGTTTGCGAAGCAAAGTCCACACCGTGTGATAAATCACCGGTCATCCAATAACCCTTCACCTTGATTTACAAATGGTCGCCTTATTTTTATTCGTTTGCTTGGTGCTGATTTTCGGCCCTATCGTCATGTTTTTCATCGTCCGTTGGTATAATCGACGGCTCTTAAAAAAACAGAACAGACTGTCTCGGATATGGGCGATTTGTCCGGAATGCGGCGAGTTGATTTATCCGCACCACTTATATTGCGAATGTGGACAGGAACAGACAGTGAATCCTGATTTACTTGACGATCAAGTTAATGTGCCAGAAATCAATCCATGTTCTGCTTGCGGACGGGGATTGCGAATTTATGAAGGAGGATGGACGCTCTACAATCGTCAAGCGACTTGCCCACGCTCGCAGTGCAGGGCTAATATCGGTAGATGTGCCGGTATGTTCCAGGAGATTCTTATTCCGTTACTTGGTGCAACGGGAGCGGGAAAGTCCGCATATCTTTCGGCTTTAGCATCGCAACTGGAAGGAAAGTTCGGCAATCGATTGGCGTTTCCGTTTCCTAATACGACGGCAGAATATATGAGACGCTTTGCAGACGGACAGCCACCTCGTCCCACTGACGTTACAACAAAACAGCCGCCGAGTTTTACGGTCGATATTCATGCGGCAAATAAGAAACGGAAAACACCGATCATGCGGTTGTTCTTTTATGACCCGGCAGGAGAAGTGTACAATGTCGGCGACAATTACGCTTTTCTGCATTGTCTCGATTTGATGGACGGCGCGATTATCCTTATTGATCCGCTGTCAATACCGAAAATCCGAGATAAATGTACAGAACAGTTGGAACAAACACACTCCGAGAATTTTCGCATTGGCGGAGACACACGCGACATTGTTCAGTATCTCAAAGAGGAAATCTATCAGCGGACATACAGGGACTATGAATACGAAAAACGACACAGCGAAAGCAATACGCATTTCTATTTAGACGATAGGAAGAAAGAGTATCATTATGCCCGATGCGCTGTGGTCATTACGAAATGCGATCTCCCCGGTTTAGATGGCTTGTTTGGCGAAGCGGCCATTCAGCAGGAAATCCGCAATCATCCATCGTTGAGTTATGAAGACGCAATGAACGCGGTTTGTGTCCGTCGGTTGCAAGAAACGTGGGGGAGCGAGTTACAATTTCTTGATGAGTTGTTCGCGGATGTTCGGTGTTTTTCGGTGTCCTCGTTCGGTTGTATGCCTGCTACCGGTTCCCAATTTACTCCACGTCGGGTAGAACTACCGCTATTGTGGCTCTTGCAACCACAATACGCAAAGATTCTCGGCACAATAAAATAAAGGGACCTCACGGTCTGTTCATTAACCGTAACAACTATTTGAAAAGGAGAGAAACAATGAAAACGAACTTGACCAGTATGAACATTTTGGTCGATTCTAGCGGTTCAATGGCGTCGATTGCGTCCGATATGGTCGGCAGTCTGAACCAGTTGGTCGACGAAAATCGTGAATTGGATGTCTTGGTTACCTATTCGATCTTTTCCAGGACATACCAACCGATCTTTGCAGATAAACCAATCAAGGAAGTGGAGCGATTCGATCTCAAACCGGACGCGACAACTGCCTTAATCGAGTCGGCTTGCAAGATGATCGACGAAGTGGGCACGAGACTCGCTACCAAGCCAGAGGCTGAGCGTCCGGAAAAGGTGATGTTCGTCATTGTCACAGACGGACTGGAAAATGCCTCTGCCCCTGAATACACAAAGGATCGCCTCTTGGAAAAAATCAAACATCAAACGGAAGTGTACAATTGGGTGTTCCTCTATTTGGGCGCAGACCAAGATGCCATCGCTGTTGCTGAGAGTTACGGCATTAGTGCAGACAAGGCGGTTGCCTACCAAAGGACGGCAACCCACAAAACCGGCGGAGTTCTCTCGAAAAAACTCGCCATGATGTATGCGCTCAACCCGAAAGAACTTCAGGATGTCGGATTCGACGACGAAGACCGAGCAGACTTGGAGAATGCTCAATCAACAGGCAATTTGACATTGGCACTGGGGAGCGGTCATAGCACACTGATCAATGTCGGTAAAGGAACCATTGAGGTTAACTGGAGACTAACAGGGCCGGGATTTAACATGAATAGTTTATCTGACATTGCTCTCACACTTTCGGTGAGTGGTACGGGGCAATACAAAGGCCCTGAGACGAATGGGAAAACGATTACCGGCACGTTCAATGGCAGTGGAATTCTTGTGGAGAAAGGGACATTTGTTTTGACTCTACAGTCAAGTATTATTGGCACTGAGTTGGAGACAGCGAATATTGACGTGCTTGATAATACCGGCAGATTGTACATCACCGGCTTAAAGGATACGTTCAGTCGAGTAAATACGGGAACCGTCAAAATAACTGTAACTATTACTCAAGTAAAAGCGAAAGTGAACGGGGCTAGCCAAGCAACGGTAGTGTGGACGGGGTCCTCGGAGATAACTGCCTCGTATAAGATTTAATATCCATGTCACTGTCGAAGTTTGTGAGGCGAGGAATTTATCTTCCCTCGCCTCAATACGACAACACCGTCAAAAAGAACCACAAAGTCACAATGACTTGAGAAAGATAGGCAAAAAAAAGGGAAACCGGCATTCCCAGCAACCGTAACAACAACTATTTACCATTTACAAAGGAGAGGCAATGAAAACACGGCTTGATAAAATGAACGGTAGGACAGTACGAAGGGGCAATATGAAGACTATCGCCTTTACACTCGTCGAACTTATCGTTGTCATTGCAATTATCGGAATGTTAATCGCCATTCTGTTACCAGCCGTGCAAGCCGCCCGTGAGACGGCACGGAGAATGTCGTGTAGTAACAATGTCAAACAATTGATACTGGCACTCCACAATTTTTACGACACATATGGGCGATTTCCGACCACTTCCGTGCAACATCCCAACAGAGCGAAAGGATATCAGGCAACCGTACCGCTTTTTTCATGGATTTGTCCTTTGTTGCCTTTCCTCGAGCAATCAGCCCTTCATTCCGCCTGGACAAACTGCGAGTACGATCATCCAGACTTCCTCGACATAGACGTTGGGCATGGTCCATCAGCGCAGTTTTGGGGCGACGATGGTCAGTTCTTCAATGTACCCGCTGAGCGTTACGCATACAAACGTACGTTAGTTTCATCACTTCTTTGTCCGAGCGACCCTGGGAGTAAGCAACCAGTGGTGGATGGTCAATATACTGTATTGTGTGCTAAAAACAATTATATCGCTTCGCATGGAGATACCTATCAGCACAGTCGATGGCCGCAAACGTCTAACCGGAGTATTTTCGGACAAGATTCACATGTAGACCTATGGCCTGTTCCCACCCACATTCAATACTCACGTGTTTTTGATATGAGTGCTGTTACAGACGGCACTTCCAACACCATCGTGTTAAGCGAAACAGCTGCTACAAGCGAGAACATCATTGACCCACGAGTCAAGTCGGGAATCATCACCCTTTCCCGTGATTTCTCTATCAACGGTGTCCCCACGGCTTGGGCACCGATTTCCTGTTTGCACACCCGCTCAGTGGCGGATAGGAATGAGTACGATACGTCGACCGGCAATCTGTGGTTTGGGAGATCCTATTCCGCTTGGAACGGTAAGTGGCAGACTGACATTTTTCATACTATTTTGCCCCCGAATTCACCATCATGTCGAGGCGATCAGAGCGGTAGTGTTTGGACCCAAACGTACCTCTTACTTTCGGCTACCAGTTACCATCCGGGCGGCGTTCTGGGCGGGATGTGTGATGGCAGCGTTCGGTTTATTACGGAGAATATTGATTACGGCAACTTGAACCAGCCAGCCACCGACGTTGGCACTTCTCCCTACGGCGTGTGGGGGGCCATTGGCTCGATGAATGGTAGCGAAAGTAAGGGGTTGCCGTAAATGAAGTAAAAATGTCCTATTTTCACCTATTTCCCCTTTTTCCGTCGATGGTCAAAATTCCATTTCGCGTGTTGCTTTTCGTATTGTTTCCGGTCATTTTAGGCTGTTCGGACAAACCTGTGGGATTTCCGGCACTGCATCCCTGCCGGGTCGAAGTTCGGAATGACAAGAAACCAGAAAAAGATGTCAATGTTTTCCTTTTTCCGATGGCATCTTTCGGTGCTTCCGGTTTGCCGATTATTTCTGGGAAAACGGACCGTCACGGTATCGCAGTCATCGCAACAGAACTTCACAACTATCGGCAATCCGGCGCACCGGTCGGCGAATATATTGTCGTTCTCGAAAAACTGCCGGAATTGACTGACGCAGTGTCGAAAAAAGAACGAGATCGGATGTTGCCGCTTCAACAAATGGCTTACAATGAAGAGCAAATCCGCCGCCGCTCGGCTCTTCCGAAAATCGTACCATCCGAACTGACGGCATCGCACACGTCGCCATTGAAAATGATAGTGGCAGAGAAAACTGGAGCATCGCTCACCGTCGATATCGCCGATTTCGTGGAACGCAATGAACCGTTCTCCTATCAAAGTCCCTAAACAAATAAGGGCGCCGCCCACCGGACGGCAACTTGCCATTTTTTATTGCCCCGGAGGAAAATATTGGCCCACGGAGCCGATGTTTGCCTAAATTACCGATTTTCGCCTTATGTTGAAAAATACAGAGTGCCGTCAATTTCTGTAATTTAACTAAATTCACTTGCCGAGGTTCATTTTCAACCTCCGGGGCAATAGAAGTCCTCTTGAAAATGCTTCTAAAAACCGCTCAATTTTTCAGAGATTAGTGTTGCACAAATAACTTGAACAAAAAACTGAATTTATGAAAAGATGGAAAACTAAAGGCTATTTTCAGTTGAGCGAGAGTCCGTCATGACAGATACGAAGCATATGATCGTTGAAATGCCCGAACTAAAGGGGCTGAAGTGGGTCTTCAATCTGATTAGGTTCGTTTGGCTACCGGTTGTCTTATCTATTGTGGGCAGATGGATTGTGACCACGCTCTGGATTGTGGTGGCATCGTTACTTGCCTTTGCAATGATCCAAATGGGAGAGTCTAGTCAAGGCGGAATAGCCCTGCCTGAAAGCATAATCAAGTGGCTATCACGACACGAATCCCCGATTTTATTGAGTTTTTGGCTGATAATGTTTACTTTCGTCATAATTAACTTGTTCGACACCTTCGTTTCATGGACTTTTACGTGGATTCATCTCATTTTAAATAGAAAAATTACTCCACTGGTAATCGAGGCTTCCATCACAAGTACAACTGACTACAACTTGGACGCTTCTACCGCTGTACAGCGTTGGCTACTCAAGACGGACACAGCTCGTTTCCTTGACGATATTATTGCTGGCACATTGGGAAGCATTGGCTCCATCGCCATCGCTATCTATGCAACATACCAAGCCAATCTTGTTGCAGGACATATCAGTATTATTTGTCTTGTTATTTGGGTGATTACTGCTATTCCTTTAACGATGATATCCCTCAGGGCATCAAAGCAAGCTGCTCAATCACATGAAATAGTGGGACGAACAATACGTTGCGGTGTAGCGTTAAGGATGGATTTATCAAGACCTTCTTTAGTAAATTTTTGGCTGAAAAGAGCGAACCCTTCTCTAAAGCACCTGCAACATTCCATCGCAAAACAAGGATTGTGGAACGCTATCTTGCTCGGCTCACTTAACATTATCGCCACGATAACACCCTATGTTGCTGTCATCGCAACAATATCGGCGGGAAACATGGCATCTTCAATTGCCGTACTGCTCTACCTTAGTCGCATGTCCGGGCCACTGTCAAGTCTATCCGGCGTCCTCTTCTGGAACCAAAAAAATCTTATTTCGGTCCAACGTCTCTTCAATATGATCGAACATAAACAGTTTTATCCGCTCGATAAAGAAGCGAAACAGTTGACTTCGAAAAGCACGTTAGAGCTACAAAACTGGAGCGTGAATGTCTCTGAAAATAGTAGCATTGCCTTTCCAGATATTATTGCTTCAAACGAATCGATACTATGCATTGTGGGTCCTAGCGGTAGCGGGAAATCTACATTGTTAAAATCATTGGCGGGTCTGTTGAAAGTTGACACGGGCGAATTGCGACTCGACGGACAATTTGTCGATACAAAAAGTTCTATTTGGCGCGAGACATGTGGTTTGCTCCCTCAAGAACCCGAACTGATTCCAGGTACAATTCGGGATAATTTGATAGATTTCGCCGACTGGTCTCCTACCGAATTCATCATGAATGCTATCGACAGAGTTCTTAACGCAATTGAAGGTGCTGCTGACCACATCGTAGACGTAGACAACAAATGTGTGAGCGTAGGGCAAAGAAGATGCATTGCGTTTCTGCGCTGTCTGGGGTGTACTTCAGGGATTGTTTTGCTTGACGAACCAATTGCTGGAATTGATGACTCTTTGGTAGAGTACCTTAGAGATGCCATTGAAGAGACAAGGCGACAAGGTCGAATAGTCATCCTGACATCACATGAGCATGATTGTGAACGCCTCCGATTGGAACAAAGGAAAATAGTCCGTATTGGTCAATTTGGAAAAGATAGAGTATAAGCAAAACTTTGGAGGTCGTTTGCTTCGGGCGGGATGTAATAAAACCCAAATTCGATATCGTCAAATTTTACCGCAAGACGCGACTTTTGCAAAGGCAGGTGACAATCCCGGTCGCGGTAGTTTTGCAACCATCCAATTTGAATCTCCGGCAGAACCGCCCCAAGTCGAAATGATTTATCCGAACGACTGGTGGAACTACCACCGAAAACGCTGGATTCTACACGGTGAGCAGTGCCTTGTCTGTCTGGATTTGGTACAATTCATTGAAGATACATGGTGAACAATTGGAAATATTACGTTAGAATGGCAAAAATGAAAATGTCTGGAGGATATTCTCATGATATTTGACCCGATGTATCTGATTTTCATGGCTCCGGCCATGCTTTTGGCTTTTATCGCACAGGCAATGGTTTCCAGCCGTTATGCCACCGCTAGTCGTGTGCCTGCCTCAATGACCGGTGCTCAGGCCGCACGGCGGATTTTGGACGTGGCGGGGCTGCGCAATGTTGCCATCGAGCAAACCAGCGGTCATTTGAGCGACCATTATGATCCGTCGAGAAAGGTTGTGCGGTTAAGCCCCGAAGTCTATGGCAATGCTTCTGCCGCCTCAGTTGGCATTGCGGCTCACGAAGCAGGCCACGCTATCCAAGATGCCGTCCGCTACACACCGCTTGTTTTGCGAAGTCTTGCCGTACCTCTGGCGTCCTTTGGATCGAACACGGCGTTCATCCTGTTTTTCGTCGGTCTGGTTGTCCAGTCGTTGTCTTTTCTCGCTGTGCTCGGCATCGCCCTTTTTAGTTTTGTCGTTCTCTTCCAGATTATCACACTCCCGGTGGAATTCAACGCCAGCACACGGGCCAGACAACAACTTGCCTCGCTGGGTATTGTATCGAACGAGCAGACTCGGCAAGTGAAAAAAGTTTTGAATGCCGCCGCCCTAACATACGTGGCCGGAACGCTCATGGCACTACTTCAACTCCTTTATCTTTTGTCGCGTCTAAACAGAAGATAAAAAATCCTTTACTTGTGATGCTTGAATCTTGAGGCATCCTTATTTTTATATAATATTCAACACGCTAACAAAATAACCATTGAAAAAAGAAAAGTGAGATGAAAAAATATATAATTAATAAAATCGACGATTATTGGTATACATTAGAGGATGAAATGGAGCAAGAATACGAAATCGGCATTACTTTTTACGATGTAGAACCCACTCCTCAAAAAGGCGAATATATATATTTGTCTGAAAAACTGTTCGATGTAAAAGCCAATGAAGGCCTACGACATTTTCACTTTGGCGGGCTTTCTGAAGTATATGGCCGAAAGGTATCACAGAAAGAGATTGAGCATGCAGAGGCATTTGCAGACTCTCCCTCCACTTATCATGGTACGATAAGTGATGAGATTTTAGTGATTGAGCGAAATAACGAACGAACATTTCTAAAAAGATTTTATGGATAGCGGTAACTATCGTATGTCCAATTGTACCATTATGGACTGTTTACACTTTGAACTTGGCATCGAGAACAAATGAAACGTCTTGAAAACATTTTTTTAATGCGTCACGCCTATTCTGCGGCGAATGAAGACCTGACGTTGTACAAACACTTGCCAGACCACGCCATCCCTTTATTAGACAAAGGAATCGAGCAGTCCCGTGAAACCGGAAAACATTTTGCAGACTTTTTGCTACAATCGCCACAAGTGTTCGACAAAGAATCTATTCGCCTATGGTACAGCCCCTATCTCCGCACGAAGCAAACGCGCGACGGCTTGCTGGAAGGAATGGATGATGCCGCATGTGTTTTTAAGGATCAGCGAGAACATATCTTGCTGACGGAACAAAGTTTAGGTCTTTTTGACGGATTGACAGATGAAGAATGTTGCGAAATGTATCCTGAAGAATCACGAAAATACAATCTTTGCCGGGAACATAAAGGGCGGTTCTATGCCAAACCGCCCAATGGCGAGAGTCGTTATGATGTTTGTGTGCGGGTACATCAGTTTTTCGGCACCATCATCCGCGATGCCGAAAAATCCGGGAATCAGGTGTCGAATGTATTCGTCATTTCCCACGGAACAACGCTACGGGCGTTTGCCATGATGTGGTTGCACAGGGAGGTTGACTGGTTCGAGAACGAACCAAACCCCGCCAACTGTTCCATCCGTTGGATAGGACGCGACGGAAAGGGACGGTTTGAAGATAAAGGGTATTTATTTCAAGGATTTCGTTAAAACTGTTATTGAGATTGATCGCAAGTCAATTACCCGACCTCCACAGACTTGCCCGAAATGGTGACATCATAGGCTCCGGTGCCGGGATTGGTGCCGTCAGAGACACCCCGAAACAGCGCGGCAACCCGGAGCGAAATAAGAAAGCGTTTTTGCAACACGTCCCACTTGAAAACATAGAGAATTGAGATATAATAGCTCCCAAGGGTTCCGATATGCTCAAATCTTTGCCAAACTGCACGATACGTTCTTCATTGAATTGCAGTGAAGCGGGACAAAGCCGATTTGGGCTAACGTGTTGAAAACAAAGGGCTTGTGAAGGAAGACGGCGGGTTTTCGGGCGTTTTTTGCGCAGTCTGAAAATCCGTGTGTCGGCGGTTCAATTCCGCCCCTGCCCATTGTGGATCGTATCGATTGGTCCGCTGGGCGTTTACGTGGGCGTTTGCTGTTGTAGTTGGCGGCAGGGCCGTTGCAAACTCGTACTCGCTATTTCCGTCCCCGGCGCGTCTCTTACGCGCCGGGGACATTTTTTTCTTCCCCCGCCGATCCCCGGCGACTTTTCCCTTTTTCGGGTGCGTTTTTTCATGTTGTCGCGCCCTGGTTCCGGTGACACCCTTTCGGGCTTGCGGTGCACCGGGACCGCTTTTTGCCCCTCCCTCGACAGCCGGAAAGGGGGTGCAACATGATTGACGTATCTACACTTGACTCCCTACAAGGCGAGGTTGCCCTCCTTATTGAGCGACGGGGCAACGAGGGACGACGGAGAGTGGAACTCTACCGCGAGGTTAAGGCACATTCCACCAACGTCGACAAGGCGGTTTCATTCCTTTACAAAACCGGAATTATCGTCAAGGTTGAAGGGGATGTTCCGCGTTATGTTGTGCCTAATGCAACAAGGTTTTCACCCGCACCCACGCTGGTATCACCCGCACCCACGCTGGTATCACCCGCACCCACGCTGGTATCACCCGCACCTACGCTGGTATCACCCGCACCTACGCTGGTCGAAACTTCTGAAAATTTCGCGCAACTAACTAAACAAGAATATTCAACTAAACGAACTAAACAAACTAAACAAACAAAAAAAGATTTTTTAATTTCGAAATTCGTTCGTGAGCCGGATTCGGGGTGCGTTGCTGGCGACCCATCTCCCCTTGAGACGCCCCCGGTCCGGCAACCGCTCGCAGAATGCTCCCCAAACGCTCCCACAGGCCCACTGACGCACGTTTCGACAAGACACCCATCAGCCCTCCAAGGGCGTCCAGCGGCGTTCGGGAGTCGATTCGGGAATCCGACGAGGCCCGGCGGGCAAAAATCCTCTCCGACCGAACCGGCAAGGTCAGTTTCGACGGCACCATCTACTCGCGGGGCGTCGACGATCCCGACCGGTTTCCCGCCATCGACCGCCGGTTTTTTCTCGACGAAATGATAAAGCACATCGAAGCCCCGAACTTCGTTGTTTCCAATAGTCCGTTTTTCCGTACAAAAACTGAGTTAATCGTTTCGCCGCCCCGCGAGTTTATCATCCGATGTATTCGGATCGCGTCCCGGATCGTTTATCCGACGAAAGAATACTTGCTGTTGAGTGCACCCTTGGTCAAGGAGATTCCGGAAGAGGTCAATTGGCGATTGGCATTTGCCATTGCCTGTCTTCCCAAACTCCACACCGAAAGAGGCATCGACGAGACTTTCGGCAATACGATTGCCCTGCGTGCTTACAGTCCGGAAAAAGCCATCCATCGCTACCGGGCGAAATGGTTGTTTTCGTTACGCGAATTGTATTACGATAATCATTGGGGCTGGGCGTGGAATCTGATGAGTTCCTTTGATTCCTATCATGTCGAGAACGAGCGGGAAGAGAAATTAGGTAATAGTTTCTTTCCCATTTATCTTCAGGATTATAAAAACTATCAGGAGAAAAAGTCAAGGGAGGCGAACGAGGCCCGTTTGCGTCACGAAAAAGCCGAGCGAGCCGCCGCGATTGAAATTGCCCGGCGAGAAGCCGAGGAGTCGGAACGGCAGCGAAAACAAAGTCCGCCGGTGACTTTTAACGACAAGATTCATCGGGAACTTGAAAAGATGTTTCCGAACAATTATGCGTTCAGCTACCCGGCCTACATGAAATTTTCGCTCGAAAATTCCCAAGTGGTGATATATTTCCCGTTCAATCAGTTGGCGTCGATGAATCACGCCCGCAACTTCCGCCGTTCAGACATATCGGCGGCGGTGGAAACCGTCATGGGGAAAAAACTTCCTTTGGATTTCCGGCTTGCAGATGCATTGGCCGCCGGTGTCCCTGCTCAATAATTTTCGTTTCATTTTTACTTTGGAAAGGAGAGTTTTATGGAAGCGTTGGCTTCATTATCTTTGGAGCGTTTGACCGTTGAGACGCTGGACAAGGTCGATTTCGGCAAAGCGGCGATGGCTTTTCAGCGTCATCTTGCGCGGGCCGTTCACGATTGCACGGATCGGCCCGGCGACAAACGTGCACGAAAAATCACGATTCAACTGAATCTCTGTCCCGTTGCCGAGATTAACGGGACACAAATCGACTGCGATTCCATCAGTGGAACGGTCAAAGTGGCCAGCAAGATTCCCGACCACGAAACGAACATCATTGATTTCGGTATCGACGGCAATGGCAATCTGCTTTTCAATCCTGATTCGCCGGGCAATCATCGTCAAACGACGATGCTCGACGACGAATAATCCCCAACCCCATGAAAGGAACCCTAATGATGTTACAAGAAGCCATCGAACTGATCCAACAGACGGCAGTGAAGGCCGCCGGTGCGGAGATTGTTCCCATTTTCGGCGATGGACGGACAGCCTACGTTTCCATCGGCGGCGAAATCAAGCAGTTCGACATCAAGCCGCCGGTTCGGAAGCACATCGTTCACACGCTGGACGACATCATCAACTTCATTGAGTGCAAGCGTGATGATTCCAACACCAGTTCCGACTATGCCGTTTGGCCAAAAGCGGTCGTTTGGCACGGCGAAAATGCCGTTACACTTATTTTGAACGACGGCGACCGCCGGGACAGCGTAAGACTTCCGTTCACGAAATCCGGGAAGTTTCTGACTTTGATGGCTATGGCACAAAAACAACCTTGGCTGGATCAAAAGTCGTTCATCCGTTTGTTGCGTTTTGATCTTGGACTTGACAATTTGAAGGTCATCGCTCCGTTCCGTCGCTTGCAATGGGAGACGGGTGCGAAGGTTGACAGTCAGGTCAATCGCGGCGATGCGAGGATTGGCAAGAGCATTATTGAAACGGTCGAAGGCGTTGACCAACTTCCCGACGAGATCGACGTTCCGACGCCGGTGTACTCCGAGAGCGGCGAACGTGAGGAGTATCTTGTTCGTTGCGGCATTGAGATTGACGCGGCGAATCAGCGTTTTCAATTGGTGCCGTTGCCTGATGAACTTGCCCGTATTGTTGATCTCGCCCAGGCGTCGATCCGGCGGCGGCTCGAAAGTTCGCTCCAATGTCCCATTT
>Ga0099364_10002724_pt1 | contig 28003 bp, 23 predicted proteins | sample TergutTh196P3_FD_73070 | JGI IMG/M metagenome (GOLD analysis project Ga0099364, IMG submission 73070) | Microcerotermes parvus P3 segment gut microbial communities from Pointe-Noire, Republic of the Congo - Th196 P3 | ecosystem: Host-associated > Arthropoda: Insects > Digestive system > Gut ... | reverse complement strand
TTTTTGTATAAATCACTTGCGCCAATTAATAATTAGTTGAAAATATGGACAATAAGGTTCAAGAAATTACAGATAAGATATACCGGGAAGGTGTTGAAAAGGGGCAAGCCGAAGCGCAAAAAATCGTTGAGGCTGCCGAAGAGCAAAAGGCTTCGATGCTGAAAGAGGCGGAAAAGGAAGCCGAAAAAATTGTGGCAAACGCGAAAAAGGCTGCCGAAGAACTTGACAAGAATACGCAGGCTGAACTGCGATTGTATGCCGAGCGGGCGGTAGAAGCGTTAAAGAGCGAAATTGCCAATTTGGTAACCGACAAGGTTACAAGCGTTGCCGTAGGCGAGGCAGTGAACAACGAGTGGCTGCAAAAGTTGATGCTTGCGCTGGCTACCGACTGGGTCACAAAAGAAGAAGTAGTGATTCAGACTGCCGATGCCGATGCGTTGAATAAATATTTTGCTGCAAAGGCAAAAGATTTGCTCGCCAAAGGCGTACAGATCGAGCAGGTAAACGGCAAGCCGACGGCTTTCGCGATAATGCCTGCCGACAAAGGATACAAGGTACAGTTCGGTAAAGACGAATTTGCCGCGTATTTCAAAGAACTCCTTCGTCCGCAACTTGTTGAAATGCTGTTTAGTTGATGAATTACTATTGTTTAATTGCAGGGTTGCCTGACATAGGAATTGAAGATAACAAATTGAACTTCAATCTTATAAGTTTCAGGGAAGAGGCTCGTCCGCAACTGTCGAAAGATGATGCGCATGTTGTAGATATGTTCTTTACGAAGTTCGACAACCAGAATCTTTTGCGTTATCTAAAAGACAAGGAAGTAAAATTCGACGATCACGGCAACATCGCCAAAGACGATTTGGAAGAATATTTTCAACTTGTAAATGAAGATGTTAAGCCGAACAATGAACTTATTCCGTCATATTTTGCAACTTTTGTATCGGAATATCGTGAGGCACAGCAGGGAACGGCAAATTCGGACGCAGCCAAATGGGAAAACCGCCTGTCCGAGTTGTACTACCGGTGGGGCATGGATTGTAAAAATGAATTTATTGCACGGTGGTTTGAGTTTAATCTGAACCTCAACAACATACTTGCCGCCTTCACAAGTCGCAAATATCAAATTGATATTGAGGCGATTGGCGACAATGAAGTTTCCGAATCCATCAAAACATCTAATCAGCGCGATTTCGGACTGACGGGAATAGTTGATGATTTCGAGCAGTTTCAGCGTTTAGCCGATGAAGCGGATATGTACGAGCGCGAAAAGAAAATAGATCTGTTGAAGTGGCAATGGCTTGATAACCAGACTTGTTTAAAGTATTTCAGTATTGAGGTGGTTTTTACCTATTTGGTAAAACTTGAAATCATCGAACGCTGGGCAGGATTAGACCACGAAGAAGGCAAGAAGATTTTCAAAAATCTGATTGACAGCCTGAAAAAAGATGTTTCAAAAAATCTTAAAAACGAACTTTAATACACCGAATATATCATGTTAGAGTTAGAAACCAAGACATTTGAACAAAAATTGCCAGAACTTTTGACTACAGATACAGGAAAGTTTGTGTTGATAAAAGAAGATCGGGTTATAGGGGTTTTTATAGCGATAGAAGACGCCCTGATTTATGGATACGAAAAATATTTAGACCAACCGTTCTTTGTTAGCGAGGTTTTGCCAACGCAGGAGCCTATGGATTTTACTAATCATTATCCTTTCTTTTGATTATGCCGTCACTTACACAAAGAATTCCTAATTTACATAAAGTTGGTCCAGTAATAGAGGTCATTTTGACCCCATCTGTTAACTTTTTGAAACAATTGAACATAAGCCCATCGGCAGCAAAAACTGTCAAATTGTCGGCAATGGTAGATACGGGCGCTACCGGAACGGTAATAAGTCAAGGAATAGCGGCTCTTTTAGGAATTAATCCGGTCGGAACAACGTTGATAAGCACTCCTTCTTCAACAAATGTCAGATGCAATCAATTTGATGTTCAGATAGTTTTTCCAAACAATGTCAGGTTTCAATCTATTGTCATTACTGAAGCCCCGTTACAGGGACAACATATTCAGTGTTTGATAGGTCGTAATATTTTGCAACACGGTATTTTAATATACAATGGTTGCGACAATTCGTTTACTCTTTCATTTTAATTACGTTATGGAAGCATCAGAAATATTGAAAATAATAAGCAAAGGCGAATCCAGCAGGGTGCAGTTCAAGGAAAGAATGCCCCACGTTGAGAGCATGGCGCAGGAATTGGTTGCATTTTCAAATTCTGAAGGCGGAACGATTATTTTTGGCGTAAACGACAAGACAGGCGACATAAACGGTCTGAACTTTACCGAAATAGCAAGTATTAACAGTCAGTTGGCAAACATAGCGTCAAACAACGTTTTGCCTCCGGTAATGTTTACAGCCGAAACCGTTACGGTAAACGGGCACAATCTCGTTGTTATTTCGGTTCCCATCGGCGATGAGAAACCTTACAAAGACCGTAGCGGAGGCATTTACATGAAAGTAGGCGCTGACAAACGAAAAATTACATCAAACGTTGTGATTGCGCGATTGTTACAAAGAGGCAAATATATATATGCTGATGAAATGCAGGTACAAGGCGTTGGTGTTTCCGCTTTAGACATAAATAAGTTCAGTAAATTTCTAAAAAAACGCTATGATAAAAAACTTTCTGAATTTAAAAATACTTTAGAACAAATTTTAGAAAACCTTGATTTGGCGGAAAGTGGAGTGTTAACTTTGGCTGGAGTATTGCTGTTTGGCGAGAATTGTCAGAAACACAGAAAAATGTTCACAATACAGTGTGTTGCAGTTGATAGCGATGATATAACGTGCGATAAATATTCGGATATTGAAAATTCGATAGAAGGTACATTAGATGAGGTTTACAGCATTACAATGGGATTTATTAATCGAAATATGCGCAAAATTCCTGAAAATGAAAACGATGGATTTAATACTCACAGTATGTGGGAAATTCCCAGAGACGTTTTTGTGGAATTTATTGTTAACGCTCTGATACATAGAGATTATTTCATTAATTCGACCGTAAAAGTTTTCATTTTTCCAAACAGAGTTGAAATTACAAGTCCGGGGAGTTTGCCTAATAAATTGAACATTGAAAAGGTAAAAAATGGCATATCTGTTCCGCGTAATCCTGTATTAAATTCGATTGCAAGAGACGTACTGCCATACGTGGGGTTAGGAGGCGGTGTTTTACGCGCTTACTCCCTCTACCCACACATCATTCTCGAAAATGACACTGAAAATGAGCAATTTAAAGTAACCATCATGCGAAACGTAATAGAATAATGTATAAATAATATAAAGTTGAAAATTAAAAATATAAAATCAAATATATAAATCAATGGCGACAAAAGGAATAGTAAAAGGTATAGTGTCGAACTTGGTAACGATAGAAGCCGACGGACCCGTGTTGCAGAACGAAATATGTTTTATCAAAACGGGCGATGAGCGACTTATGTCGGAAGTCATCAAAATAGTAGGAAAAAACACATACGTACAGGTTTATGAGAGTACGCGGGGTTTGAAAGTAGGCGCCGAAGCGGAATTTGCAGGGCATATGCTCGAAGTGACTCTCGGACCGGGTATGCTGTCGCGCAACTACGATGGTCTGCAAAACGACCTCGACAAAATGGAAGGCGTGTTCCTGAAACGCGGCGATTACACTTTCCCGCTTGACGAAAACAAAAAATGGGACTTTAAACCCATTGCAAAAACAGGCGACACGCTATATGCAGGAAGTTGGTTGGGCGAAGTGGACGAAAACGCGCAACCGCACAAATTAATGGTGCCGTTTACCTTCGCGGGAAAATATACGCTCAAAAGGCTTGTGCCGGAAGGTCAATACACCATAAACGACAATATCGCAACGCTTACCGATGAATCGGGCAAAGATATTGAAGTCAATATGATGCAGAAGTGGCCCGTGCGTAAGGCTATAACGGCGTATTCAGCCAAGCCGCGTCCGTTCAAACTGTTGGAAACAGGCGTGCGTATCATTGACACGCCAAACCCGATTGTAGAAGGCGGTACAGGCTTTATTCCCGGTCCTTTCGGCACAGGGAAAACCGTGTTGCAGCACGCAATATCCAAACAGGCGGCAGCCGACATAGTGATTGTGGCTGCCTGCGGCGAACGCGCTAACGAGGTGGTAGAAATATTTGCGGAATTTCCGCATTTGGACGACCCGCACACAGGGCGCAAATTGATGGAACGTACCATCATCATCGCCAATACGTCCAACATGCCCGTTGCTGCCCGCGAAGCGTCAGTTTACACTGCCATGACCATAGCCGAGTACTATCGAAGCATGGGACTGAAAGTGTTGCTAATGGCGGATTCTACATCGCGGTGGGCGCAGGCGTTGCGCGAAATGTCAAACCGCCTCGAAGAATTGCCCGGTCCGGACGCATTCCCGATGGACTTGTCGGCAATTATCTCGAACTTCTACGGACGCGCAGGATACGTAGAATTGTCAAACGGCGCGACAGGCTCCATCACGTTTATCGGTACGGTATCGCCCGCAGGCGGTAACCTGAAAGAGCCTGTGACAGAGAACACAAAGAAGGTGGCTCGCTGTTTCTACGCATTGGAACAAGAGCGTGCCGACAAAAAACGTTATCCGGCGGTAAACCCGATTGACAGTTATTCAAAATATTTGGAATACCCCGAATTTGCGGAATATATCAGCAAGCGCGTGTCGCCCGACTGGATAGATTCGGTAAACGAATTGAGAACACGAATGCAGCGCGGTAAAGAAATCGCCGAACAGATAAACATTCTCGGCGATGACGGCGTACCCGTAAGTTATCATATAACGTTCTGGAAATCAGAACTTATAGACTTTGTGATTCTGCAACAGGACGCTTTCGACGATATTGACGCAGTAACTCCCATCGAACGCCAAAAGTATATGGTGGATCTTGTTATGAGCATCTGCCGCACCGACTTTGAGTTCAGTCAGTTTAACGATGTTATGGATTATTTCAAGAAAATGATAAACGTCTTCAAACAGATGAACTATACAGCGTTTAAGTCGGATAAATTTGCAGGTTTCGAGAAGGAATTGGACGAGTTGGTAAAGGAAAAGGCTATCTAAAATAACATTAAGATAATGAGTGGAATAAACCTGTTTTTTATGTTTGCAGACTGTACCCGAAAGTATTTTATCGGGTGTAGTGTTGTGCATGGAAAAAATGGGCTAAAACTGTCATTATATATCTCAAATTCAAATACAAATGAAAAAATCAGAATGGAACTCGATGGCGGATTTATCAAGTTATCATCACAGGAGGAGGTCGGAAGAAGTCTTGGCGGTAAAAAGTTTCGCGAAATATCCAATATCCTTAAAAGAAGCAGCGAGGGTATCGAAGATACAGAACGGATTATTGAAAGACAGTTAGACATTCTCGAACAACACGCTGAAAAAGAAGGTTTTTTTGATATAGACAAGGTTTGGGACGAATACAGTTCTACGGAAGGAAAAGGTATTGTTGAACTTGAACCGGGAACCGAAGCAGATGTTTTTCTTCTTCATAGCAATGAAAAAAGAAGTATTGTCAAAATAGTGAAATGGAACACGTTTTCGTTTCGTAAAAGAAACAGAACTCCGCTTGAATTTTTGATTAATAAAGTGGTGTTTCACAATGCTCTTTTTCCGGGAACATCTTATGAGCTAACCGGTTACAGTCACAGATTTGATAACGAGTTTTGCTTTGTTTTGGAACAATCATATATTCCGCCTTTTTTCGATGACTTTAAAAAACTTGTTGGATCGACAGAAAAAGAGATCGAAGAAGACATGATAGAAAAAAGAGGTTTTAAAAAAGAAGGAAAATCTCAAATAAGATATGTATCAGACAATTATCTTGTTTCCGATCTCCATCTTGGAAACGTTTTGAAAGGCGCTGACGGCGGATTGTATTATATTGATCCCAGCGTTCGACTAAACGAAAAAAACCGCAGTTATAATAATATTTTAAACAATTTTTAATTGAAAATCGCTATGGCAAAAGCATTTCAGAAAATATATACGCAAATCAGCCAGATAACAAAGGCGACCTGTATGTTGAAGGCGTCGGGCATTGGCAACGAAGAGTTGGCAACTGTTGACGGGGCGTTGGCGCAGGTAGTAAAAATCAACGGCGACGAGGTTACGTTGCAGGTGTTTCGCGGCACGGAAGGTATCCGTACCAACGCCGAGGTAGTGTTTCTCGGCAAGTCGCCCACGTTGAATGTAGGTCCGCAGTTGGCGGGACGTTTTTTCAACGCATTCGGAAACCCCATTGACGGCGGTCCCGTACCCGAAGGCGAAGAACGCGAAATTGGCGGTCCGTCGGTAAACCCCGTTCGCCGCAAGCAACCTTCGGAGTTGATAGCGACAGGTATTGCAGGTATTGACCTGAACAACACGTTGGTAACCGGACAAAAAATTCCGTTCTTTGCCGACCCCGACCAGCCGTTCAATCAAGTAATGGCTACTGTGGCGCTACGCGCCGAAACCGACAAAATCATACTTGGCGGTATGGGCTTGACAAACGATGATTATCTGTTTTTCAAGAACGTGTTCAGCAATGCAGGCTCGTTAGACCGCATCATAAGTTTCGTAAACACTACGGAAGACCCGCCGGTAGAGCGACTTCTGATACCCGATATGGCGCTGACTGCCGCAGAATATTTCGCGGTGGACAAAAACGAAAAGGTATTGGTGCTGCTCACCGACATGACGTCATACTCCGATGCGCTTTCCATCGTGTCCAACCGTATGGATCAGATACCATCGAAGGACTCGATGCCCGGCTCGCTGTATTCCGACCTTGCGAAAATTTACGAAAAGGCGGTACAGTTCCCCGCAGGCGGCTCTATCACTATTATCGCAGTGACTACGCTGTCGGGCGGCGACATTACGCACGCAGTTCCCGACAACACAGGGTACATCACCGAAGGGCAGTTGTTCCTCCGCCGCGATACAGACGTTGGAAAAGTTATTGTAGACCCGTTCCGCAGTCTTTCGCGTTTGAAGCAGTTAGTAATCGGCAAAAAGACGCGCGAAGATCACCCGCAAGTGATGAACGCCGCTGTACGCCTCTTTGCAGACGCCGCCAACGCAAAAACAAAACTCGAAAACGGCTTCGATTTGAGTAATTACGACGAACGAGCGTTAGCATTCGCAAAAGATTACTCTAACGACCTGTTAGCCATTGACGTGAACATCAATACCACCGAAATGTTGGATACGGCATGGACGCTGTTTAACAAACATTTCAAACAGGAAGAAGTGAACATCAAGCAGGAGTTTGTGACGAAATACTGGAAGGATAATTGATAGTTCAAATCATAAGTTGTCAAAATGAGTGTCGAAAAAATCACTGTAATTGGAGTGGCATGCATGTTAATAGTTTATTCTCTTTTCAAATTGAATTACAAAGATTTGTCTTGGAAAATAAATCGTAGGCATTATTGTACTATTTTGGCAATGATTTTAGTTTTTTTTATGATTTTCTGAAATAAAGTTATTTAAGTGAAAATATTGTAGCGATGTTAACAAAAGCCCAAATTTTTGACACAGTAGAGGAATTGCCCGAGCAAATTTCTTTAGATGAACTGATTGATAAATTCATATTCGTTGAAAAAGTGAATATTGGTTTAGAGCAATCGAAAAACGGAATGGTTTGTTCAGAGATTAAAGGATTAACTAATAAAGCTTCTCGTTTCAAAGGTCTTTTAACAAACGAAGAAGCTGATAAATATCATCAATATCTGCAAAAAGCGCGACAAGAATGGGAAAGAAATATTTAATTGACAGTAACGTAATTATTGATTATTTATCAGGACGTTTGCCCGAGAAGAGTTCCGATTTTGTCGAGCAAATTTTTGATGATCAATTTTTAATTTCCGTGATCGTTAAAATTGAAGTTTTGGGTTTCGATGATATTGTTCAGAAAATGAATGCAATGGAAAACTTTGTTGGTATGGCAAAAATAATTCCGTTAGATGAAAAAGTTACCGATACAGCCATAAAATTGAGGCGTGAATACAAAAAATTAAAACTTGGCGATGCTATCATTGCCTCAACTGCGCTTGAATACGAACTGATTCTAATAACACACAACATTGCAGATTTTAAGCATATTTTCGGTCTAAATGTATTAAATTCACATAACATATAATTTACATATCGTCAATAAAAACAATATAAATGGCTATCAAATTTCAATATAACAAGACTTCGCTTCAGGGCATCGAAAAACAGTTGAAGATGCGGTTGCGCACGTTGCCAACTATCAAGAACAAGGAAAGCGCCTTGCGAATGGAAGTAAAACGCGCAAAAGACGAAGCAAAAGAATTAGAACAGGCGTTAGAAGCTCAAATCGGTTCGTATGACAAGATGGCAGCCCTGTGGAACGAATTTGAACCTTCGCTGATCTCGATAGAAGACGTGCAGTTGTCGTCGCGAAAAATTGCAGGAATACGAATACCCGTACTCGACGGGGTAGTTTTTGCAACGCGACCGTTCAGTATGTTCAACAGTCCGAAATGGTACATGGACGGTATCAATCTGTTGAAAACGCTTGCAAAAATTGGCGTTGAATACGAGTTTTGCGTCATGAAAATAGACCTGTTGGAGTACGCTCGCAAAAAAACCACCCAAAAAGTGAACCTTTTCGAGAAAGTACAGATACCGGGCTTCGAGGACGCTATACGTAAAATAAAGCGATTTATGGAAGACGAGGAAAACCTGTCGAAATCATCGCAAAAAATAATGAAATCCAAACAATCAGTATAGATCTATGGTTGAAAAAATGAAGAAATACAGTTTCCTGATTTATCATAAGACTTATGATGAATTTTTGGAAAACTTGCAACAGGCGGGAGTAGTACACGTTGTGGAAAAGCAAAAAGGCGTTCCCGACGAGGCTACCGACCTGCGCAAGCAATTGGCTACGGCTAATTTGTTGAAAAATACCGTTCGGACGTTGGAACAAAGGTTGGAAGCGCTCGCTGCGCCCTCTACAAAAGAGAAGGAACCCGAAGACGGAATGAACGCGCTTGCAGAATTTGAACGACTGAAATCGCAGGACGAGCAGTTGAAATCGCAACAGCAAATCCTGCAAAAGGAAATCGAATTGATGTCGGTATGGGGTAATTTTGATCCTGAAATGCTCAAAAAATTAGAGCAGTCGGGGCGTAAATTAAAATTTTATTCGTGTCGCGAGCGCGATTTTAACCCCGAATGGATAGACAAGTTCAATGCGGTGGAAGTTTCGCGAGTTGGGGCGTTCGTTTATTTTGTGACGGTTACCTCCGTTGATTTCGACGAAGAACCCGAAGCAGAAAAAACGCGCATTTCTGACAAATCGCTTAACGACTTGCAGGCAGCCCTTCAAGAAAATAACAGGCAAGTTGTAGAAATATGGAAACAGTTTGATACGCTGGCGATTGAACAGTTAAGCAACCTGAAAGAAACGCAACGTAAACTCCTTGAAAACATTGACTTGAACAAGGTGCATTTGCAGGTTGAAAAGAAAGCGGGCGACAGTTTGCTTTTACTTGAAGGCTGGGTTCCTGAAATAAAAGAAAAGGATTTGGTTGAAACGCTTAACCGCCACGATGTATATTATTTCGGCGTATCGCCCGAAAAGGACGACAACTCGGCTCCTATTTTGCTGAAAAACAACAAGTTTTCGCGCCTGTTTGAGCCTATTGGCGAACTCTATGAGCTTCCAAATTACCATGAATTGGATTTGACGCCGTTTTTTGCGCCGTTCTACATGCTGTTTTTCGGGCTTTGCCTCGGCGATGCAGGATACGGACTGTTGATACTTTTTGCGGCGTTGTATGCCCGCAAAAAGATGAAGCCTTCGCTTAAACCCATTTTTTCGTTGGCGGCAGTGCTGGGCGCTATTACCATCTTTTGCGGTATGCTTGGCGGCACTTTGTTCGGTATCCCGTTGGCAGATACCGAATGGGCTTGGCTGACTTCGCTAAAAGCATTTATGATTGACTCCGACCAACTGTTCAATTTAGCGTTGATTTTAGGCGGCGTACAAATTATTTTTGCGATGTTTGTAAAGGCTTTCGGGGCAATTCGTCGCTATGGTTTCATGTATTCGTTAGAAACATGGGGCTGGCTCGTCCTCTTATTAGGACTTGGAGGTACGTATTTTGCCTTTGGCGGAGAAATGTTCGCTGTTGCGCCTGTCTTGTGTTATACAATACTTGGCGTTGCTTTCCTGTTCATATTCATACTCAACACACCCGGGCGCAATCCGCTTATAAACTTTGGCGCGGGCGTGTGGAACACCTACAATATGGTAACCGGCTTGCTGGGCGACTTGTTGTCGTATATCCGTTTGTTTGCGTTGGGAATTTGCAGCGGCGTTATGGGTTTTGTGTTCAACGATTTGGCAATGCAGTTAAGCCCTGATATTCCTGTTGTAGGACATATATTCATGCTCATCATTCTTCTGGCAGGTCATTCGTTGAATATATTCATGTCTGCGTTAGGGTCGTTTGTTCACCCTATGCGCCTCACTTTCGTGGAATTTTACAAAAACGCGGGATTTGAGGGCGGCGGCAAAAAATATAAACCGCTACAGTTAATTGAAAGTTGAGAATTGAAAATTAATGAGTAGTAAAAAGTTAAATAACAAATAATTAAGTAGTAAGTAGTTAAATTGTAAGTAATAATAATAAATAATTAAAATTAAATTAAAAATCAATAAATTATGCAACCTATTGTTTTAGCCTACATTGGCATTGGTATTATGGTCGGATTAGCGGGTATCGGAAGCGCGTTTGGTGTTACTATCACAGGTAATGCCGCTATCGGCGCGATGAAGAAAAATCCCGACGCTTTCGGTAATTACATGGTATTGAGCGCTCTGCCCGGAACGCAGGGCTTGTACGGATTTTTGGGATACTTCCTGTTAATGCAGCATCTCGTAGCCGGTATAACCATGTTTCAGGCAGCAGCCATCTTTGGCGCAGGTATCGCGTTAGGCTCTGTCGGCTTGTTGTCTTCAATACGTCAGGCGCAAGTTTGTGCTAATGGTATCGCCGGTATTGGCTCCGGCTACGACGTATTCGGTAAAACGCTGATTTTGGCGGTTTTCCCCGAATTGTACGCTATCGTTGCCTTGGCGGCTACGTTCCTGATTGGCGGCACGCTGTAAGGAGTTTGATTCAGATAGTATCTGAATTAGTTTTAAAAATATTCATTGAAGTTTTTTTGCAAAAAAAACTTCAATGAATATTGTATTAAATAAAAAAATACTATTTTTGCAATTCCAATTTGCAAATGACACTTTTTTTGTCAAAAACAAGGCGGAAAATCATTAATATTGGTTTAATAAACTGTTAATTCTGTTTTAAAATTAAAGAACATGAAAAAAGTATTTTTTACAAAAAAAATAGCCAAAGCTTGTCAAAGCAAGGCAGTGGATACCGTATTTCGTATCGGAAAAATTGCAAATCAAAAAAGCCGAACAAGTAGAAGAAGTTTTTTTAAGATTGCGTGTATTGCAATTATAACTTCCTTTTTCATCTTAACGGGCTGTAAAAAGGATAAAGACTTATCTCCGCCTAAATGGATACAGGGGGAATGGATGCTTCCTGATCAGGCTGAATACAGATTTACGGCAAACAAGATTGTTTTTGTGTATCTTCCCGGCGGCAGTGAGATGGTATTAAGCACAAAAAATACTGAAGAAACAACAAAAACTGACGATGAGTATGAACTAATTTACACCGTAAGTAAGGATGATAAAAGAGTTTACAATTTCAAAAAAGGCGATGGAACCTATATTGATCTTGAATATAATAACAATAGAAACCTTTTAAGGCTAATAAAAAAGACTCTCTAATATATTGTTGATTTGTTCTATTGCTTCCGCAATTTGCCATTTTTTTCGGTTGCGTGGCTCTACCCTGTTTGAAATGGCTCTAAACGAGGCAAATGGGATTTTCAATTTTCTACAGACATAAAAAAAAGCGGCATTTTCCATCGTTTCTACTTGAGGTTGGCGCCTGCCGACAATTTCATCAATACGTTTTTGGCTTCCACTTGTCGTTTGCACAGTAACCCCGCGCAATTTTCGATGAGGCGTTATGATAGGAAATGGATTGATAATGATGTCGCAATCAAAATCATCGCATGTTATTCCTTCTTCCCTGAGAGTACGGAATTGCCCGTTGTCGTCAATTCCCAAATCAGCAAAGCAATCTTCTACAATTTGAACTGTTTCGCCAATCATAATATCTTCCGAAAAACTTCCCGCAATACCAATAGATATCGCACGTCGGTATGATCTCTGCATAAGAGTTTGCGTAAGACAAAAAGTCATTGCTACGCTGCCAATACCGCTAACTAACACTTCAATTGGTTGCTCATGAAGCGTTCCCGAATACAGGGAGGGTAAAATTAATTTGCAGTCCGTCATTTTTCGCAAAGTTGGCGCACATTCTGCTTCAGTAGCGGAAACAACAAGAATAGGAATATGTTTAATGTCCATTTTTCTATTTTCGACAAAAGTAATACATTTCAATGACATGTGCAATTTATTTGTATCTTTGTCGGTTTATATTTCATAAAATATTCAAATGTCAAAATATTTTAAGTTTTTTTGTTCGTTATTTTTCTTTGCACTGTTTTCGGTTAATGCGCAAGATTTTGACCGATTACGACTTGTTGAGACTTTGCCGGAAGGTTCGCGTGTTTTGCGCCGCAAGATAGACGTCAAATTCGGATATACCGAACTTACATTTGTAAATGGGGTGCAAATAATATTGAAGCCAACCGATTTCAATAATGATCGTATACTGTTTGCAGGTTTCAGTCCGGGCGGCAGTTCCCTTTATTTAGTCGAAGATTTTTTGACCGCAACAGTGGCTGCTAATATAGCAACAATGAGCGGAATAGGCAATTTTGATGGATTAGCCCTGGAAAGCAAACTTTCCGACAATACGGCAAGTCTGTTACCATATATCAGCGAAATGTACGAAGGCGTAAACGGTTCGGCTACTCCTGACGACCTCGAAACAATGCTACAACTTAACTATCTGTATTTTACTGCAACACGATACGATGAAACAGCGTTCAATACTGTTATTTCTCAACTTAGAAATCAGACTGCAAACATGCGGAACGACCCTCTGTACGCCTATTTAAATGCTCTTAACATATCGGTAACAAATAATAATCCGCGCTCTGTGGTCATTCCCGATGAAAATCAAATTGACCGTATCAGGCATATTAATGCTCTGAATATTTTCAATGATCGTTTTTCGGATGCCAGCGATTTCAAATTTGTAATGGTAGGCAATTTTGACGTCAATTCTATAACGCCGCTGTTAGAAACCTATTTGGGCGGACTCCCCTCGCGGCGACGCATCGAAACATGGCGTGATGTAACGACGCCTTTCCCGTTTGGTATAAGATTGGTCAATCATCAACAAAATACAGACAATCAGAGCCGTGTGGACATTATAATGAAAGGCGGGTTCAGATGGAATCTCCGAGAACGAATTCAATTTGCGATGTTTACAGAGATTTTGAACATTATATTACGCGAAGCAGCGCAAGGCAAAGCGCACGATATAAATGTAACGGGCGACGCAAGCCGATATCCAAATCCGAAATACTCGCTGGAAATTGTTTTTAATTGTGCGCCCGACATTGCTGATAGCCTTATTTTTGTTGTGTTTGAGGAAGCAAAAAAATTGAAAGCAAACGGACCAAATGCCATTGAACTTAATAAACTAAAGGAAACGCTTATCAGCCAACGCGAATCAGAAATGACGGAAAACCAGTATTGGCTAAATGTTTTGCTAAATACTTACCAACACGGCGACAGGCTTATGACTTTTGAAGAGTACAAAAGATTGGTAAATTCTGTTAGACCAAGAGACATTCGCAGAATTGCGCGACAATATTTCAACGAAAATAATTATGTGATAGGAAAATTTACACATAATTAATTACCTAACAACTATATTTTCCTCTAACACAACTATTATCCTATCCATACAATAATTATATAATAATAAACGTTATTGTTGTGAATGTAGTCAATGAAAAAATATTGCGTACAGGTCTCAAAAGGACTGAATAAAGCTATCGCGCAGTTTTTTAGCGCGAGGAGACATATAGTGTTTTTGCTTTGCTGTTGGTTAATTTTCAGCAACAGCGTGGGGTTTGCCCAAACCGAAACAAACGAAATTCGGCAGCAGCAACCTTTGGTTCCTCTCGAATACCGCTTCCTACGCCCTTCTTTAAATCCATACAGTTTAAATCCGCAGAGTGGAGGACTTTTTCTGCAACAACCGTCGAACCTGACAAAAGAAATAGTTTTTGACCCTGTTACAAACCGGTATGTTTTCAGAGAAAAGGTAGGAACGATGGGTGTTGGTACGCCATATTCGATGGATATGCCCGATTTTATGAGGCATAATTTAGAACAGCAGCAAAGACTAAACTGGGAGGAGAGTTCAAGAGCTTCCCGCGCTGGCGGCGTTCCCGGCAGTACCGGTTTTATGCCGCAATTCAGCTTTGGCGGCGAGGCGTTCGACCGTATTTTTGGCTCCGACGTTATCAGCATTGAGCCGCAGGGAGCCGCAGAACTGCGCTTCGGAATAAACCGTACCCGAACGGAAAACCCAAATTTGAGCGAAAATGCGCGAACGAACACTACTTTTACTTTCGATACAAAATTACAGGTGAACGTCACAGGATCAATAGGCGACAAGATGAGAATAGGTATAAGTTACAATACTGACGCTATGTTTGAATTTGAAAATCAGACAAAATTGGCTTATGAAGGCAATGAAGACGAAATAATTCAAAAAATTGAAGCAGGAAACGTTAATTTACCTTTGCCGGGGTCGTTGATTTCAGGTAGCCAAAGCCTTTTTGGACTGAAAACAGAGTTAAAGTTCGGAAATTTAACAGTTACTTCGGTTGCTTCGCAGCAAAAGGGACAAACACAAACGATGGAAATTAGAGGAGGCTCGCAAATAAACGAGTTTGAAATTCGCGGCGATGCATACGACGCAAATCGTCACTTTTTTCTCGCGCAATATTTTCGCGACAACTACGAAAACGCATTGGACAGATTGCCAACAATCAATTCGGGAGTGGTAATCACACGAATTGAAGTATGGGTAACAAACAGGGTAAATTCAACAACAGGCAATCGCAATTTGGTGGCGTTCATGGACTTGGGAGAGAGAAGCGCGAGCCAAAATTATGGCGACAGGGGAAACAATATTTATAACTCTGTAAATTTTGGACGTCCGGCAATTGGTGGTCTTGATCTTTTACCCGACAACGATAATAACGATAATCCTTTTAACCTTCTTTACAGGAGTGTATCTGAAATTGTACGCGATTTCGGTTCAAGTATCAATAGCCAGTTGTTTGATTTAGGATTGGATCCGGGCGTTGATTTTGAGAGGTTAGACCGCGCCCGTTTGCTCACTGAACGCGATTTTACTTTACACCCCACGTTAGGCTACATTTCGCTCAACACGGCGCTAAACGCCGATGAAGTGCTTGGAGTAGCATACGAATATACGTATCGTGGAGAAACATACAGGGTGGGCGAACTTTCAAGAGACGGTATAGCAGGCGAAAGCGGAATTGTGGTAAAGATGCTCAAAGGAACTAGACTTGTGCCGCGCTTCCCGACATGGAAACTAATGATGAAAAATATTTACTCTACTTTTGCTATCAACATTGAAAGGAAAGATTTTCAGTTGAATGTACTTTATTCCGACGACCGTACAGGCAACGATCTGAATTATATTCCCGAAGACGAGGTAAGCGGTTTTAATTTGTTGAGCGAGATGAATTTAGACAGGGTTAATCAGCAGTTGGACGCTTTCCCCGACGGGGTTTTTGATTTTATTGAAGGTATAACAATTACTCCGTCAAACGGCAGGATTATTTTTCCCGTGCTTGAGCCTTTCGGCAAAACTCTTGACGATTTCCTTAGGCGTGAGGGTGTGACCGAAGAAGTTAGAAGAAAATATGTATTTCGGGAACTTTACGATTCAACGCTTACAAGGGCGCGGGAAATGGCGGAATTGAATAAATTCATGTTGCGGGGGCGTTACAGTTCTTCAAGCGGCTCGGAAATAATGCTCAATGCCATGAATATTCCGCAAGGCTCGGTAGTGGTGACTATGGGCGGTACCAGATTAATCGAGAATTTGGACTATACAGTTGATTACAATATGGGGCGCGTCAGGATAACAAATCTGGGACTGTTAGAATCAGGTACGCCTATAAGAGTAAGCGTGGAAAGTCAAGCCCTGTTTGCCATTCAACAAAAAACAATGCTGGGAACGCATTTAAACTACAGATTTTCGGATAATTTTAACGTTGGCGCAACAGTGTTGAGACTTACAGAAAGACCAATGACTCAGAAAGTTAACGTGGGCTATGAGCCATTAGCAAACACGATGATTGGCTTCAACACGGATTTCAGTACCGAACTTCCCGCTCTCACAACGTTAATTGATAAAATACCCTTAATTCAAACTAATGCGCCTTCGATGCTGAATTTTACGGGCGAGTTTGCGCAATTAATTCCCGGACAGTCAAAAGCCATAATGAACAGAGGTTCGGCATATATAGACGATTTTGAAGCAAGCAAAACAACATACGACATGCGAATGCTGTCTGCATGGAGTTTGGCAAGTATTCCACACCATAGTAACATCAAAAGAAGGGATGGTAGGGACAGATTTATTGAGTCCGAAATTTCAATACTTGACAATTTAGATCCAACTGTTCTTCAAATAGGTATGAATCGCGCACTTTTGGCGTGGTATATCATTGATCCTATGTTTATTAATCGTCAATACATGAATTCTCAAATAACGCCCGATTATATCCGCAATAATCCGCAAAGATATTTAAGTAATTTTGTAAGAACCATATACGAGGAGGAACTTTTCCCTAATCGTCAGCACATTACAGGAATACCCACCAACATATCCGTTCTAAACGTGGCATATTATCCGAGCGAGCGCGGTCCGTACAACTATGATGCGGCAGGCACAGGTTATTCGGCAGGAGTTAATGCAGATGGAACGCTAAAAGACCCGAGTTCGCGCTGGGGTGGAATGATGCGTCATGTGAGTCCGAGCGATTTTGAAACAAATAACATTCAATACATTGAATTTTGGTTGATGTATCCGTTTGTGGAAAGGATGACAAATGCAAGCGGCGCCGATTTATATTTTAATCTCGGCGATATTTCGGAAGATATTCTCAAAGATGGTCGCAGATCAGCTGAACACGGCTTGCCTGTGGAGTTTGACACGAGTATGGTGGACTCTACCGCATGGGGTTATGTGCCAAAAGTACAGCCTATTGTACACACCTTCGATAATAATAATCGTAGAAATCAGGACGTAGGATTAAACGGTCTGAGCACCGAACATGAACGGCGATTTTTTGCTGATTTTCTCGAAGAATTAGCAAGCATAGTATCGCCCGGCTCGCAAGCCTATCGAGACGTGTGGAACGACCCCTCTACCGACAATTTCAGACATTATCGCGCCCCAATACTAAACGTGGAACGGGCTGAAATTCTTGCGCGATATAAATTTTATAACGGAACGGAAGGAAACTCGACTGAGAGCGATTTTACAGCTACCTCGCTGCCCGATGGCGAAGACATAAACCGCGACAACACTATGAGCGAAACAGAAAGTTATTTTCAATACCATGTGAGTATCCGTCCCGAAGATTTTGTTGTAGGGCAAAATTATATTGTAGATCATGTGAGAGGCAGCGGAAATACAGGATTCATGCTTGACGGCGTGGACGTCCCCAAAGCCGACTGGTATCAGTTTCGCATTCCTATCAATGACGGCGAGGCTATTAACAAGATACAGGATTTTAAGGCTATTCGCTTTATGCGCATGTTTCTTACTAACAGCGAAGATTCTTTGATACTGCGATTTGCAAGTTTGGCGTTAGTTCGCGGAGAATGGCGGGAGTACAATCAATCGTTTGAATCGGCAACAGCCGGAACCACTGATCCACAATCAACACAGGCAACTTTTGAAATAGCCTCAGTCAATATTGAAGAAAATGCAGGCAAAACGCCCATTCCGTACATGGTACCTCCGGGATTTGACCGCGCTGTAGACCAAACCACACGCGAAATGCAGATGCTCAACGAGCAATCTATGCTGCTTCGCGTTAGAAACCTTACAAATGGCGATGCCCGTGCAGTTTACAGAAACGTGAACTTCGATATGCGCCGCTACAGAACTTTAAGAATGGAAGTTCACGCCGAGGAAATTGAAGGTTTCCAGTTAAATAACGATGAAATGAGCGTTTTCGTAAGAATAGGAACCGATTTTCGTAATAATTATTATGAATATGAAATTCCCTTAAAACTAACTCCTTGGGGTTTGGGGGCTTATCGCGACATAGACGTGTGGCCCGAAGAAAACCGCATGGTTATTGATCTTGATTTTCTACCCGACCTTAAACAGAGACGCAATGACGACATGCGCCGAAGTGGCTCAACAACAACGCTTTCTTCGGTATTTTCCCACGATGACGGCAATGGAAGGCGATATTCGGTAAGCGGCAATCCTAATTTGGCAAACGTTCGAGTAGTTATGATAGGTATCCGTTATCCGCAAAGCCCCGATTTACCGCCACCAAGCGGCGTGGAGATTTGGGTAAATGAATTGCGCCTGTCTGACGTCAGCAAAGAAGGCGGCTGGGCTGCCAACGCGCGATTAGCGTTAAGAATGGCAGATTTTGCATCGCTATCCATTTCGGGCGAAACCTTTCAACCCGGATTTGGAAGTATTGACTCGAAAATCAACGACCGCCTAACAGAGATGCGTAATTCGTATGATGCGGCGGCAAACATCGAACTCGGCAAATTTTTTCCTGAAGAAATGAGAGTGCAAATTCCATTGTTTTTGGGATATTCCGAAAGTTTTGTAACTCCCGAATACGACCCGACAAACCCCGATGTGAAAATGAGCGATTTAAGTCGCGCCGAACGCGATGAAATAATGGATATTGCGTTGGATTATACCCGACGACAGAGCCTAAACTTTACAAACGTGAGGGTAAACACACAACATACTAATCCGCGATTTTGGAATTTTTCTAATTTTACCTTCAATTACGCCTATTTTGAAACATACAGACACAACGTAACAACCGAAAAAGAGTTGGAAAAGAGTTATTCGGGCGGTATCATCTACGATTACAGCATGAGACCTCTCAATATAGTTCCTTTTCGTAATGTCGGTTTTCTAAATACCGCTGCATTACGCATCATTGGCGATTTTAACTTCAATCCGAAACCTAACCGAATTTCGTTGCGAACCGATATGTTGCGAACATATAATGAAATACAGATGCGTAACATCGCATATCCTGACATCAAGCAAAATGCGATGGTGAACAAAAATTGGATATGGCGGCGCAATTTTGATTTACAGTGGGATTTGGCGCGATCGTTAAGGTTCGACCTCTCGGCTGGAAATCAGGCGCGAATAGACGAACCAGAAGATATTAGCGTGATAGACCGTCACATGAAAGAAGATTATGAAATCTGGAAGGAAACAGTGTGGAAAAACATACGTGACGGCGGACGACTGACAGATTATCGTCATACATTTAATATAAGCTACACTATTCCCATAAATAAACTTCCGGGATTAGACTGGGTATCGTCCACTGCCACGTACAGAGGCGAATATATGTGGAATGTGGCTCCTATTTTTAGACCAAGGGATGGCGAAGAACCCTTTAATCCGGGAAATACCATTGAAAATCGCAATAATATAACACTCAACGGAACATTGAACTTGGCGTCTCTGTACAACAAAGTACCCTATTTCAGAAATGTTACCCAGCCGCAGCGCAACCGCCAAGAGCCTGAAATACAGTACAGAACAGTGACATACACAAGGACAACGCTTACATTTAGAGCAGGCGAATCGCGCAATTTTACGCACGGACTTAACACGAACAGGATAGAAGTGAGGTTGAGAGATGTAGACGGAAACTTAATAGACGCCGAAGTAGAAATTTTAAACAACAACCGCATAAGCGTTACAACGTCGGCTGATATGTCGCGGGCGTCGCTTGAGGTTGCAGGTCAAGTTGAACGGCGATTTAACGACCCCGTAGGTTTTGTGGTAAACAACACAACGCGACTTTTATTGGGCGTTAAAAATTTTAGCGTAATATATCAGCAAAATGGCAGCACTATATTGCCCGGATACGGCATGTCGAGCAATATGTTCGGAGTTAGCGGCAATGCGCCCGGAATACCGTTTATGTTGGGCTGGCAGGACAATGATTACGCTCAAACGGCGGCGCTTAACGGTTGGTTGGTGCAGCAAGAGGGTTTGAACGCCACAGTAGCAATGACACACACCAATAGCCTGACAGCGCGAGGCATGTTCGAGCCGTTTCAAGGGATGCGTATTACGCTAACGGCAATAAGAAGTTTTTCAGAAAACCGAAATTCGATATATTTTTGGGAAGACCAAATGGGGCGTCCTGATTTTCAAGCGCTGCGCTTGCAGGGCAATTACAACATAACAGTGATAGCGTTACGCTCGTCGTTTGAAAAAATAGACCCCAAAAATAATTATTATTCCAAAACTTTTGAGAAATTTAAGAGCATACGAGGCGATATTGCCAACAGATATGAAGAGCAACTTAAAAGCAAATTTGACGATTATAACGCAGAGCGCGATCGTGGTTACGGTCTCGAATCGCAAGACGTGTTAATAAAATCATTTTATGCTGCTTACGCCGACAAAGATCCGAATAAGGTTTCGTTAGACGATTTCCCTTCATGGATGAGTATGTTGCCCAACTGGGAAGTGAATTTCGATGGATTGAGCAACTTGCCGACAGTAAGAAGATTTTTTCGCTCGGTAAACCTGCGACACAGTTATAGAGCAACATACGGCGTAGGAAGTTATATTTCAAATTTGGATTTTAATTCAAATGCTGAATATGTTGCCGATTTAGCCCGAGACTTAAGCGTACAGGAAAATTTTATTTCCAAAAACGATATAGCATCGGTAAATCTTGAAGAAAGATTCAGTCCGCTTATCCGTATTGATATGAATTTTCTCAACAATATGACCACGAGTTTCGGTATGAACAAAAACCGACTTATAACGCTTGGATTAGGCAATTTGCAAATGACCGAAAACAATACGTCCGAATACACTGTTGGCGTGGGCTACGTGTTCAATCAGGTTTCGTTTATTATCAGGACATTCGATGGCGACAGAAGGGCGTTGCAAAGCGATCTGAAAGTAAACGCCGATTTCGTTATTCGCGACAGTAAAACGCTTATACGCCGTATCGGAGAGTTTGACGAAGAAACGGAAACAACTAACATACTGCCCGTGCAAGCCTCTGCGGGTCAAAATCAAACTTCAATAAGATTCAACGCTGAATACCAAATCAGCAATAATTTTAATCTTTCTTTTTTCTTCGACAGAACCGTAAATACGCCGTTTGTTTCTACTTCGTACAAGAATTATAACACAAACTTCGGTTTTAGTATGAGATTTACATTGATACAGTAGTTTTTAGTTATGTTTCATTTCTAATGCTCGTAACCTGTAATGTTTTTTTTATTTTCTTTTTACAAAAAAAATGATTTACTTTGCAAAAAAAATTAATCATTGATTTGCAATAAAAATAAAATGATACATCAGTTTTCATGCGTTCATCCTGACGCTCAAATTGGCGAAAATGTTATTATTGAGCCATTTGTGAATATTGCCAAAGACGTAGTTATTGGCAATGGCTCTCATATAATGTCGAATGTTGTGATTATGGACGGAGCGCGTATCGGAAAAAACTGCAAAGTGTTTCCCGGAGCGGTAATCGCAGGCGACCCGCAAGATCTCAAATATGACGGCGAATATACCACCGTAGAAATTGGCGACAATACCATTATTCGCGAATTTGTTACCATCAATCGCGGCACAAAAACCAAATACAAAACGATAGTGGGCAATAATTGCTTGTTGATGGCATACGCGCATGTTGCCCACGACACAAAAATAGGCAATAATTGCGTAATAGTAAGCCACACAGGTATTGCCGGCGAAGTAGAAATAGACGATTGGGCGGTAATTGGCGGAGGCACTATGATACATCAGTTTGTACGTATTGGTTCTCATGTAATTATTGCAGGAGCTTCGAGGGTACGCAAGGATGTGCCGCCATACGTAAAGGCTGGGCGTGATCCGCTGGCTTACGTGGGCGTTAACTCGGTAGGCTTGCGCAGGCGCGGTTTTCCAAACGAAAAAATTTGGGAAATACAGGATATTTATCGCGAATTATATCAAAAAGATATGAATCACGGGGAAGCGCTAAAATTTATTGAAGAAAATTATCCGACAAGCGAGGAACGCGACAGCATCGTTAATTTTGTGCGAACCTCAAAGCGAGGCATTATGAAAGGCTACGAGGCTGGGATTGACGCAGGCGACGATGATTAGTTCACACATGCTAATAATAATAAAAGCGGTTTAGACTCTGATTTTCGTAAATCATATCCAAACCGCTTTTATTTCTTGATTTATCGTATATCACTCTTCTACCACTTCTACGCCTTGCGTTTTAGAGGCTTTGAGTTTTTCGTAGTCTTCCATCGAGCCGACTACTATTTTTTGGTAGTCGCGCAGACCGGTACCTGCCGGAATTTGGTGACCTACAAGTACGTTCTCTTTTAAGCCGCCCAAGAAGTCCACTTTTCCGTATATTGCCGCTTCGTTAAGCACTTTGGTGGTTTCCTGAAACGACGCCGCCGACAAGAAACTTTGCGTTTGCAGCGCGGCGCGGGTTATACCTTGAAGTATCTGATACGAAGTTGCAGGAACGACGTCGCGGGCTGTGATAACCTTTGCATCGCGGCGTTTGAGCGCCGAGTTTTCATCGCGGAGTTTGCGCACCGTGATCATTTGTCCGGGTTTTAAAGCCGAATCGCCGGGGTGCATAACCATTTTCTTGCCGTAGATGGAATCATTTTCGTTCATAAAATCCCATTTATCAACTATTTGCCCTTCCAAGAAGCGCGTATCGCCCGGATCAACGACCTGTACCTTGCGCATCATTTGGCGGACAATAACTTCAAAATGCTTGTCGTTGATTTTCACGCCTTGCATACGGTAAACTTCCTGAATTTCGTTCACGATGTACTCCTGAACTTTTGTAGGACCTTTGATGGCGAGTATGTCGGCTGGGGTAATGGCTCCGTCCGAGAGCGGCGAGCCTGCTCTCACGTAGTCGTTTTCCTGAACTAAAATCTGTCGGCTCAACGGCACCATATATTTTTTCTGTTCGCCGCTTTTTGTGGTGACAAGAATTTCACGATTACCGCGTTTCACTTTGCCGAACGACACTTCGCCGTCAATTTCGGAAACTACGGCAGGGTTGGAAGGATTACGCGCCTCGAAAAGTTCTGTAACGCGCGGCAAACCGCCGCCGCCGGTAATGTCGCCCGATGATTTGGCTATAGCCCTCGGTATTTTTACCAATATATCGCCTGCCGAAACTTTTTCCTTGTCCTTCACTTGAATGTGAGCGCCAACAGGCAGGTTGTACGATGAAATCAGCGATTTGTCGCTGCCAACGATACGAATGGCGGGGTTTTTCTGCTTGTCCCTCGATTCGATAACCACCTTTTCGCTAAATCCAGTCTGGTCGTCGGTTTCTTCGCGGAAAGTAACGCCTTCCTGAAGGTTTTCAAAAGCGATTTTTCCCGATACTTCGGAAATAATAACCGCGTTGAACGGATCCCAGCGACACAGCATCTCGCCCTTAACCACGTCTTTGCCGTTTGTAACAAACAGTTGCGAGCCGTAAGGCACGTTTTGCGTGGTGAGCATAATGCCTGTGTTCTTATCAACGATATGCAGTTCTGCAGCGCGTCCTATAACTATTGATTCGTTTTCGCCTGCGCTGTTTTTGCGTTCTATTGTACGTAATTCGTCAATTTGCACTATACCGTCATAGCGGGCTATGATGGCGTTTGATTCGCTGCTTATGCCTGCTACCGCGCCGCCAACGTGGAACGTTCGGAGTGTCAGCTGCGTACCCGGTTCGCCGATGGACTGCGCCGCAATAACGCCAACCGCTTCGCCCATCTGCACCATACGCCCTGTTGCAAGGCTGCGACCGTAACATTTTGCGCAAACGCCTTTTCGCGATTCGCAAGTAAGCATCGAACGTATCTCGACCTGCTCAATCGGCGAATCTTCAATAGTTTGCGCTATCTCTTCGGTAATACTTTCGCCCGAAGCAACAATAAGTTCGCCTGTAAACGGGTGGAAAATATCGTGTACGGTTGTGCGTCCCAATATTTTTTCGTAAAGCGATTGCACCACCTCGTCCATGTTTTTATTAGCGGTTGCCGAAAGTCCACGAAGCGTTCCGCAGTCCAATTCGGTGATAATCACGTCTTGCGACACGTCCACCAATCGGCGGGTCAGATAGCCCGCATCGGCTGTTTTCAGAGCCGTGTCAGCCAGCCCTTTACGAGCGCCGTGCGTAGAAATAAAATATTCCAGTACCGACAGTCCTTCCTTAAAGTTCGCTAAAATCGGGTTTTCGATGATTTCGGGACCGCTTGAGCTTGCTTTTTTCGGTTTAGCCATCAAGCCGCGCATACCCGAAAGTTGCCGTATCTGTTCCTTCGAGCCGCGAGCGCCCGAATCGAGCATCATGTAAACCGCGTTGAAACCCTGATTGTCGGCGGTCAATTCGTCCATAACAATTTTGGTCAGGCGGGCGTTTGTATGCGTCCAAATATCTACAATCTGGTTGTATCGCTCGTTGTTGGTTATGAAACCCATGTTGTAGTTGTTCATCACCTCCTCAACCTGCGCGTAGCCCTCGTTTACGAGGTTTACTTTTTCTTCGGGAATAATCACATCGGAAAGGTTGAACGACAGTCCGCCTTTAAACGCCATCTGATAACCCAAGTCTTTTATGTTGTCGAGGAAGTTTGCAGTACGAGCCGTATCCGTCATTTTCAATACTTTACCGATGAGGTCGCGCAACGATTTTTTGTTCAAAACCTCGTTAATAAAACCTAATTCTTCGGGAACTACCTCGTTGAAAAGTACGCGCCCAACGGTTGTTTCAATGATTTTTTTAACAGGTTGTCCGTTTTCGAGTACTTTTGTACGAATTTTAATTACGGCGTGGAGTTCTGCGCGTTTTTCGTTATACGCAATGTTCACTTCTTCAGCCGAATAGAAAATCAGACCTTCGCCTTTCACTTTACGTTCGGGCGTACTTCTGCGTTCTTTGGTCATATAATAAAGCCCAAGTACCATATCCTGCGAAGGAACGGTGATAGGGGCGCCATTGGCGGGATTCAGGATATTGTGCGAAGCGAGCATCAATAATTGCGCTTCGAGAATTGCAGCATTTCCGAGAGGTACATGCACAGCCATTTGGTCGCCGTCAAAGTCGGCGTTGAACGCGGTACATACCAACGGGTGCAACTGAATAGCCTTACCTTCAATAAGTTTAGGCTGAAACGCCTGAATACCAAGGCGGTGCAAGGTAGGAGCGCGGTTAAGCAAAACAGGGTGACCTTTCAGCGAGTTTTCAAGAATATCCCAAACAACAGGGTCTTTGCGCTCTACAATTTTCTTTGCCGATTTTACGGTTTTAACAATTCCGCGTTCAATCAATTTCCTGATAACGAACGGTTTATAAAGTTCTGCCGCCATATCTTTTGGCAGACCACATTCGTGCAGTTGCAATTCGGGACCTACCACGATAACCGAACGCGCCGAATAGTCCACGCGCTTACCGAGCAGGTTTTGACGGAAACGTCCCTGTTTACCTTTGAGGCTGTCGCTCAACGATTTCAGCGGACGATTGGCATCTGTTTTTACTGCGTTTGCCTTGCGCGAGTTGTCGAACAGCGAATCAACCGCTTCCTGAAGCATACGTTTTTCGTTACGCAAAATCACTTCGGGCGCTTTTATTTCCATCAGCCTTTTGAGGCGGTTGTTGCGAATAATAACGCGGCGGTACAGGTCGTTGAGGTCGGAAGTTGCAAAACGTCCGCCGTCAAGCGGCACCAAAGGACGCAATTCGGGTGGAATAACAGGTATTACCTTCAAAATCATCCATTCAGGGCGATTCACTTCGCCCGATTCGCGAAATGCTTCTACTACCTGCAAACGCTTCAACGCATCGGCTTTGCGCTGTTGCGAGGTTTCATTATTTGCCTTGTGACGCAACTCATACGACAAATCGTCCAAATTCAGGCGGCTCAAAATCGTCCATAACGCTTGTGCGCCCATATCGGCGATGAATTTGTTGGGGTCGCTGTCCTCAAGAAGTTGGTTATCTTTCGGCAAACTTTCCATTACGTCCAAATAATCCTCTTCCGTAAGGAAATCCAGCGCCTTAACGCCGTCTGCCGCTTTAACGCCGGGTTGTATCACCACGTAACGTTCATAATATATGATAGCGTCAAGTTTTTTTGACGGCAATCCGAGCAGGTAGCCAATTTTGTTAGGCAGCGAACGGAAATACCATATATGCGCCACAGGCACAGTGAGTTGAAGGTGTCCCATACGCTCTCGGCGCACTTTCTTTTCGGTTACTTCCACTCCGCAACGGTCGCACACAATTCCCTTGTAGCGAATACGTTTGTACTTGCCGCAGTGACATTCGTAGTCTTTGATAGGTCCGAAAATCCGCTCGCAGAACAAGCCGTCGCGTTCGGGCTTGTAAGTGCGGTAATTGATAGTTTCGGGCTTCATAACCTCGCCGCTCGAGCGTTCGAGAACTTCCTCCGGAGAGGCTAAACCTATCGTAATCTTCTTAAAAGTACTTTTTGCTTTGTTATCTTTTCTGAATGACATTGTTATATAGTGATTTTATGTTCTAATTATGATTAATTTAATTTATATGATGACGCAAAAAAAATTGTGGGCTAACTACCGAAACATCGCTAAACATAAAGTCTTTCGCGTTTCGTGTGATAATAGCTTCACATTTGGGAACTTTCAACGCGCAACAATACTGTATTGCATCTTCATAATCCCCAAATTCTGATTTTATGGCTTGATAAATAATGGCGTTGTCAACTGGAACGCATTGGACTATTTTATACATTCTTCCCAATGCTTCTAATGCTATAATATGAGGTGATTTATTCTCACGCCGCATGAAATAATACGCAATAGCAAATGTAAAAGAAGACACATAGATTGAGATTATGCGATTTTGTGCATGCTCGAAAATTCTTTCAACGTTTTCGGTGTGAAATCTTCTGCTCAACAAGTAATCACAAATTACATTAGCGTCTAAAAAAACATTTCTTTTGCGAATTTTTCTCATATTTCCTTAAACAACTTTTTTATATTCCACTTCATTATCTTCTTCGTATTCTGTCGGATTTTCCCAATACCGCCACAACTTCAAAATTCCCGGCGAGATTATGGCGGTGGAACCCAGTTCATTCATATAATCTATAAACCTTTGGGCTATTGCCATATAACACTCGCCCGTTTGAGCAGATTCTCTTTTGATGTCTTCCATCACGTCTTCTTCAATTTTTTCAAAAGTGAAGGGTCCAAAATAATCTATTACAGAAACTTTCTCATCGGGAACATTTTTTTTCAGACTGCCCATTTCTTTTGCGTTCATGTCTTTGATTTTTAAGATTTTACACCAAATTAACGCTTAATCCTAATCCTCGCATTTCGTGGAGTAACACGTTAAACGATTCGGGTATTCCGGGCGTTGGCATCGGGTCGCCTTTTACCACTGCCTCGTAGGTCTTGGCGCGTCCATTCACGTCGTCGGACTTAACGGTGATGATTTCTTGAAGAGTATTAGCCGCGCCGAACGCTTCGAGCGCCCAGACCTCCATTTCACCGAAACGCTGACCGCCAAAC
>Ga0099364_10002723_pt1 | contig 28013 bp, 25 predicted proteins | sample TergutTh196P3_FD_73070 | JGI IMG/M metagenome (GOLD analysis project Ga0099364, IMG submission 73070) | Microcerotermes parvus P3 segment gut microbial communities from Pointe-Noire, Republic of the Congo - Th196 P3 | ecosystem: Host-associated > Arthropoda: Insects > Digestive system > Gut ... | reverse complement strand
TTGAAATATTACAATCAATCCCCAAATCGGCAGATAATCGTTGAGCTATGACTTGTAGAGGCACAATAAACTCCAAGAAAGAAAAATCGTCATCGTCTATAAAAGGAGCAATGAAGTTTTTATCATTCTGCTGTGTGGTATCTCCGCTGAATAAAAAATTATGAGATGTACGATGTTTAAAATAGTTGATCAATTTAAGTAATCGGTTGTAGTACTGCCCTTTTGATCCAATATAAAACATGAAACTATCATTCCAGATTGAATGATAAATACCGTGCATAAATTCTTCCAGTTCATACCCGGTTACACTGTAGCGTACCGATTCAAGAATTTTCAGAGTACCTTCCATACATGTTGCTATGTTGTTTTCATAACCGATTACCACAATGCGATTTGATTTTATTAATTCATCTGCATGTATTTTATACCAACTATCTACTGCTTCGGCAATAACCGGGATATTGTCAGCAGACTTATAAAGTCGATCTAAACTACTCTGCTCTTCATTTTTGGTAATAAAACCTTTCCGTAATGCTATGGCAAGTGCAAAGAGAATATGAGTAACAGCCGCACAAAAATAACCTTTCGTTTTGGGCCCAGCTAATTCTTCACCGATTTCACAATATAGCTTTGAGTCAGCATGACGAGTAATTTCGCTGTCATGTACTGCGGTGGAAGCGATTGTTTTAAGTCCTGCTTGTCTAGCCTTATCTAATCCTGCAAGAGTTGAATTTGCCATTCCTCCATGAGAACTGCCAACAACCAGAGTATTTTTGTTAAACACGTCATCTATATCCTTGAAAACCATTGGATATGAAACATGCACCGGTATTTTTAATGTTTTCTCCATAAAACGTTTTGCAGCATAACTTGAATGATAAGAAGTTCCTGAGCCAATAAGGTAAATTTGTTCAATGTTGCTAGAAAAAAAGTAATTAACTGCTTCATCCAGAATAGCTGAACGGTTTTTAATAATTTCTCTGATAGCATCATTAGATTCAAGTATATACTCAAACATGCCTTTTTTATTACTGTTGTCATTCATTATTATACTCCTAACCTTTAACACCTGATGTAGTAATTCCATCGATGATATATTTTTGAAAGCCAAAATAAATTGCAAGAGGGACAATACTTGATATAAGCATTGCTGCAATTTTTACTCTTTCGTCTATCCAAAAATTTGGACTTAAAAGGCTTGCAATAACAACACTCATAGGGCGAATATTTGCACTTGTAACAAGTGATGGCCAAAGATATGAACCCCAAACCAAAAGAAACATCAAAACTGTAACAGTGATGATAGCATTACGCATTAATGGAAATACGATACGAAAAAAAATACGAAAATGTCCTGCACCATCAATACGGGCTGATTCTATTAATGACAGAGGCATATCTTCTAGAAATTGTAATAAAATAAAAACTGATAAAGCTCTAACCATTAAAGGCATAGAAACACCAGATATTGTATCTGAAAGACCAGCATTTACGACGAAACGGTAAAGAGGTACTATATAAAGTACCATTGGTAACATCATACTACTCATTATGACTGCAAACAATAACTTTTTTAGAGGAAACTGAAAAAATGCAAATTCATAAGCAGCCAAAGAACAAATAAAAAGCATGCCTATAATGGTAACAATCGTAATTAATGTAGAATCCAAAGTTCCTTTAATAATATCAACTTGAGTAAATGCCAGCCATATTTTTGATAGACCATTATAAAATGAATTTGGAATAAATGTTCTGGTAATATCACTACTGTCACTAGAGAAAGTAACGCTTAATAAATTGTATAAAGGAAAAACACATACCAATAACCATATGAATGCTACAGTATATGTAATTACTCTTTCAAGTGCATTTAATTTTTTCATACTTGCCCTTTCTTAAGTTTTTTTTCTTCGGATTCTGAATTGAAAATAAGTAATTGACATAATTATCAACATAAGCAAAACACCTTCAGCGCATGCTCGGCCTAGAGCAGATGGGCCACCAGAAAAAATATTTCGCACCATTTGCATTACAGGAAAAAGCATCACTTGATTTGGACCTCCAGCAGTATGGATATCTGTAGCTGAAAGAATCCATGGAACATCATATACCTGCAAGGCACTAATAAAACCATTTACAGTTACCAAAAAAATTATCGGTTCCAAAAGGGGGATAGTAATAAAACGCATCATTTGAAATGCTGATGCTCCATCAATATCAGCTGCTTCATAATAATCTCGAGAAATATTTCGTATGCCTGCACTTAAAATTACCAGATTAAAACCAACAGCACGCCATACATCGACAATCACACAGAGAGCAATTGCATAACCAGGAGTATTCCGCCAAACAACTCCCTGCCCAATTCCTATTTTTGCAAGTGATGAGGCAATTAATCCAACATCAGTAGACATATACCACATCCAAATTCCAGCTGCCAGGAATAGAGGTAATGCAGTTGGGATAAAAAAAGCACCTCGAAAAAAAGTGTAAAATCTATTACTAAATTGATTAATTAATAACGAAAGCCCTAAAGCTATACTTAAACCGATAGGCACAGTAAATAAAACATACAGTACTATATTAATAATCGCAGTCCTAAAATTTTGAGCAGATACGCCAGATGAAAGTAATAAAAACTGATAATTGTTAAAACCAACAAAGTTTACTGCTCCTCTGCTTCGCATGGACCAATCAGTAAAACTTAGAGAGATGCCCTGTATCATCGGGACTAAAATAAATATGATAAACAGTGAAAAATAGGGAATTAAGCCGAGATAATTAACTCCATACTTCTTAATTCCCTTTCTAAATACTTTTTCCTTCATAACCCTTATTATTGCGCCTCAGCCAGAAGTGCATTGATCATATTTATCATTTCCTCTGCTCCTTGACGTGGTGTTATTCTTCCTGTATCAACCTGAACCGATATATCGGTAATAGGACTGACCCAAAAAACTCTTGTACGAAAGAAATCAGTTTGATCAACAGCACCAAGCAAAGCAGTTGCAGAAACTCTAGCAATCATGTTTTGTTGAATGCTAGCATTATTCATGACTCTTTCGTTTAACACCGGACGACCAATTGTTGTGACAAATTCATAAAGCCGGTCATAATCGGTCAAATATTTAAGCCAGCGTAATACCTGTTCATTTCTTGGTGTATCAACTGCATATAGAGCATCAAGCCCGCGCAAACCACCAGTTCGTCCACCTGGTCTAAAGGCAGGTGGTGGAACTACATCGTATCTGACACCACTTGCATCATGACCTTCCGATGTCCAAGGACCAGCCACAATAAAACCAAGCCTATTACTCTGAAAAGCTTGAGTTGCTGCTGCATCAAAGGCACTCATGTTGTTAGCGTGTTGGTTAATCCTAAGCATCATTTCCAGTGTTGGAATCAATTGTTCAGCTTGTACAGTTGTTCTTCCATTTCTCTCACCAATAGTAAGACTTTCTTCAGAACCAAGAATAGTTCCAGTAGAAAACCAGTGTCCAGCCCATGAATGAGTTGGATCAATCCCGGCAGCATTTATCCTTGCTAATTGATCAATAAAAGCATCCCATGTAGGTATACCATCTGCTGGATTAATTCCAGCTTGCTCCAGTACTGTTAAATTACGAAATATAAGCTGTACATATCCTACAAATGGAAAAGCATACATCTGGTTACCTTCAATAGCAGCAGCCAGAGCTTTTTGGTCAAAGGCATTTCTATAATCAGCATCTTGTCTGTCAAAAAATGGTTTCAGGTTAAGGTACGGAACTACTTCGATAATATTTTTCCCTTCCCGAAAACTCGCGGAAAAGCAATCCGGAAGACCTACCCCTGCCATAAGACCAGTCATGAGGTCGGCATCATTTCTTCCAACCAAGTTGATCTCGCTTACATCAGAGTTTGCTGCAACAAACTCATCTGCCCATTTACGGAATAAATCTCCACCAATACCTGTTGCCCAATCCGAATACACCCACATGGTGATTTCAACTGGTTGACCATCTGTCTCTGCTCTTCTCTCGCAACCTGTCAAAACTCCCATGACTAGAATTGCAATAAGCAGCAACACACAAACTCTCTCTTTCATTTTGATTCCTCCGATAAAATTATTTATTCTCCCTTCATCTTTTCCAACATGAAGGATATAGCACCAAAAACTCCAGCTTTAACACCCAAAGTTGAGATACTGATTGTTGTTTTCTCCATTGTAAATTGTTCTACCAATTCAGAAAGCTTTGGCAGAAAAGGAACTAGTGAATTTGAAACCCCTCCACCAATGATGACTTTCTCTGGATTGAGCAACATGACACAATTGGCGATCAAAATAGCTAAATTTATAATAAAATCATTTATTATCTCAACGGCTTTTTCATCATTTTGGGAATACCTGTTAAACAACTCTTCGGCTGTACAACCAAACTGGCTCAAGGCCGTACCTGAGATTTTCTTTTCGAGAACTCCCTGCTCCCCAAAACGGTTGCACAGGTCGTTTTCAATGTCATTTTTCTCTATGAGAAAACCAGCTTCCCCTGCGCGGTAATTGTATCCCCTTATCAAATTGCCACCGGCAATGATTGCCCCGCCAACCCCGGTTCCGATGGTAATAAAAAAAATATCTGATGATTGAGTCCCAGAGCCTTTCCATTGTTCCCCTAAAGCAGCAAGGTTCACATCGTTTTCAATAAAAACGGGAAAAGGCAATTCATCCCACAAAGCCTGACCCAAATCAAAATTATACCAGTTAAGGGCTTTGGCCTTAATCACAACTCCGTCTTCTCTAACGCTTCCTGGTATGCCTATACCAAGACCGATAATGTCATCAACTTTTAATCCTGCCGCAGTAATGCTTTCCCTTACTAATTTTGCTATTTCTGGTGTTGTATTAATTGACGGGGTCTTTATTTCATAGATGATATCGCCAGAGATTGAAGTAACAAGGAGGATTAATTTGCTGCCCCCAAGATCAATACCAATGCAATATTTGCTATTGTTCATATGTAATACAAATACTATCATAATGTATATATATTTGTCAATAGTTATAATACAAATATTATTTTTTTCATATTTTAATAAAGTGATACAATAATTACATAGACACCTGTGGTCAAAAATTTTAAAATCTCAACAAATAATATAAAAACAACATTTCAGGCAAAATTCCCCTTGACAAGCCTCTAATTTTACTATACAATTATGTATAGACGGAGTACCTGTGTTTACATGGACTGAGAGGTTTTATTATGACCAATACAGAAAAAGCACGGATAGCAGCAGAAATTAAAGCATTCAAGGACACTGATTTTTCGGATGCCCCAGAGATGACCGATGAGCAATTAGCACAGTTGCGCCCTTCCCACTACCGAAACATGGCAAACTATAAACCTATCAAGAAGACAGTCAATGTCAGGCTTGACGCTGATATAATTGAATGGCTGCAGAGTGCTGGCAGAGGCTATCAGACACGTATGAATGCAATTCTGCGAGAAGCGATGGTGAGGGCAGAGGTGTGAAGTATTTAGCAGGGACAGGACTCGCCTTCAAGAGGGGAACCTTCGACCTGCGGTCTCGGTTGAGGTTACCAGCCTTCGACATCCTGTCTCTGGCTTCCAGGCCGTCTACGCCGCTAAACTGGCATACGCCCCTTCGGGTCGTTTGCCGATAGGTAGGATTTACTGCACCGCCATTCGGCGGTGCGGTGGCATCCATGCCAGTTTGCATTTCGAAACCTATCGGTTCCTCAATGCCGCGGCTCCGTTTCGAGTCCTGTCCTGCTTCCTAATAAAAAAAGGCAGCCTCCTGTAAACGGAATGCTGCCTTTTTTAGCAGGGACAGGACTCGAACCTGTGACCTCCGGGTTATGAGCCCGACGAGCTGCCAACTGCTCTACCCTGCGTTAAATAAGTTTCAAAACTATAGAGTTTTTTTACAATAATGTCAACAAGTAAGCTAGTTATTACCTATTCTGTACCAAGGTTAACAACAGAATAATCAATTATATACCATATCCCGTCGCGGCGGCTCAGGTAATATGTATAGCGTTTTCTTTCAGTATAAGTTCCCACCCTAAAAAGCTGTATGGCAGTTACTGTGCCTTCATCTAGGTTGTATTGGGTGCGTTCTATGGAAAAATCAAGGGGTATGGTTGAAATATCGCCGTCAACTACCTCACTCTGGAGGTCAAGGCGGTAACGGTCAAGCATCCTCTGGCGGCCTTCTTCGGATTCAGCCATATACTGGCGGCGCCGGAAAGCATCCCTTGAAAGCATGGCTTCCAAATCCAGATATAAAAAGAATCTCTCCCACTGCTCTCTCTGCCTTGCTGTTAAAAGATAAGTTATAACCTCATCCGGGGGGAGTCTTTCGCGGACAAGTACAGCATTGGTGACAACATCAAGGGGAAGCGGCACGCCGTCAGGTCCGGGAATTGAAGGCGGCCTGACATTAAGGCTAAGGCGGTTGGAGACTATGGGCGCGTCAGCTCCGCTTGGCAATGCAGCATTGGCAAAAAACTCAGGTCTAAAGAGTTCAGGATAGATCCTTGCCTGCACTACATAAGAGCCGCTTCTGTCAATATTGGAATAATGGCGAAGGTCCTCGATAAATGAAAAAGATTCGCCTGGTGCTATGGAAACATCTCTAAAATACACCTGCTGACTCTGGCTTCGCCTGCGCAGAAGTATATCAGCAGCTTCCATGGGTCTGTTTGTAGTGGTGCGCACATCAAAGTCAATGGAAAAAGCCCTTTCATCTGCCAGTTTGAACCTGTAGGTGTTGGGGCTCCTGTTTGTCAGGGTTATATGCACCCAGATAGGGTCAGTATCAAGATAATAGACTCTTGAATCATAATACCGAATCGAGAGGCTTACATCACTTGCAGCCGCAAACGCGGAAACAGCAATAAAAAGCAAAATACCTAAAAAACCAATTATTCTAGACTTCACCATATTTCTCCATTTCTATACTATAAGAATCGGTATATTATAGTGAATACCTTATCATTTCCTCAATTTCAGGAGCGTATAATCTCTTCTCCTCGTGTGCAGGAAATCTGTAAAGCCTTCCAGAACAGGACTGGTAAAGGAGCAACGCAGAGCCCCCTTGAAATCGAGGCCTGCGAAGGGGCTTTTACAGCCATTTTGATAGCTCATCTTCATAAAATTCAACATGGAAAAACCCTTATAATCACTGCAACAGATAATGAAGCCACGGTTTTAGCCCAGGATTTGGAAACATTGGGCTTAAAACCAGAGATTTTCCCCTGGTGGGGCACTGTTCCTTACAGGGAAATGCCCTCGCACTCAGTTGTTTTTGGCCAAAGGGCAAATATACTCTCAAAAATGTGCGCAGATATGGCTGGCAGCAGCAAAACAATCACTGACAAGGCTGCCGACAAGTTTGCTGAAAAACCCATAATAATCGCGCATCAGCGGGCTTTTCTCAATTTTCTGGCACCGCCTGTTTATATAAACGGACTTCTTGTAAGAGTAAAGACAGGTGAATCAATTGACTCTGTCAAACTGGCGCAAACCCTGACCTTGTACGGCTATACAAGGGTTCCAAGGGTGCAGATTCAGGGTGAATTTGCCCTGCGCGGAGAGGTTCTTGATATACTCCAGAGCGGGGAAAATGACGCGCACAGGATACTCTTGGACTTTGACAGGATTGAGTCCATAAGGCCATTTGACCCAATTGACCAAAGCACGCTTTCGGGCCGCAAACCTCTATCAGAGTTACTTATCCGGCCCTTAAAAGAAGTTATATGGACTGATGATCGCATAGAGGCTTTGAGCAAAAACCTTGAAAGTCTTGATGAATTTAAAAGTTCTGAAAAAACAAGTCAAAAAAAAATCAGCTTCATACTTGAAGAGCTTATGGCAAACAAGAGCATTGCAGGTGAAGAAATGTTTTTTCCATTGGCATTTGAAAAACCAGCGCTTCTTTCTGATTATCTTGGGCCCGAAGATACTGTTTTCTTTTTGGACCGCGAGCGTCTTGATAATGCTCAGGAAGTTTTGGAAAGAGAATATAAAAGTCTTTACAATAAAAGCTTGAAGGAAAACACCGGGCATTTGATTCTGCCGTCTCCGCATAAGCTTTTGGCTGATTTTTCTTTGGAAGTGAATAAAATCAAAAACCGGATTTCCTTTATGGCATTAAAAGGAAAGACTGAAGAAGGTGTAACACGTTTTTCAGCTGGTTGCGAACCAGCCCGGAGCTTTTTTGGCAATATTGATTATCTTAGGGATGAATTTGCTTCACTATTAAAACAGGGCTGGGAACTTGTTGTTGCAGCAGAATCAGAAGTTCAGGCCAGCCGCCTTGTTGAGCTTTTAAGGGATGAAAAAGTCTTTATAAGCTCGCTGCCGTTTTCTTCTGGTTTTTCCATGCCTGAAATCAAGTTCATGCTTATTCAGGAAAATGAGATTTTTGGCAGAAGGCAACGGCCGCCCAAATCACTCAAAACCGTTCGCAGTGCAGCCATCGACACATTTGTTGAACTTAATCCTGGCGATTATGTTGTGCATATAAATTACGGCATAGGACATTTTAAGGGCATCGAACGCATAAGAGCTTTGGGCAATGAGCGTGATTATATAAAGCTGGAATACCTTGGTGATGAAACCGTGTTTGTACCGATCGAGCAAGTAAACCTTGTTCAGCGATATATTGGAAGTGAAGGCAACCCTCCACGGCTGGACAAGCTGGGGTCAAAGAACTGGGAAAACCGCAAAAACAGGGTAAAACAATCTGTCGAGGATATTGCAGAAAAACTCCTTGTTATATATTCCAGACGAAAACAATCCCAGGGTTATGCTTTTCCCAAAGACACTGAATGGCAGACCATGTTTGAAGCAGCTTTTCCATTTGAAGAAACAGAAGATCAATTGAGATGCGTTGATGAGATCAAGGCTGACATGGAAAGCACACATCCAATGGACAGGCTTGTATGCGGAGATGTCGGCTATGGCAAAACAGAGGTTGCTGTGCGTGCCTGCTTTAAGGCGATTATGGGCGGCAGGCAGGCTGCTTTTCTTGCACCCACAACAATCCTTGCAGAGCAGCATCATGAAAACTTTAAGGAAAGGTTCAGGCAGTTTCCTGTGCGGCTTGCAATGCTCTCCCGCTTTGTGGAGGAAAAGCAGGTTCGAAAAATTCTCGAAGATGTCAAAAATGGTAATGTTGATCTTTTGATAGGAACGCACCGCATTATTCAGAAGGACGTTACGTTCAAAAACCTCGGGTTCATTGTTATAGACGAAGAACAGCGCTTTGGAGTCAAAGACAAGGAAAGGCTAAAAGAGCTCAAGGCTAATGTTGACTGCCTTACCCTGTCTGCAACGCCCATTCCCAGAACCCTTCACATGAGCCTTTTAAAAATACGCGACATGAGCCTCCTTGCAACCCCGCCGGAAAACCGTCTGCCCATTGAAACTGCAATCCACGAAAAGGATGATGAAAAAATTGCTGCTGCCATACGCAGTGAAATGGAAAGAGGGGGGCAGGTTTTTTATCTCCACAACCGCATCCAGGACCTGCGCGAAACCCGTATTAAGCTTGAACGCCTTATTCCGGAAATGACAATCGACATTGCCCACGGCCAAATGGACGGCCGCGATCTTGAGGACGTAATGCACCGCTTTGTCCACGGAGGTTTTCATGTTCTTTTGTCAACGACAATAATCGAGAACGGTATCGACATACCCAATGTCAACACAATCATTATTGACAGGGCTGATATGTACGGGGTTTCGCAGCTCTACCAGCTCCGTGGTCGTGTCGGCCGTTCTGACCGTGTTGCCTACGCTTATTTGTTTTACCCTAAAGACAAGGCGCTTACAGAAGTGGCCATGAAGCGGCTCCAGGTAATTTCTGATTTCACTGAGCTTGGTTCAGGTTTCAAAATTGCCATGAAGGATATGGAGATACGCGGAGCTGGAAACCTTTTGGGCAGGGAACAGTCAGGCGACATTTATTCAGTTGGTTTTGATCTATATTTGCGGCTTTTGGACGAAGCTGTTATGCGTCTTGAAAACGAAGATTACGAAGCTGAAATCGAGACTCTTATGGAACTTGAGTACACAGGATTTATACCGGATACTTATATAGATACTGCCCAGGAAAAAATGGAAGTGTATAAAAAAATCGCTTCGATCAGAACACGCGAAGAACTTGAAAGGATCTATTCAGAAATGCTGGATCGCTTTGGCCCCCTGCCGGATGAAGCAGCCTCCCTTCTAAGCCTTGCAGAACTGCGCATTATCTGCCGCGAACTTGCAATATCTTCGTTAAAAGAAAAGAACAACATGCTTCATGCTGAGTTTTCAAAAGTTTCCAAGGTTAAAGCTGATCGCCTTGTACGCATGATGATGGATTCAGGTGGCAGAATAAAGCTCGATCCAAAACAACCCAATGTCGTGATTTTCAGCGCAGGCAATATAGGCCTTAAGGAAAAAAGTGAATTCATACGCGAGAAACTTGCGGTGCTGGCTGGGTAGCATTATTTACAAATTTTCGCACAGAGACGCATAGGGGGAGGAAGGTATGTACTGTTTCTGTTTAAAACAAACTATAATAATAATCTTCAAAAGATTTAATTATATATGGAATTACTTCAATTATCATTTGATTGTCATCAAACATATATATTTGAGTTAATTGGATTTCAACAGTTTCATTTAATCCAATATCCCTAAAATATTTTGGAAAATCTTTGATATTAATATCTATTAAATGCGTGAACATATTATTTTTGTCATTAATAATATTTTTATTTTTTATAAAATATATTATCTCTCCATCTATCACAAAACTAATTTCAAAAATATACAAATTATCCCAATTTATTCTTGGATTTATTAATAAATTATATCTTGTATAATTTGTTTCCCCTGCTCCCCCAATCATAATAATAAAATTAGTGTTATTATATTCAACCTTGTCTTTTCTATAATTATTAATCCAATCAGGATATTCATTATTTATCCATTCTGGATATTGAATATTATTCAGCGAATAATTAACAAAAGTTTTTACGCAGCTGTTAAAGCAAAGAATCATAATGGCTTGAATAATTATTATCTTTTTCATATGTAAGTTATAAATCCCTCTGTATCTCTGCGTCTTCGCGTCTTTGCGTCTTTGCGTGAACCTCTTCTCAAGAAAAACCAAGTCAGCCATTGCCTATTCTTCCCTGGTAATATCCTCAAATCTCGCTCTAAGTTAAACCTACTACAAAACTTACATTTTTACCCGGGGTATTTATGTTAATTCTAACATTTTTATGGGGGTTAAAAATGTTAGTTTTCCCCTTTGTATCCCCTTGACAATATGAACTACAGGGCATATAATTAATATATGGGTGAATGGAAAATAATCACCAGTGAAGTGTATGAATCATGGCTTAAAGAACAGTCTGAAGATGATAAGGCGGTAATTCTAGCCAAGGTGTACCTTTTAGAAGAATACGGTCCCAATCTGGCTCGTCCTTATGCAGACACCCTCAAGGGAAGTAAAAAGCTTGTGAATCTTAAAGAACTTAGAGCTAAAACAGATGATCATGTATTCAGAATGGCTTATATCTTCGATACAGATCGAAAAGGACTGCTTCTGATAGGTGGTGATAAAAAAGGAAAAAATGAGAAAAAGTTTTACAAGGACCTTATTAGAGAGTCAGAACAAATATACGCTGCATATCAGGAAATTAAAGCTAAAAATAAAAAAGGGGGTAAATAATGAAATTTCGTCCATTAAATGAACTCGAAGCAGAATTAAATCCAGAGGTTTTGACAAAAGCCAGAAAACTCTATGAACAGGAAAGTCTCAATATAAAGCTAAAAGCTTTGAGGGGAAAATATGGCATTAAACAGGAAAACATGTCTGGCTTTACCCAAACTGCTGTATCAAAACTAGAACGGCGGAAAGATATTAAGATCTCTACTCTTGTGGATTATCTTGAAAGCTTAGGCATGGGGCTTGAAATCACAGCTCTACCCAAGGGCAAAAATGTAAAAAGAGAAATTTTATTAAAGGTCTAGTCGCTGGATAATTCGTCACCCTGGAATAGCATTTCCAACTATTGAATGAAGGTATACCTGTACAAAATATTGACCAAGATCATCAGGAACAGGTACTAAAACAATCTCTTCATATTCACCATGTCCATAATCATAATAATATAAAAGAAATAATTGTTCATTTATAATATAATAATTATAAGCTTTTGTTGAAGAAAAATAGCCATCTTTGCTTTCAAAATAAAAACTAAGCTCTGGTGTTTCATTATCATCTGGAAATGGCAGCCTTATGGTATTAACATTATTTCTTCTAAAGGGGTTAAATGCATTTTCATCTGCAAATGATAAGAGTTCATCAAACTTATTATGATCAACTCCATGAATTGTTATTATCATTGGATCACGGTCTATTCTTAATCGTCCTACTCTGCAAAAATAATTAAAATTATCCCGATTTACATAATAATTGTATGCTTGTTCCCACTGGCTCTCAGCACAATAAAGTACATCAAGAACAGTCCCGTCATTAGAAAATTTTACTAAATCAAATGTTTCATGATTTGCACGACGAAATTTATTTCCATCCACTTCTTAATATTGATTTCCATACGTAAAATTTATTGGATATAAATCGCTGTAAAAACCATTGCGATATAATATGCCGTCTATTATTACTGTTTCCGGTATCTTAAAACGAGAATAGCAAGAAATCAGACTTAATAATATGAAGAATAATAATCCTATTCTTTTTATCATACCTCTGTGAGAACCTCTCGTTTAAACTCACAATTGCACATTAATAAACTGTACATTAAATTCATCTAACATAAATTGCCTGTTACGTTCAATGATAATACTCCATGCAGCCATATCACTGGTTCCAATTTCCGGGATTATTCGATTAATAGCAATAATGCCATGTTCATCAATGCCTGTAACATCATGCCTTATGGAACCGCTTGATTCCTGAACAAAAACAATAATAAGGAAATTGTTATCAAAAAAATCAGCAGAATATGACCGCAAAGTATCTACAGATCTGCCGGAAATATCAATAATACCATAATCTCCCAAATCATTCACTGAAGAAATGACTGTAATACTTGGGCTTGATCTTCCTCCGCGATACTGCATCCGTATATATTGTGCATTAATTTCATGTATATCAAATTCCGCAATTTGATTGCCATTAGATAAGTTTACAGAGTCATTTGACGTACTTGTAACTGTACTTGCAGCTGTAGTAGTACAAAAAGTAAATGTAATTAAAATTATCGATAAAGCAATTAAAGTAATGCACTGTGCCATTGATTTTTTCATCCATGCCCTCCTCGGGTAATAATAATATAGCAATCATCTAAAATTTTCTATATAATGAACCATGCATAAAATTAAGGCAATAGTTTTTGATTACGGAGGGGTAATAAGCTTTCCTCCATCTGATACTACAATGAAAGAAATAGCTGCTCTTGCAGGCATAAAGCCGGAAATTCTTAAGCCGCTTTATACAAAACACCGCAGGGATTATGACAGTGGAAAATTCCCTGTTTCGGTATTCTACAAAAATATTCTGGATGAATTAAATATCAAGGCGGACGAAGAAAAAATCAAGGAGATGGGCAGGATTGATCATGACGGTTGGAAGCAGCTAAACCCTGAGACTGTCAAGCTCATGGAGGAGATAAAAAAGGCTGGTTTTATTCTGGGGATTCTTTCCAATATGCCCCATGATTTCCTTGATTATCTTCGCGGAGTTTCATCAGTTTACAATCTCCCTCATGTAGCAATATATTCCTGCGAAGCTGGCTGTATAAAACCAGATAAAGCCATATACCAGCTGCTCATTTCTAAAATAAAGTGCATGGCAGAAGAGCTTGTTTTTTTTGATGATGTAAAAGAAAATGTTGATAAGGCTTTGGAGGTAGGAATAAACGCCAAACTCTGGGATAATTGTGAAAAAGCACGCAGGGATTTGGCTGAATTAAACGTAAAACTATAGGGGTTTATTATGCAGTTATTCAAAACTATTTTTCTATTTATTCTAACAGGAATAATTGTCATTATAACTCTTCCTTTTGGTATATTAGCAATAATATTTAGCTTTCTTGGCCTTAAAAAGCCAATGTCAATTTTCACCTATAAAATTGCCCAAAGCTGGGCGCGTCTTGTTTTTATTGTTTCTGGTTGTACAATCACCATTATAGGAAAAGATAATATTCCAAAGCAGGGCGGTGTTTGTTTTATGAGCAACCACGGAAGTGCTTTTGATATAATACTCATGCTCGCTTTTATAGGCAGGCCTTTTGGATTTATCGCTAAAAAGGAACTGGGGTATATTCCGCTTTTTAATGCATGGATTTATATATTGGGCGGACTTTTTATTAACCGCAATAATCCCCGCAAAGGCCTTAAAACCATCAACAAGGGAGTAAAACGTTTGCAAAAAGGAAACTGCATTCTTGTTTTTCCAGAAGGCAGACGCTCAAGAAATCAGGGATTGCTTCCCTTCAAACCCGGTTCTTTCAAACTTGCAACCCAGTCCGGTGTGCCAATAGTTCCCATTGCCATAAGCAACAGCTATGAGGTGTATGAAAGAAACCGCCGACTTACCCCGGCTCCTGTACGTATAGTTTTCTGTGCTCCTGTAAGTACAGACCATCTCCAGCAGGAAAACCGTAAGCAAATCCTTGCTGACCAGCTTCATGGAATTATAAGCGCAGCCTTAGCTGAATAATGACTTGAAAAGCCCCTTATATCTTGTCTCGTTTGATTTTCTTTGTTGTAGTCATCTCCATGGGTTCATCCAAAACCACAGTCTGATTTATTTTCTGATACGAAAGAAGCCGCTGGTTCACTTCGCTTATGATCGCTGTTATGCGTGCAGTTATTTCGTCTTTTGAAGCTGTGCCAGATTCAGTTTTAAATAATTCCATATTGGGATAGACAAGGGCTTCTATTCCTTCGGTCTTTAATTTTTGATTTAAAATAAAACCGCGAATCAGGATTTGCTCAATCTCTTCAAAAAGCTGGAATTCATTTTCAATTTCTTCAGGGTAGACGTTTTTGCCGCCCTCTGTAACTATCATATTGCCAGCGCGGCCTGTAAGGTAAAGGTAATTGCCATTGTCAAGATAACCGAGGTCTTTGGTTATTAAGTAACCGTCAGGGGTAAAGGCAGCGGCGGTTTCTTCGGGCATTTCAAAATAGCCCTTCATAACCATGGGGCCTTTAACTATGACTTCACCAATACCACGCTCGTCAGGGTTAAGGATTTTCATGTCAGTGTGTGGGAGTACCTTGCCCACACTTGTTTCTATATAGGCTTCTTTTGGGTTAAGGGCAATAATGGGACTTGTCTCTGTAAGCCCATACCCTTGAATAAATTCTATTCCCATCTGGTTGAACTTGCGGAATACAGAAGGAGCCAGAGGGCCGCCGCCGCAGATGCAGATCCTGATTGTTGCCAAAGAGGCTTTGTCCAGTACTGAATGGAATATTTTCTTGCCGGGATTTACCTTAAAGACCTTTTTTATTATTCCAGAAATTCCGCCCAGGAAACTTATAATCCCATAAACCACTGGCCCTTTTGCTCTAACGCCCCGTAAAATGCCTGCAAGGAGCTTGTTAAAAAGCATTGGCACGCCTAAAAGCATGGTTACACTGCCTTCCCGCATTTCCTTTAGCATTATGGTGCTTATCATTTTTTTGCCAAAGACAATTTCTGCTCCAACAGAAATAGACTCAATAAATACAGCCAGCATACAGTAGGCATGATGAATAGGAAGTATAGCGTAAAAAACATCAGTATGAAAAATATCAAGGTTTCCCTGGGCAAGGAAGCAGTCAGATACCAGATTTTTATGGGTCAGCATTACACCTTTAGGCCTTCCTGTAGTCCCTGAAGTAAAAAGAATCGCAGCCAGATCGTCCTCATGGTTCTGTTCAATTTCTGCCTGCGGGCCGTCTAGGTCATAAATATAAGTTCCTATGCCTTTTTTTAGAGAAATAACCTCGCTTAAATTGCTGCGGTTTTCGTTATAATAAGGGTATTTTTCTTCATCAATAAAAAGAATTTTGGCTTTTGATGTTTTTATAAGCAGATCGGTGTCTTCATTTTTTAAATGATAATCAATGGGAACCACAGTGGCACCGGCAAAAAGTATACCAAGATATGCCACACCCCATTCAGGAATATTTTTCCCGCTTACTGCAATATTATCCCCTATCCTGATGCCCTTGCTGTGAAGCCAGCGGGCTAATGCCTCAATTTGCTTTAATGATTCGTTATATTTTAGCGTAACCCTGTTGGGCTCGAAGGCAGTAAAACAATTTCGTTCCCCATGGCGTGAAACAGTAATGCGAAAAAGTTCCGGTAAAGTAGGCCATTCGCCATTAAAAAATTTGCCCCGGTATTCATCCAAAAATGCCCAGGGTAAAGCTTTTTTTTTCATACATGCCTCTCATCCCAGTTATTCAGGCTACCGGTTTTACCGGAACCTATTCACTGTTATAATTTATGAGGGTCCGAACCGGCGTAGGTGCAAGAATTTTTTCGTAATTCAGGAAAGGAAGCCCCACAATGCCAAAAATCTCAGGAATCTCCGCATTGCTTTGTTTAAGCAATTCCCTTGAAGCATTTAATGTTCCGCCTGTAGCTATTAAATCATCCAGAAGCAGAACCCTCCCGCCTTTGGGAATATCTTCTTCTTGAATTTCAATTTCAGCTTCTCCATATTCAAGAGAATATTTTTTGCTTAAGGTTTTTCCGGGCAATTTGCCTTTTTTCCGGATCAGGATAAGCGGAATCTTCATTATATAAGCAAAAGGAGAAGCAAAAATAAAACCTCTTGTTTCAATGGCTGCTACAGCATCAATTTGCTTATCCCTGTAAATCTCCACCATTGTATCAATACAGAAATTAAATGCTTTTGGCTGGATCATAATGCTGGTAATATCATAAAAAAGTATGCCTTTCTTGGGGAAATCCGGAACTTTTCTGATATAATCATCCAGGTTAAGGCCCATATTTCCTCGCTTTATTATCCAATAACCCTGGCAGCCCATTCAGATATATCAGAAGAGTTATCAACAAGAAGGGGTTCGGCTTTAATGCTTATGTCTGAATCTTTAACTAATTTTGAAAGATACTGCACAGCTTTTTTTGAAGAAGAAAAAATACCACAGCTTCGACCTGCGAGGTTTATATGCTGGAGCATTTCTTCAAAATATGAGAAACAAGGAGGAGATGGCTCCTCACAACCAATAAAAATGATATTTGCGGGTAAAAGATCAGTGCCAACAAACCCGGAAGCAGCTTTTACCAGAACTTTACTTCCATTAAGTCCATCGGGAAGTTTATCGAGAAGTTTATCGATGCTTGAGGCAATTTTTTTGGCTGTATTGCCTGTTTCATCTGAATCATCAGTGATAATCAAAATGGATTTATTTTCACTCACAATACCAGATTTTAACCTTCCAACAGAAATATGTCAATTAAGCATTTTTTTGTTGACCCCATGGGATTACTGTGTTAATATTAAGCATCCAGTTTGGAATAAGTTGAAATTCATTTCTTAATACGGACAATTGCATGCAATATTTCGATACTCATGCCCACTTAGGGCTCGTTTGTGAAGACCCTATTGAGCAGCTCATTGTTATTCAGGAAGCCCGGCAGGCTTCTGTTTCGCGGATAGTCTCTGTCTGTAACAGTCTCCATGATTTTGGGAGAGTTTACGAGAACCTCAAATCCGCAGTAAATGTGTATCATTCTGTCGGTGTCTCTCCTTCAGAAGTGCAAAGTCCGGGACGGGATTGGGTTCAAACCATTGAACATGCTGTTCAAATGCCCAGAGTCATAGCTTTAGGCGAGATTGGCTTGGATTATTACCGTAAATTCGGGGATAAAAAATCCCAGATAGAGCTTTTTATAGCTCAGTTGGATCTGGCCGCCAAGCTTAACCTTCCTGTAGTCATCCATAACCGCGATGCAGGCAGGGATGTGCTTGAAATTCTTCGTGATCGCCTGCCTCCAAGGGGCGGAGTATTCCATTGTTATTCTGAAGATGCGGAATATGCCAAGAAAGCCCTGGATCTCAACCTATATTTCTCATTTGCCGGGAATTTAACATATAGAAATGCCAAAAATCTTCATGAAACTGTTGCTGTTCTGCCCCTGGATCGCATACTTATTGAATCTGAAAGTCCTTTTATGGTACCTGCAGAACATCGAGGCAAGCGGAATATGCCAAAATACCTTCCCATAACAGCAAGGTTTTTAGGAGAAATGCTGGATATTGCTGATGAAGAGCTGGCTGACGCGCTTTGGACTAATTCAAATAAATTCTTTGGCCTGCCGGAATAATGGGGTCAAGCTCCCTATATCGTCCTGTAAAAATAGCTTCTCTTGAATTAACGGGAAATCTTTTTCTGGCTCCTGTTTCCGGCTATACAAACAGGGCTTTCCGTTCGATCTGCTCTGAATTTGGAGCAGACTTTTCATTTACAGAACTTGCCTCTGCAGAAGCATTATCAAGGGGCGGTAAAGCTACATTTGACCTTATCCAGCGCGGAGAAATGGAAAAAAAATATGCTATCCAGCTCTTTGGCCATGATCCTCAAACCATGTACAAGGCAGCCCTGAGCCTTGCCCCTTTCCGGCCCGAAGCAGTGGATATAAACGCAGGCTGCCCTGTGCCAAAAGTTGTAAAAACAGGGGCAGGCTCAGCCCTGATGAAGACCCCTGTGCTGCTTGGCCATATTGTAGAGGCTGTGGTCAAGGCCTCTGTCGAAGCTCTTGGCAATGTACCTGTAACCATAAAAATGCGTTCTGGCTGGGATTCTTCTTCAATAAATTATCCTGAATGCAGCCGCATTGCCGCAGAAGCAGGGGCAGCCATGGTAAGCCTCCATCCCAGAACCAGGGCCCAGAGCTATGCAGGGAAAAGCAATTGGCTGCATATCGCGGATTTGGTCTCACAGCTGAGCATCCCTGTTACTGGTTCCGGCGACCTATACACTCCAGAAGATGCCGATCGCATGCTCGAAGAGACGGGCTGCGCTGCACTTATGTTTGCAAGGGGCGCTGAGGGCAATCCATTTATTTTTCCGGCAACAAGGTCTTTTCTTACAAGCGGGTCCTGGGAAGCACCTGCTTTTAAAGAGCGCATTGACATTGCCTTTAAACACCTTGATTTACTTTCAAAAGATATTGGCGAACATGCTGCCTGCAGGGAGATGCGCAAGCAGTTCTGTGCATATATCAAAAACCCGCCTGGAAAAACCGGAATACCGGGCAGCGCAGCCCTGAGGAACAAGCTTGTTCAGGCACAAACTAAAGAAGATTATAGAGTAATTATTGATGAGTTCTTAGACAAGAAGTAATAAAAATGTTATATTAAAGTCAAATAAAATGAAGATTTCAATTTGTATAGATTCTATTTTTGAAAGCATAGACAGCATTGAAGCTCTGGCTACAGTAAAAGCTGCAGGGTTTGGAGCTTTTGAATTCTGGCTATGGCATAACAAAGACATGGAAGCCCTGACAGCAAAAGCCAGGGAACTTGGGCTGGACTGTGTTGCTTTTTGCACCAGGGAATTTAATCTGACGGACCCTGATAAAAGAGCTGGTTTTATCCAGGGCATAAAGGATTCAATAGTAATGGCCAAAAAGCACAATACTCCCTTTTTAATTACACAAAGCGGGGATGATACAGGCAAAGAGCGTTCCTTCCAGCATAAATCAATAGTCGCAGGCTTAAAGGAAGCTGCTCCCTTACTTGAAGAATCAGGCATAACTTTATTACTTGAACCTTTGAATGATAAAATCGATCATAAAGGAATTTATTTAGTATCTTCAAATGAAAGCTTTGAGATAATTGATGAAGTAGTCAGCCCCAATATAAAGGTGCTTTTTGATATATATCATCAGCAAATTTCTGAAGGAGATATTATTCGTCAAATGACATCGAATCTGGATAAAATCGGGCATATACACTGCGCTGGAAACCCAGGCAGGCATGAGCTTGATTCAGGAGAACTGGACTATGCTAGAATTTTCAAGGCTCTTGATTCAGCCGGGTATTCCGGCTATGCGGGTATGGAGTATTTTCCAAAAGAAGCTGGAACAGAAAGTCTTAAACGGATTAAGGAAATGACAAATGAGTAATATTATCCAAAAGCCCTTCAGGTACAGGTATAGCAATGTGGTTATGGTTCTTATAGGCATAAATATACTGGTATTTCTTGCAATGATGCTTTTGCGGCAATTTCGACAGCTGCAATATCAACAGCTTATGATTTTCTACCTTGCTTTGTTCCCGCCTGCCATATTCCAGGGCTGGGTATGGCAGTTTGTGACATATATGTTTGTCCACTCCCCAACTTCTATAAGTCATATTATCTTCAATATGCTTGCTCTATTTATTTTTGGAACCCATGTTGAACGTCATATGGGAAGCAGGGAATTCCTTCTTTATTATTTTCTTACAGGAGCCCTTGCTGGATTTTTTTCTTTTATAATATATGTTTTTACAGGTTCCATGATGGTTTTCCTAATGGGAGCTTCAGGCGCAATTTTTGCTGTTCAGCTTGCTTATGCAGCTTTTTTCCCGCGCTCACTTATTTATATTTGGGGCATACTTCCTGTGCGCGCGCCAATAATGGTTCTGGGATTTACTGCCCTTGGACTTGTCTTTATGGTAACAGGCCGGGGAGGCAATGTGGCCCACGTAACACACTTGGCAGGCTTTGGGTTTGGCTGGCTGTACTTTCTTGTGCGCTTCAGAATAAACCCCTGGCGCGCCATGAGAAGTTAGTGTGGGGAAGGATCTACATAATATCGAGAAAAGGTATACATATAAGATTCATGGCGCTATTGAGTACATTAAATACAGCCTTTGAAAGCGCCAGGCGTGAGGCAGCAAGAGCCGGAGTTTCATCACTAAGTATGGGACAGTCATGATAAAAGCGGCTGAATGCTTTTGATACATCATAAAGATAGGCTGCGATTATTGATGGGTCTATGTTCTCCGCTGCAAGGCTGACAGCTTCATTATAATTGCCAAGAATTTTAACAAGTTCCCATTCTGCATCAGAGTTTAAAAGCGAAAAATCCGGGTCAGCAGAAGGCAGATCTCCTGCCTTGCGAATAAGTGAAGAAATCCGCGCGCCCATATACTGAAGATAAGGGCCTGTGTTCCCGGTAAATGACAGTGATTCTTTTGGATCAAAAAGCATGTCCTTTACAGGTGAGACCTGGATTAAATAATAATGAAGCGCACCAAGAGCAATTTTTTCCGCTACACCTTCCGGGTCTCCAACTATGTCCTCACGTTCCTTGCTGCGTATCTCCTGCAAAGCCAGGTCACGAAGGCTGTCAATAAGGTCGTCAGCATCAACAACAGTGCCTTCACGGCTTTTCATTTTTCCTTCCGGCAGATTTACCATGCCGTATGAAAGATGGTAAAGATTTTTGGCCCAGTCGAAATTCAATTTTTTAAGAATGGTAAAAAGTACCTTGAAGTGATACTGCTGCTCTGACCCTACTACATATATCAGGCGATCAAAAGGCCAGTCCCTGTGCCTGTGTATCGCAGTGCCTACATCCTGTGTTATATAAATTGAAGTTCCGTCTTTGCGTATTAAAACTTTTTTATCGAGTTTTTCCTCACTCAAATCAACCTGAATCGAACCGTCTTGTTCTTTGTAAAAAATACCTTTTTCAAGGCCTTTAAGGATTTCATCTTTTCCCAATAAATAGGTCTGGCTTTCAAAATAATACTCGTCAAAGCGGACTCCGGTGCGCTCGTAAGTTTTTTTCATGCCTTCCACTGCCCAGGAGTTCATCGTTTTCCACAGCTCTACTGTTTCGCTGTCTCCGGCTTCCCAGAGCCGCAGAAGTTCTCTGGCCTCTGCCATTAAGGGAGTCTGTGCCTCAGCCTCATCATTTTTAAGACCGCGGCTTTTTACAAGTTCGTCTGTCTGGGTTTTTAGCTCTGTGCTGAAATTAACATACCAGTCTCCTACAAAGCGGTCGCTTTTAATGCCCTCTGATTCCGGCGTTTTACCCTCCCCCTTTTTTTTATAGGCAAGCATGGATTTACATATATGTATACCGCGGTCATTTATTATCGAAACACGGCGTACTTCTGCACCGCATGCTTCAAAAATTCTGGATATGCTTTCTCCCAGGACATCGTTTCGTAAGTGCCCTAGGTGAAGAGGTTTATTTGTATTGGGGCTGGAATACTCCACCATTATGCGCCGATCTTTAAGGGTGTGAGGTTTTTCGTCAAGCGCGCTTGAAAGAATCCCGGTTGTAACATGGCTGCGTTCAAGGCGTATATTGACATAAGGGCCAACAGCGCTTACAGAACCGGCGGCTTCTGTAATGCCGGCGGCACTTGCGGTGCTGTCAGCCGGCATGCTTTCAAGCGCAGCGCAGACAAGGGCTGCAATCTGCGGCGGACCTTTGCGTAATTGTTTCGCATAACTGAACATGGGGAAGCCAATATCACCCATGTCCGGCTGCGGCGGGTTTTCTGCTGTTATATCCGATGCATCAAGGGTTTCATTTATCCCTGCTTCCCTAAAAAGCGTGTTTAAAGCTTCTGCTATTCTTTTTTTCCAGGGTTCCCGGTAGTCAAACATGTGATATCCTTTATATAAATTAATTATCCGATTCTTAAGTTGTCCATTTCTTCCAGGATTTCAAGAATTTTAGAAAATTTACTTTTTGCAAAATTTAATTTATTAATAAAATATACATTTTTTTCAACAAAGTGCGAATGATTTATCAGGCGACCGTATTTATCTGTAGTGTCCTTGCCCAGAATACCGTCAATAATAAAATTCATGCTATTGCATGATTTGTGGACTCCCTGGATAATACCAAGCGCTTCAGTAGATGCTTCGTCAGTTATAGCCTGGAGCTTTCTGCGTTTAATTGCTAAAGATGTCATTTCATTCTGTGCCGCTGCCAGGCGTTTACCATACTCCCCTAAATATGAAATTTTATTTTCCAAAGCCTTTATGTCATCTTCAATATTTATAAACACATTATAACTTTCATTGAATTCAACACGATTTTCTTTTCTGGCAAATTCCCCATCCAGTACAACAGGTTTTAAAACCCTGTTAATTTCAGGCATAAAAATAAAGGAATAAAAAGCGCGCAGAAAAGAAAGACTCATTGCCCCTCTTAGATCAACCCCCTCAGGATTTGTATCAGAATAAATATTTTCAAGAGGTATTATTTCCTTATGGTTAAGAAACATGCTAAAAGTATCATGGAGTTTACGGTTTCGCTTTCCGCGCAGATATTGCAGCAGGGTTTTTTCAACTTGAGTTTTCCAATAATCCCGGTATACAGAATACCAGTCTTCACCGCCTGCAATCTCCTTTGGCTGTAAAGAAGCATTTCGTGATGCACAGCGAATAATTTTTGTCAGGGGTATCTTAATGTTAAAATCGCGTATCACCTCCAGAGATTCTTCTGCATCAGAAAGAAGATTTTTTATATCAGTATTGATATCAACGTCACTAACACCTGATTTTTCCTGCAAAATAAAAATAAAAAGAGATTCCAAAAGAGTTAATGGCGGACTTCTTTTAAGCGAAAATAAAATATTGTTAAGCGATATCATTAAGTCTTTTACTATTTTGAATGTGCAGGCATAATCTTTTGTTGCCATATCTATGGAAAAAGCCAGAAGTATTCTGTCAAATGGAAAAAACGCAAGTTCCTTAAGGCAATGAAGAGAACGGGCATCATAATACATGGCAGCCCTTTCTTTGTCATTTATTACCTTTAAGGCATCTTCAATATAGCGGGAGGCAATATGCTTTAGCTCGCTTTCAGAAGCCTCAGGGTTTTTTTCGTCCAGAAGCTCCGGATTCATTGCAGCCTGAATCTGTGTATGTACACCCGGCATTTCAAGCGAGCCCAGGAATGCGAAAAAAGCTCCCTTGTCCCTGTTAAAGCCTGCATCAAGTGCTGAATAAAAAAAACGGGATGCGGTTTTTAATAAATTCATCTGGTAAAAAAAAGGCGCAAGCAGCTTGCTGCTCTGATAATCATAAAGCCCTGGATTTTTATGGTCTATTTTTTTCTGCAATAATAGAACCTGCCTGTCTTCAAATATTTGAGCAGGTGATTTTGAGGCAAAAAGACTCATAACATAATAAGCAAGACGGGAAAACCATGAAAGCTGGAAAAATTGTTCTTCTATTCTTAACTTGGTTTCAGGCGGCTCATGGTCAAAATAAAGGCTTTCCAGGTTCTTGTTGGACATTTTCTTGAGTCTTTCCAAGAGCTCCTGCCTTTCATTTAAAGACAAACCTAAGACAAGTGACTGGAAGAGATCTATTTCTGCCATGGGATAATTATATCTGATTAGATAGATTTTTGCCAGACTGCATGGGTGTTATATAAACAACCCTCACTCCCCGTACTCCGGCTTTTTTTCCGCAGCAAGTTTTGAAATAGCCTGCCCGGCTTTGGAAGAAACAATATCTTTTGAACGCAGCTTTTGATTAAGGCTTTTGGCAAATCTGTGGGATTCATCCCTTACAAATTGTAAAATTTTTAAAGCCTCTGACCTCTCGGATAATTGCAGGGGTTTTTTTACAAAGGGTTGATAGATTTTTTCTTCTTCTTTTGCAAGGCCTGCAATATCACAATTAATGCCAAGTTCATCCAGCACACTCTTTGCCGCACTCACCTGCCCCATACCACCGTCTATAAGAATTAAATCCGGAAGCTCTTTTTCTTCCCTTAACTGTCTTGAATACCTTCGATGAACAGCTTCTCTTATGGCTGCATAATCGTCAACAATTCCTATGACTGTTTTTAATTTAAAATGACGGTAATTCTTTTTATCAGGGACTCCATTCCTGAAAGAAACAAGTGAAGCAACAGGGTATTTGCCGTCAAGGTGAGAGACATCAAAACCTTCTATTCGCAGGGGCTTTGTCTTGAGATTCAGCGCCTGTTTGAGTTCAACAAGGCCAGGTCCTGCGCCGCGTTCCCTCTGGCGCCGCCTTAATTCTTCAAGAGCGTTCTGCCTTGCCATTGCCAATGCTGCTTCATGGCGTTTTTCATTTGGGGTGAGCAATTGCGGAACAAAACCAAATGTGTCATTAAAGTATTGTTTAAGCGGCGCAGGTTCAAGTTCAGATTCAGATTTAGAATCATTATTGTCTTGATCGTCTGCGTAAGCAAAAAAAATCTTTGGCGGCAGGTCTCTGTCAGGGCTGTAATAAGCGGTTATAAATGTTTCAAAAGATTCCCTTTCTCCAGCAGCAGAACGTGAACAGAACAAATCCCTGCCTGTCATTCTGCCGCCACGCATGGAAAAGACTGAAAATGCAGTAAAGATTCCTTCGCTGGCCCAGGCTATATAATCCCGGTTTTCCGGGTCGCGGTCTTCCATGGTATTGGGTTCTGATAATTCCTCAATTGCTTTTATGGCATTACGGTATTGCGCGGCTTCTTCGTATTTGAGTTTTCCAGCTGCTTCATTCATCTTTTCCCTTAAATCGTTTATCAGGGTTTCAGTCTCTCCTGCAAGGAGTTTTCTTGCCCTTTCAACCTGGAGTATATAATCCTCTTTGCTCACCCTTCCGCAGCAGGGTGCAAGACAGCGCGTTATGTGATAATACATGCACGGGTTTTTACGTTTTTTAAATGTCCTGCATTTTCTTAAAGGGAATGTCTTTTCAATCAAACCTAAAACACTGTCCACAGCCTGTATATTCGGGTAAGGGCCAAAGTAAAGGCTTCCGTCTTCGACAATTTGGCGGGTTCTCCAGATCCTTGGAAAATCCCCTGCGCTTAATCGAATTAAAGGATAAGTTTTTCCGTCCTTAAGATTAATATTATATTTGGGTGAATGCTGCTTTATTAAGGTGTTTTCAAGGAGCAGAGCTTCATACTCATTTGAAGAAACAATGGTTTCTATTGACGAGGCATGCTTCAACAATGCTCTGGTTTTTACATCTTTATTACCGGAAAAATAATTTGCAAGTCTTTTTTTGAGAACACGAGCTTTGCCTACATAGATTATCCGCATATCCCTATCCTTCCAGATATAGACACCTGGTTCCTGAGGAGCGTTACGGGCAACTTCCTTTAAACTTTCATATTTAGCTGGTTTTAAAAAAGCTTTCATTATTTAGCTTACCCTAGCATTATTTGTTAATAAATTGTATACTTATTTTAATACTTGAAGGAGTAATATTATGAGCGATGCTATTTTTGAGGAAATTTCAGGTTATATACAGAAAGGCAAGGCAAAAGATATAGTTATTGCAGTTCAAAAAGCCCTGGATGAAGGAATTGCTGCAGCAGACATTCTGGAAAAGGGCCTTATTTCTGGAATGAATATAATCGGCGGCAAGTTTAAAAACGGCGAGGTTTTTGTACCCGAGGTTCTTGTCGCAGCCCGCGCCATGAACCATGCATCTGTTGTGCTTAAACCAGCTCTGGCAAAAGATGGAATAGAGCCTTTGGGTAAAGCCATAATCTGCACAGTCAAGGGCGATCTCCATGATATTGGAAAAAACCTTGTTAAGATGATGATAGAAGGAAATGGCATTGAAACCATTGATCTTGGAGTTGATGTTCCTGTAGAAAAGGTTGTTGACACAGTTAAAGAATCTGACGCAAAGGTTCTTTGCCTTTCTGCATTGCTTACAACAACAATGCTTGCCCAAAAGGATGTGATCGAAGGGCTTAAAAACGCAGGCTTAAGAGACAAGGTAAAAGTCATGATTGGCGGCGCTCCTGTAACCCAGAGCTTTGCCGACGAGATTGGTGCAGATGCCTATACTCCGGACGCTGCCAGCGCCGCTGAAGTCTGCCGGGCATTTTATTAAAAAAATTATTGAAAATAAAATTTAAAAACGGATCAATAATAGAAGCTCAAGAAAACGAAACACTGCTTTCCGCGATAAGAAGGGCTGGAGGAATTCCCATCTCTGCTCCATGCAATGGAAGGCAGCATTGCAAAAAATGCAGGGTAAAAATACTTGAAGGCAGGGTCCGTGATATTCATGCAGATAATCCGCTGGATGTGCATTCGACGAATGCTAATCTATTGGATTTAAATCCGCCAGACACAGTCCTTGCCTGCAGCACTGTCTGTGAGAGCGATGTATTGATAGAGCTGCCTTCTGATGATTTTATTAGCGAAGCCATGAATGCCAGCGCTTTGAGCTCGAGCTCAAGCTTAGGTCAACAGAGCATATCCAGGGCTGCTGTTGCCTTGGATATTGGCACCACAACAATTTCAGCCTGTTTGTTGGATTTGGATTCACCCAATTTCAGCACGGAGATATATCTGGACACATATTCAGCATTAAACAATCAGAGAATTTTTGGAGCAGATGTCATAAGCCGTATAAATGCAGCAAGACAGGGCAAAACACAAGAGCTTTTCGAAATTATTAATCTTCAGGTAAAAGAAATGCTTGATGGTTTTATAGAAAAATTCAGTATAGAAAAAATAGAAATCCTTATTGTTGCGGCAAATAACACCATGCTTCACCTTTTTATAAATCAAGACCCTTCTTCCATGGGAGAAATGCCTTTCAAACCAGGGTTTATAGAAGAACGGGAGTTAAAGGGTGAAGATTTATCGCTTCCAGTACAAAGGATATTTCTTCTGCCTTCCATTTCAGCATTTATTGGTGCAGATATTGTCTCAGGGCTTGCTGCTATCAATATACTCGATAAAACCGACAGCAAGGAAGCAATCTTGTTTATTGATATAGGCACAAACGGCGAAATTGCGCTTTTACACAATGGAAAGCTTTTTTGCACAGCCGCAGCTGCAGGACCAGCTCTTGAAGGCGCAGAAATTTCCTGCGGGGCGGGCAGCGTAAAGGGCGCCATTAACAAAATAAGCTGGGTCAACGGGAAGATCAGCTTTACAACCATTGGCAATGCTGAAGCTTTGGGAATCTGCGGTTCAGGGCTTATAGATGCAATGGCCA
>Ga0099364_10002722_pt1 | contig 28020 bp, 17 predicted proteins | sample TergutTh196P3_FD_73070 | JGI IMG/M metagenome (GOLD analysis project Ga0099364, IMG submission 73070) | Microcerotermes parvus P3 segment gut microbial communities from Pointe-Noire, Republic of the Congo - Th196 P3 | ecosystem: Host-associated > Arthropoda: Insects > Digestive system > Gut ... | reverse complement strand
TTACGTAGCTGATTTAGGCTGAAAGAGCGGAGCGCGCGCGATTGAAAAGTTAGATCGACTAAGGTCGACGTTGGCGATTTTAAGCATGAATTATTAAATCGACTAGGGTCGACTATGGCAGTGAATGTGTTAACATCTGACAAGAGGAACGGGTACTTTACATGAGGACGTGTGTACATTTATGATTATATCTCGCTGAATTTTTTTAAGAACAACAAATGTTTCAGAAATATTTGCAAAAAAAATCTAAACAATCTAAACATATGTTAAAAAATCCCCCCCCCCCCCCCCCATATATTTTTACAAAGAACATTTTTATTTCCTCACGCGAAAACGCTAAGAACGCTAAGAATTTATTTTAGTTTAAGGAGGAGTATATGAAGAATTTACTCAAAACTATCGGGATTGTCTTTTTTACAATGGCAATCATATTTTCATTTATTGGTTGTCCGCCTGAGCCTACCGGAGGTAAGGGCAATGTATGGGAAGCTCCTAATGGTATTAAAATGACCATTGACGGCAACAATTTTACCAGGACAGTTCCCGGAGAAGGACTTGTTTCCGCCAGAAGCAATGTCAGAGGAAGCATAACCCGTACTGCTACAGAAATGAACATAACCGTAAGCCAGTACTCCATAAACGGCGGCAATACCTGGTTAACAAAAGCACAGTTTACAGACCAAGAAATAATAGCAACTGTTGGTCAAGCAGCATGGAACACAATGAACAATGAGCAGAGAAATCTTCTTAGAACTAGTGCTGTATATGCCAACTCAAACAATCTCAGAAGCCTTCCTGTCTCTATAAAAATGGCATATACTGAATTACCCGATTTTAACCAGTTGGTTGTAACACAGACAGTTACAACAACTACTTTAGCCACTCCTGTCTCTACTAACAATGATACTGTAGTGTATCAAAAAGCGGGAACAAGAGTAGTTCCGGTTGACCTTGAAGGAAGATGGGTAAATGAAGACAACCCGGCAACCATTTTACTAAACTTTACAGTTAATCAGCTAACACGCACACCTACAGGCGGTGGTTCTGCTACTACTTCTTATGTAAAAGAAACCGATGGAAAACTTGAATTAAGCTCAACACCCGGCAATTTTACATCAGCAGATGTTTTCTGCGAATCGTATACAATAAGCAATGGCGTTCTAACATTTACCGGCGGTACAAGTGCTACATCGTACTCTGGTGTGAAATTTGTAAAATATGTATTCCCTCCCGCAAGCATTACACCTATCCAGCTTACTGCAAACCAATGGGGAAGCGGCAATATTCCTACTCCAACCAGTGAACAATATTTTAGGTTTACAGCTACCGCTGCAACACAGTATATACATTTTGTTACCGGTACTATTAATAGTTTCACTGGTATTAACATACAAGTTTTAGACAGCACAGGAACAACAATAGGAACAGCTCAAACAAATCTTTATGGTACTAGCTTAAATCGTTATACAACTCGTCAACTAACAACAGGACAAACATATTATATCAGAGTATGGCCATATAGCAGTACCGGCACTGGTACTTATAATATTTTATTTAACGCATCAGAGACAACCCCAAATTATACATGGACACCGCCAAATAATGCCACACCTCTTACCGCAGGTACTTGGGTAGACGGCAGTATTGCTACTGTAGGCGGCGATGCTTGGTATGTTTTTGATGCTGTTACCTTAAATACATACTACATTTGGTGGAATGACTCCGGGGAAGGCAATGGTTTAAAAACACAGAATATTAGCGTAACCGCCTTTAATGCAGCCGGAACTCAAATATTTACTAATACTAATTCCTCATGGACAACAGCCAGAACAATTTCGCCACTCCCTGCAAATAGTAAAATTTATCTGCAGGTATCCGCAACCGCAACCCCCGGTGGAACTTATGGTATTGTTTATACTGCTAATGAGGCTACAAGACCGGTAGCGCCCTTTATTCCTCCTGATACTGTCCCGCTTACAGAGAACCTTTGGGCAAATGGAAACATTACAACCACCGGAGGAATACAATTTTTCAGCTTTACCGCCACCGCAGAAACACAATATATACACTTTAATACTAGTGGAACTTTAACTGATGTTAATGTACGAGTTATAGACAGCACAGGAACAACAATAGGAGCGGCTCAAACAAATCTTTATGGTACTGGTAGTGGTTCAAGAACAGATCGAACATTAACAGTTGGAGAAACATACTACATTAGGGTATGGCCATGGAGTAGTACTAGTACTGGTGGTACTTACTATATTGGATTTAACACAACTACAACTGTTCCCAGTTGGCCTATACCGGCAAATACTACACTGCTTACTAACAACACATGGAGAAATGACGAGATCACAGCAGCATCAGGCGGTGCGGCGTGGTATTCTTTCCCGGTAACAAATGGTAACACATACAATATCTGGTGGAATGAAAGCGGCACATCTAACGGAGATGGTACAAAAACTCTGGATGTCAGCGTATTAGGTCAATATGACGATGGGACTGTGGCTCTTGCCACTCAGACAAACGGCTGGGGAACCGCTCGTACTATTACCGCTAATAGAAATGGTACGGTCTATCTTAGAGTAGTTCCGTCAACAGCAGGCAACACCGGCACATACGCTATTATTTACAGCAGCAATTTAACCATCAGACCTGCTGAGATTCCAACTACAGGGGTTACACCCCTTACAAATAACACATGGACGGATGGTGAAATTACAACCGCTAACCAGGCAATTTGGTACTCCTTCCCTGTTTCCAATGGAACATACCGCATCTGGTGGAATGAAAGCGGCTCTAATGGCAATAGTACTAAAACACTGGATGTTAATGTAATAGGCTATTACAGTGACGGAAGCCAGGCCTTTGCTAGTACCGCGACCGCATGGGGAACACCAGTATCTCATATCGTTACAGCCTCAAGTGAAACACTTTATCTTAGAGTAAGCGCATCAAATTCCAGCAATACAGGTACTTTTGGAATTGTTTTTAACACTACTGGCACAAGACCTGACGCACCAATTACTATTCCCAGTACTGTACTTACTGAAGGTACATGGGCGAATGGAGAAATCACAACTGCAGGCGGAGTAGTTTGGTACTCTTTCCCTGTAACCAGTGGGACATACCGCGTCTGGTGGAATGAAAGCGGCAATAATGGCAATGGCACAAAAACACTGGATGTCAGTGTAACCGGCTATTACGCCAGTAATGGAAACCAAGCCTTTACCAATTCAACCGCATGGGGAACTGCTCAAAATATTACCGGTATTACTACTGCCGACACTATCTACCTGAGAGTAAGTGCGGCTAATTCCAGCAATACAGGTACATTCGGTATTGTTTTCAGTACAGAAACCGCAAGGCCGGCTGCACCAATAAATATTCCCGATGCTATAGAACTTAATCTGAATACTTGGGCGGATGGTGAAGTTGCCGCGGCATCAGGCGGCGTTGTATGGTATTCTTCCTCTGTTACAAGTGGAACAGCATACAGAGTTTGGTTGAATGAAATCGACGCTGATGGCAATGGTTTAAAAAATCTAAATGTCAATGTAACCGTCTATTACGCTGATACCGGTAATATAGCGTGTACCATTAATGCAGCTTGGCAAAACTCACCCGATAATAATTTTACCCCAACTGCAAACGGTACTGTCTATATTAAGGTAACTCCTTCTTCTGCCAACGCTACAGGCACATTTGGAATTGTTCTTAGTACAGGAACTACAATGCCGACTGCCCCCTTTGATCCACCAAATGTTGTTACCCCGCCGCTTACTGAAGGTTCATGGGCAAGCGGCAACATTACCACTGCGGGAGGTGTACAGTGGTTTAGCTTTACAGCTACTGCAACAACTCAATATATACATTTTAGTACACAAGGCAGTTTAAAGGATGTCTATATAAGAGTTTTAGACAGTACAGGAATAACAGTAGGAACGTATCGAACAAATCTTTACGGTTCTACTTTAAGTACAAATCGGACATTAACGGTTGGAGAAACATACTATATTAGAGTATGGCCGTTTAGTAGTAGTGATACCGGTAATTACTTAATTGTGTTTAATAATTCTACAACAACTCCTTAAAGCAACTTTTGGTTAATCACAAGGCGCGCGGCAATTTGCTGGCGCGCCTTTTTTTGGTGGGGTCACGACGAAACGCGGATTTACACGGATTGAACGCGGATTTACAAGGAAATATTAGCTAGTTAAGATAAAATTATCTAACCTAGAAATCTTAAAAATTTTAAAATTTTAATATAGCTAGGATAGGATAAGAAATCTAAGCTCTCACAGATAATCAGTGTAAATCCGCGTTCTTTTCAGCGTAAATCCGCGTCGGTCGTGACCCCGCTTATATGACCTCGCCCTATTCCCTACCCTACAAAAATTTAGTATCCTTACATAATGGACAAACTCATCATCAAGGGCGCGCGGGAGCATAACCTTAAAAATATCGATTTAGAACTGCCAAGAGACAGGTTAATTGTCATTTCCGGGCTGTCAGGCTCAGGGAAAAGCTCTCTGGCATTTGACACCATTTTTGCAGAGGGGCAGCGCCGGTATGTAGAAAGCCTTTCCGCCTATGCGCGGCAGTTTTTAGGGCGCATGGACAAGCCGGATTTAGATTATATTGAGGGGTTGTCCCCCGCTATCTCTATTGAGCAAAAAACCACGCACCGTAACCCCCGCTCTACCGTTGGAACGGTAACTGAAATTTATGACTACTACCGCCTGCTCTTTTCCAGAGTGGGAGTACCCCACTGCCCCGTCTGTAAAAAGGAAATCCGTGAACAGCCGGTGGATTCTATAATTGAAACCATTTTGCAATTTAAAGAAGGGACAAAAATCCAGCTTTTGGCTCCCGTTATTAGGGGCAAAAAAGGGGAGCATCAAAAAATAATTGAAGATGCGCGCAAGGCAGGTTTTGCAAGAGCAAGAGTTGACGGTGTTCCCGTTAACCTTGATGAAACTATAAAATTAGATAAACAGAAAAAGCACTCCATAGAAATAATCGTTGACAGAATTGTTATGGGAAAAGGAATCCGCGCAAGGTTAGCGGAATCTGTAGAAACCGCCCTGCAAACAGCGGACGGAATTATGATCGTTCTTGTTACAGAAGATAAAAAAACAACGGAACAGGTATTTTCGCAAAAAAATTCCTGCCCGGACTGCGGTGTGTCTATCCCTGAATTACAGCCGCGCCTTTTTTCATTTAACAATCCCTTTGGCGCCTGCACAGGCTGCGGCGGCATTGGCTCTAAACTGGAGTTTGACCGTGACCTTGTAATTCCTGACCGTTCGCTTTCTTTTAATGAAGGCGCGGTAATTCCGTATAACCCTGATGCGGCATGGAACCGTAGTCGTTTTAAGGCATTAGCTAAACATTACGGATTCAGCCTAGATACCCCCTTTAACAAACTTCCAAAAAAAATAGTAAACGCAATCCTGCACGGCACTGATGATGATATAAAAGTTCGATATGTAAACCGTGAAGGAACAGGGCACTTTGAATATCAGTCGCAGTTTCCCGGTATTCTGGAAGAATTAAAACGCCGTTATCTGGAAACACAATCCACTCAAGTTAAAGACTGGCTGGAAAAATTCATGAGCCAAAAACCTTGTGAAGATTGTGAAGGCAAAAGACTTAAACCGGAAGTATTGGCTGTTACATTAGCGGGAAAAAATATCTGGGAACTTTCCTGTCTTTCTGTAACAGATTCTCTTAAATTTTTTGAACATGTAAAATTAAACGCCAATGAAAAGAAAATAGCTAACCAAATATTAAAAGAAATAAATTCGCGCTTAGGCTTTATGCAGAATGTCGGGCTAGACTACTTGTCCCTTGAACGCAAAGCGGCAACCCTTTCCGGAGGGGAAGCCCAAAGAATCCGTCTTGCAACACAGATAGGTTCAAGTCTTGTGGGTGTACTTTACATTTTGGATGAACCGTCTATCGGGCTTCATCAAAGAGACAACCAGCGCTTAATTGACACACTCTTATACCTGCGAGATCTTGGCAACACGCTGATTGTTGTGGAACATGACGAACAAACTTTACGGACAGCGGATCATATTGTTGATCTAGGACCGGGTGCAGGCGTGCATGGCGGAAAAGTTGTCGCGCAAGGAACGGTAAAGGATATTATCAAAGTTAAAGAAAGCCTTACAGGGCAGTATTTGGCAGGCGCTATCAGCATGGTAATTCCAAAACAACGGCGCAAAGGGAACGGCGCGTTTATCAAAATAAAAGGAGCAAGTGAGCATAACTTAAAGAATATCAATGTAGAAATTCCTTTGGGTATTTTTACCTGCATAACAGGTGTATCCGGTTCAGGTAAATCTACTTTACTTTCTGATGTGCTCTACCCCGCTTTAGCTAATCGAATTTATGATTCCAATCATGTAGAAGGCGCATATAAAAGTCTTACAGGCGATGAATACATTGACAAAGTTATCGACATTGATCAAAGCCCAATAGGGCGCACCCCCCGCTCCAACCCTATTACCTATGTAGAAGGCTTTACCGCAATTAGGGATTTATTTTCCAACCTACCAGATGCAAAAATGAGGGGTTACAAACCCGGACGGTTTTCTTTTAATGTAAAGGGCGGAAGGTGTGAAAATTGCGAGGGCGACGGTACCATCAAAATAGAAATGAACTTTTTGCCGGATGTGTATATTACCTGTGATGTCTGCCACGGCAAACGGTTTAACAAAGAAACCCTTGAAATTAGATACAAGGGCAAGAATATTGCGGATATTTTGGATATGACCATAGAAGAGGCTGCCGTTTTTTTTGCGCCCATTCCTCAGACAGCCCGCAAGATGCAGACACTTCTTTCTGTGGGTTTAGGTTATGTAAAATTGGGGCAATCTGCCCTTACTCTCTCCGGCGGGGAAGCTCAAAGGGTAAAGTTGGCTCTGGAGCTTTCCAAGCGATCTACAGGCAGGACTTTGTATATTCTGGATGAACCCACTACAGGCCTTCATTTTGCCGATGTAAAACAGCTTATGGAGGTAATTCAGAGGTTGGTTGACCAAGGAAATACTGTTATAATGATAGAACACAATCTGGATGTACTTTTACAGGCAGACCATATCATAGATCTGGGACCGGAAGGGGGCGGCAAGGGCGGCTTCGTAATTGCAACAGGTACGCCTGAGCAGGTTGCCAAATGCAAAGATTCTTACACCGGAGAATATATATCCCAGATGTTAAAAAATATCAGGAAAAATGAAAAATAAACTGTTTTTTCTTATTTGTTTTATTTCTCTTTTTGCATATATTGTTAATGCGCAAGAACCGCCTGAAACGGAAGAAGCGGCAAATACATTAACTGCGGAACATCAGCGTATTGAAATGGAAATTAGAACATCTACTCTGCCCGAACTTGCGGCATTATCACGAACACTTGGTCTTTCGGAAAGCGGAACAAGGGATGATCTTTCAAGACGTTTAAGACAACACTATGGGTTGTCAGAAACAAGACAGGCTGCGGAGAATCAAAAAGTAATAACCGTAGAATCTGCACAAACCTCCGAATATTTTAGAATTGAAATAATTGATGAAGAGTACGCGCGTTTACGGGGTGATGTAAGACTTAACATGAAAGACGGCGATAACATTCACACCATAAGTGCGCAGGAAATTCTTTTTAACCGTACAAGAAATATTCTTACAGCAAAGGGGGGTGTTGTTTATATAAAAACAACGTCATCTGACGGAACAATAGAAACATTCCGGGGAGAAAACATAACAGTAAATATTGATGACTGGTCCAGCGTTTTTCTTGACGGAAGCTCTGAAAGAAAAATGGCAGGTGAAGATACCGGATATATGTTTTCAGGAAGAGTAATTTCCAGAACGGGTGATGATGTTACCATTTTAAACAACGCTTCCATTACAAACGCAAACGTAGAAGAATCTTTTTGGTCAATAACGGCGTCAAGAATATGGCTGCTCCCGGGCTCTGACTTTGCAATTTTTAACGCGGTATTAAAAGTAGGGGAACTGCCAATGCTGTATATTCCTTTCCTTTATTACCCTGTGGATGAACTTGTTTTTCATCCTGTTATAGGTTCTAGGTCAAGAGAAGGCGCGTTTGTTCAAACAACCACTTATTTATTGGGCAGGCCAAAAGCAAATCCAGAAGAACAGAACTCCATTACAAGTATTCTTGGCGGCGCAGGTGATATGGAAAAAGAATTACAGGGAATATTTCTTAGGAGTACGGGGAAAAAAGCTGTAAGTGTAACTGAGCCAAGCTTAAGATTACTGCTAGATCATTATGTTAATATGGGAACATTTGCGGGAATTGAATTTTCTCTTCCAAGAACAGGTATTCTAAGCCAACCAATAGATTTATCCCTGGGATTAGGATACACAAGAACAATCTCAATGGTAAACGGCAAGTACACTCCCTATGGTACGAATTATGACGGAGATTTTGACTGGAATCATTCCAATTTTTTCTCCATGTCTATTCCTCTCAGATACAGAATACATTTTAAAAGTGGAATAAGTATGCGCTACGGAAGTATTTCATGGGATCTTCCATATTATTCCGATCCTTTTGTACATAGGGACTTTCTTGAAAACCGCTCGGAAAGTCTGGATTATTTTGAATTAGTTAGGCAGGTTATAGAGGAAACATTTGAAAGTGCATCCTCTACATCGTCACTTGGCGCTCCTGTATGGACATTAACCGCAAATATAAATCCGCAAGTCCGCTCTTTAAATCCTTTTGTCACAAGAGCATCAATTTCTACTTTGTCTTCAACATTAACTTTCAGGGAATTACTGGATAACAACATTAGCACCAATTCTCCTAATTCTCCTACCCGCAGTTTTTTTGTTCCGCATATCTATACCATTTACAATATTTCTGCTGCAATCTCCGGCACTCCTTTATCAATTGGAGGCCAGGTTCAAAGAACTACACCGGGAGCACCTGCCGCAATTAGAAATCCTTTGGAAGGTATAGGAGAAGCTATATCTCCATGGGAAAAAGAAAATGATCAGGCTCAAAGACCCGCGTCTGATGATATATTGGCCCTTCCTGTTTTAAACCAGCGTTTTGAATTGCCAAAGGCGGGAGATATAAGATTTAACATTGATTACAGTATAACTCCTACAAGTTCTTCAGAACTTCAATTTATGTCCGGACATGGTCATTGGGCTACTGCGGAAGATGTTGATTGGAATGATGTTCAATCCATCATAACAACTGTCGGCGGAAATACCAATATTAATTTTAATGTAAATCATTCAGCAGGACTATTTACTAATACCGTTACATTTACCGGAAGCGGAACATGGAGAGATTATACATTCATTAATGAAGAAGCGCCTTTTTTCAGCGATTCAACAGGGATACCGGATCCGGGAAAAGTTGAAGATGAAAAAAAGAAGCTGTACGGCTTTACCAGATATAATACATTATATACGTATAACGGAACCCTGCGACCGCTTTTAGATGACCCTGTTTTTGGTCAGTCAAACCTGCAATATAACTTTGGAGGCACCCTTGTAAGTTCAAAAAGATACACGGACGGGGATGGTCCTGAACTTACGCCTGTTTGGGGTTCATGGGTTAAAGAAGATATAAGCAAAGATATATATGGTCTAAGAAATCATCGTTTAGCAACAAATCTTGCCGCAAACATTATGAACAAACAGCAAAATATAACCCTGGGCTTGGACCTTCCGCCGCTGGATACGCTAATATCAGCTAACGCCACTTTTAGAATTTGGAATTCTGTAACAAATGTTAATTTTCGTATAAGGCAGGTAGCTGAAGATGCGCTGGAAAGACCGGGAGAATGGATATACGATCCAATCAATATTACAGAAACCATCACTTTTGGCAGGAATAATTTTAATTTCAGCATGGTTATAAAACCGGAAGAGAACAATGATATTACCGATATTACATCAAGTTTATCATTATTTAGCTCCAGCTTTACAACAAGTTTTTCAGCAAGAAAAGTACAAGGGGCTCAATTTGACTTAGATAATGGAAGATGGGACGATGACGGTGTCCCTGTATTACAGCCGGCAAGATTAGCCTTTACTTATAATAAAAGTTTTACAGAAACAAATATTATTACCAATCTTCTTAGTTTTTCATTAAATTTAAATACATCGCTTAACTTTGATCTTATAAAACATACAAACTCAAATTTTACTCTTACTCTGGGCAGCACCTTTAAAATTAACAATTTTTTGGATGTAACACTGTCGGCAACATCAAGTAATTCTGTTATTTTCAGGTATTTTAAAAATGTTCCAGGAATGGAAGATCTTACATTTATGTATCCGGACGGACCGCAAAATAATTTATTTACGGATTTAGTGGATTCCTTTAATTTCTTTGACGAATCTAAACGGCAAAGAACAGGCTTTAAAATGGGAAGTTTTAACTTAAATGCCACTCATCATTTAGGAGACTGGGATGCTAAATTTGAAATAAAAATTTACCCTTATTTGAACCAAACTGTTACACCTGTTCCAAGGTATGAAGTTACTACCGACATATCCTTTGTTGTACAATGGAAGCCTATTTCCGAACTAAAGACGGATGTCAGTTATGAAGGGCAACACGACAGATGGGAGATTAGATAACATGGCCTGTTACAGAGGCTCTTGACTGTTTTCCATATAAGCCTATAGAATTAGAAAGGAGTTTTTTTGGAGGAAGGAATAACCATAGCTTTTGACAATAGGGAACTTTTGTCCGGGGTTTGTGGGGCAAATGACGGAAACCTTAGACTCATAGAGGGTTCCCTTGGCGGCTTTATAACCGCCAGAGGCAATGAAATTCATTTTGAAAGCCGGGATGAAACCAGAGTTAAACGCTTTAAAAACATGATTGACAACCTTATAACGGCAGTTGAAGAAGGGGACGCGCCCTCCGCTGAATTTATACGCGCTCTGGCAACAGATGTTGAGGTTCGCGATTCCGTAATACAAATACCCCATGGTATCCACAGAGTTCATCCCCGTAGCAATAATCAGGCACTTTATATTCAGGCAATGCGTGAAAATGAGATATGCTTTTGTATAGGCCCTGCCGGGACAGGAAAGACATACCTTGCAATAGCCCATGCTCTTCAGACAATACTTTCAAAAAAAATGCGTAAACTTATTCTTACCCGGCCTGTTGTAGAAGCCGGTGAAAACCTTGGTTTTCTGCCGGGGGATCTTGCGCAAAAAATCGATCCTTACCTAAAACCACTTTATGATGCAATGGAATCTCTTGTTCCCTACGATGTAATTCACAGAATGGAAGAAACAAGAGCCATAGAAATAGCACCCCTTGCCTATATGAGAGGCAGAAGTCTTAATGACTGCATGGTCATTTTGGATGAAGCTCAGAATACAACAAAAGAACAGATGAAAATGTTTTTAACGCGCATTGGCAATGGAGCAAGGGCTATAATAACAGGAGACACTACACAAATTGACCTGCCGCGTAAGGCAGATTCAGGGCTTTTACATGCCCTGGAAATTCTAAGGAATATAGAAGGACTGCATTTTTCATTTTTGCATACCACAGATGTAGCCCGGAATCCCCTTATAAAAAAAATAATACAGGCGTACAATGAAAGAGAAAATTAAACTATCAACTATTATGAAAAAAGGAATGGGGACTTTCTTAAGTTTTTTTAAGTCAGGTCCTGATCTTTTTAGCGTTGCGTTATTTATAATAGCTGCTGTTGTTATAATATCAAGCCATAACTCGGAATCCATAAGGGATATTAGTAATTTTGAAGTTGGCAAAGTAGCAGACAGGGATATTACAGCTTCTATTGCAGTATCTTACCTTGATGAAGAAGCTACAAGCCGCTCAACTTTGATTGTTGTACGCAATATAGAAAAAGGCCAAAGAATAATCAAAAAAGGCTTTATTATTACAGAATCTGAAATGAAAGATTTAAGAGCACTTCATGCGTCATTTCCAAAAAGGGATCCTCGTAATATAATTGGCTATTCACTTTTAATATTACTGCTCTACTCAATGTTTACTGTTTTACGCGGAATTACAATTATGGGCAGAGCATTAAGTACCAGTGAAAAATACATGCTTGCGGTTATAACAGGCTCCTACATTATTGGTTCTGTATTGTTAAATAATCTTTCCCCGGGACCAGAAGGATTCCCAGTCTCTCTTGCCGCCCCTACGGGACTTTTTATTATGATAATAGCTGTCTTTTTAGGAACGCGGCCGGCAATGATTATGGCATTAGCCCTTCCCATTGGCGCATATTTTACAGGCGCATTTGACACTCATTCATATATTATAGCTTTAGTATCCGGTGCTGTAGCTTCCAAAGTATTGCACAACGCACAAAACAGAATGAGTCTTATAAAAGCAGGCATCCTTATAGCTGTAGCAAATTGTTTTGCCGTTATTGTTGTCCTGTTAATCCGGCAGGCATATATCACGGACTACCCTGCTATGCTTTTTTGGGCGGCATTAAACGGCATAATTTCCGGAATGTTAACACTGGGATTTTTGCCTCCGCTTGAACACGCGCTTAATGCGGTAACAACTTTTAGATTAATGGAGCTTTCCGATCTTAACGCGCCAATTTTGCGTAAAATGTTCACAACAGTTCCCGGAACTTACAGCCATTCTCTTATGGTTGCAAACCTTGCGGAACAGGCATGTCAGGACATAGGAGCAAATGCCCTGCTTGCACGTGTCAGCGCTTATTATCACGACATTGGTAAGATTGACAACCCTGACTACTTTGTAGAAAATCAGGCGGAACATAACAAGCATGATGATATTAACCCACGGCTTTCTGCAACAATTATCCGCAGTCATTTAAAGCTTGGCGTAGAAAAAGCGCATAGTCTTGGACTGCCAAAGGATGTTATAAACATTATTGGAGAACATCACGGGAATTCGGTAATCTCTTGGTTCTACAATAAAGCGTCAAAACAGGAAGAAACGGTTGACTCTGAAGATTTTACATATCCGGGAAATCCCCCAAGGTCAAAGGAGTCGGCAGTTGTAATGCTTGCGGATATCACAGAGGCTGCCGTACGAACATTGGAAAAACCTACAGCCGGAAAAATAGAAAAATTTGTCAAGCAGCTTTTTGACTCAAAAGTTGAACATGGACAGCTTTCTGAATCTGACCTTTCTTTCCGCGAGCTTGAAATAATTAAAATGGCATTTGTAAAAGTTCTGGCAGGATACTACCACACTAGAATTGAATATCCTAATCAAAAAAATGAAGAGTTGAAAAAGAAAGATGAATAATATCAATATAGATACACTAGATATTGATTTACCGCCTTGGTCCAAAAATGTCAGTAAATTTGCCAAAAAAGTATTAAAGGAAATTGATAGAAATAATTGGGAATTTTCCATAATGTTTTGCGGCGACAAAACCATGACAGGGCTCAACTCAAAGTATCGATCTAAAAAAGAACCTACAGATATACTTTCCTTTGAACTGGGTCAAACCGTACCGGCAGGCAAAGACGGTAAAAAAACGGTATATTTACCCGGAGATATCGTTATTTCATTGGAAACCCTTGGTAAAAATGCCAAAAAATTCAAAATAACCCAGGATGAGGAGTTACGCAGATTGATAATTCATGGTATCCTACACTTAAACGGTATGAACCACAAAACGAACGATAACCAAGAACCCATGCTTACCTTTCAAGAAGAAATTCTTGCAAGATTGGGAAAAGAGCGTATTATGGGGGTAACAGCATGAAAACGCCCTTTCAGCTAAATTCCCGTGCAATAAAAGATTTGGAAGAAGAACAACAGGAAATGATCCGCGGTGTTGTTGAATTATCAGACACCACTGTCAAGGAAGTCATGGTTCCAAGGACTGACACCGTTTTTCTTTCGTCGTCCGCTTCCAAAGAAGAACTTCTTGCCTGCATTTGTGAAAGTGAACATTCGCGCTTCCCGGTTTACAAGGATACGGTTGATAATGTAATCGGCATCCTGCATGTAAAAGACGCTCTTAACGCGCTTGTAAACAATAAATCTTTTGACATTCAGGAACTTGTAAGGAAACCTTTTTTTGTACCTGTTTCTAAAAAGATCGATGACCTGCTCCGGGAACTAAAACGGAAAAAAATACATATTGCTGTAGTAGTTGATGAATATGGAGGGGTATCCGGTATTGTGTCCATGGAAGATATTATTGAAGAAATTATTGGGGATATTCAGGATGAGTTTGATCAAGAAACCGAAGATCTTATACAGCTTGGAGAAGGTATTTGGCAGTGCGATGCCAGAGTAAACCTGGAATTCCTTGCCGAGGAAACAGGACTAGAGTTGCCCATTGACGATTTTGATACTCTGGGCGGATTTGTCTTTGATCTTTTTGGGAAAATACCTGTAAAAAATGAAAAAATATGTTATAAAGATTATGAGTTTATTATTCATGAGATGGATGGTCATAAAATAAACTCTATTAAAATTGTTACTAAAAAGGAATGATATTGGTTTAAGGGAGGGGGGACAATGTTAAAACACAGGCTTGTATTTTTTCTATTATTTTGTTTTTTAATTATTTTACCCGTAAGTATAGATGCTCAGCAGAATACCGCCGCGTCCCATTATGAAAGGGGCAGGCATTTTATGGCGGAAGAAAACTGGTATTCCGCCGTGGAATCTTTTCTTGAATGTGTTAGATTAAGTCCTTCCCATGCGCAGGGAACTGCGGCGTTGGCTGAATGTTACTACGAGCTTGCCGAATTTGACGAAGCCCTCTTGTGGGCGCGAAGAGCAAGACTGCTTTCCAGAGGCAATATGTCTGTGGCAAACTTGGAAGTCTTTACCCTGATCGCGCTTGGGCATCTTGATGCCGCATCTACCCTTGTGTCAGAAGTACTCAGGCAGGAACCCTATAACAGAGAAGCGCTTTTTGCGGCAGGAGAGTTGGACATTGCAATGAATAGACCGTCCGAGGCTCTTATGCGTTACCGTGAAGCCGTCCGCCGTTACCCGGATGACCGCAGGCTTTTAATTTCTTTGGCACTTGTTACCCAATCTTTAGGTGACGGAACTACAGCTATCACACATATTAACAATGCGTTAAGACAACATTCTGATGATTACCGCGTTTATTATTTTGCCGCCTATATTTATGCACAGAATAACAGATTACAGGATGCTATCCGTTATGCGGACAGGGCTATGTACTTTAGGCCGCACCACGAACCTACCCTGTCTTTAATGGCAACGCTTCGTTATCGTAATAATCAATTTGAAGAAGCTATTCGTCTTTGCGATCTTATAATTGACCGTAACAGAGAAAATATGAGCGCATGGTATTTAAAAGGTTTGTCGTTATCAAGGTTAAGAAGAAGCAATGAAGCAATCACCATTCTTTCTACTGCAACTACAATTAATGAAGATGAATTTATCCGCGCTATATTGGAAGATACTTTAATCTCATCCACCACACTGGAAGATCCGCGCCGTGCAAGATGGGCTGCATGGCATTTTGAGAAAGCAAGAAGCTTCCGTTCCCGACACATGATGGATCAGGCATTGTTTGAGTATAGGCGCGGTTTAAGGTTAAACCCCTTTGCACCTGACAGGCGGGAATACGCAGAGCTTTTACGCCTGCAGGGCTACCCTGCCCGCTATTTGGAAGAACTGCAATTTTTACAGGATCAGGGTATTGCTGACCACAGTTTAAATGATGCCGTAGAAACATACAGCTCTCTTTTATCCAATACACTTTTCAGGCAATGGCGGGTTGATCCTGTAGACCTTGCGGAACGCCAGTGGAAGATGGCAGTCTTTTCACTTGCAGGTCAGTCCAGTTTTTACCACGCGGATGCCGGCGCAGTTGCTGCTTCTGTAATAAAGGATCTATTAATTCACGACCGCAGTATAACCCCCATGAATTTGGAACTCCATCAAGCCTCATTTTCTCAGGCTTTCAGACAGGCGCGTGAGGCGGGCGCTGATTATTTTATGCTGGTATCGGTAACAGAAAATGAACGCGATATTTCCATAAAGGGGGAACTCTTTGTGGGCAGAACAGGCTCCAGTGCCGGAACTTTTCAAACATTCCGCACAGGAACCGACAGGCTGCGAGATGCCTCTAAGGGAATAGTTGACCAATTATCCGGCGCCATGCCCCTGCGCGGAAGACTATTAACTCGTAGACAAAACCAGGGTCTTGTTAACAAGGGAAAAGCGGATAATGTTCAGGCAAATGCGGTGTTTGATGTTGTAAAAAAAGGCCAGCCTCAAATATCCAATGAAGGTATTAGTCTAACATTCAGCCCTGATGAACTTGTTGGAAGATTGACTATTACAAATATCGATGAAGAAATTGCCATAGGCACATTGGCAGTCAACGGTTTCTTTGATCGTATTGAACCCGGGGATGAAGTAATTCTGCAACAGGAAAGGTCTGACGCGCAAATTACACCGGAGACAGCGGCAAACCCGGAATTAAGAGCACTGCTTAGGGCACTCAGGTAGTATCGATTTATTGCACCATTGCCGCAAGTACAGCATCGATCCAAATGTTAGCTTCTATCTGGTGAAAAGATCTAAAAGATAAAAACTGCATTAATGCTTCACGGTATCTACCTGTAAAGTACAAGGATTGCCCAAGATAGAAACGGGCACGGGCTTCCACATCTCTGGATCTTGGCAGTGAAAGAAAGTGCTGTAAATTTATACAGGCATCTTCCCAATTAAATGCTTCAAAATCTTCTTTAACAATATTAAACAATGCCGATTCTTCACCGCCCGCAGGAGCTTGAAGATCAATTGTAAAAACACGAGGTTTTCTTAATTCCAACTGTTCTCTGGGTGATGTTTGTAAATCTTTTAACATATTGATAGATTCAACACCTAAAGGTAGTTGCTGTGTTTGATTTGGCAAGAATCCGCCTTGCATATCGCTAAGGGTTAATTCAGGCAAAGGTCTGTAACGCATTGAACGGCCGGCAACTTGATCAGATGTTACTATTACTGCCGTAGTAGTTGTATTAACTCCGGGGCTGATCGATATATTCCCGCTTGATACTTCATCTTCATATATTAATGCATAGTACCATGCGGGTCCCGGAACAGGGTAATCTTCATAAAAAGAATCCGTAGCAGGCTGAACAATAACCGCATTCCGTAAATCCTGAGGGCTTCTTATAGGCCGTGTACTTCGGTAAAGAATTGTGTTTCTTCTTGGATGAGTATTATGAAAGGTAATTGTAACTTTGTCTCCATCCCTAACCACTCTTAAATCAGAAAGACCTTCTATTGGAGTAGGTTCAGGCATTGTAATGGCAGCAGCAGGGGCAGGGGTGTCTGATTGGGCAAGATTTACATTAGTACTATTTGTTTGGGGAATGATAGTATCATAACGACGCCCATATATATCGCTTGCAGCGATAAAATAAGACATATTTTCTATATCATCGGTATCATCAATATAATACTGAGTTCCATACCTAACAACGACAGGCCGAATATTCACCGGAATACTGTCAGTAAAAGGCCTTGCAGAACGGAAAATATAGACAGGTCCCCTAGCTTCAGGAGAATCCACCCATGTAAGCCGGATAAGGTTACTTCTGACTTCTACGCTAATCTGGGAAACCGTTGGAGCGGTTCCCGGGGCAGTTTGAGCCGCAAGCCTAACCGTCAAAATGAGTAAAACAGCCAAAAATACAGAGATTTTTTTCATACTACTCTAATTTTAATAGTAAAACTCCCAATAGTCAAATGCGGAATTTCAGAAATGATAATCGTACTGTAGTTTATAGAGCCCAGCGTAAAGGCCGGCGCGTGTAATAAGCTCTTCGTGCCTGCCCTCTTCTGCCAGATGTCCATGAGATAAAACCATAATGCGGTCTGCGTCTTTAATAGTGGAAAGCCTATGAGCAATTACAAAAGATGTCCGCCCCGCCAAAACCTTTTTCATCCCAAGCTGAATTAACCGCTCTGTCTCGGTATCTATAGAGCTTGTCGCTTCATCAAGAATAACCACACGGGGATTATGCGCAATAACACGGGCAAAACTAATAAGCTGCCTTTGTCCTGTAGAAATATTTGCCGCTCTTTCTGAAAGAACTGTTTGGTAACCATCCGGCAAACCGGAAATAAAGTCGTGGGCATGTACGGTTTTTGCAGCTTTGACTATCTCTTCATGGGAGAGATTCAGGCCAAGAGCGATATTTTCCTCTATTGTGCCAGAAAAGAGGGTTACATCCTGCATAACAGGTATAATACAGCGACGTAATTCTTCCAGCGGAATTTCTTTAATTGGAACACCGTCTAAACGAATAACCCCGGAATTTATGTCCCAAAGACGGGCAAGAACATTAATAATTGTGGTTTTTCCGGCACCGGTATAGCCGACAATTGCCGCCATTTCTCCGGGCTTTACATTAAATGAAAGATTTTTTAGAACTTCTTCTCCATCTTTGTAAGAAAAACATACATTATCAAATTCAATATGACCATTTACCGCTGCAATACCGTTTTTCCCATTATCAGGAATTTGCTCATTAGTATCCATTAAATTAAAAACTTTTTCTCCGCCTGCCATTGCTGATTGCAGCATTGTGTATTTTTCCGCTATGTCCATTACAGGGTGAAAAAACATTTGAACAAGATTGATAAACGCAATTAACACACCAAGAGAAACAGTTTCAACTCCCGGAATAATAGAAAGTGCCATCGCGCTTCCCGCAATAATCACTGCCGATGCCGTAAGCGTGGAAAACCATTCTACCACTGGTCTGAATGTTGCAAACACATACATCTCTCCAATATTTGCATCCAAAAGCTCATTGTTATATTCTTTAAATTCCCGTAAACTCTTTTTTTCCTGCCTGAAAAGCTGAACAACCTGCATACCTGCAAGCCGTTCTGCAAGATATGAATATACCTTGCCGGATGCCGTTCTCTGCCTTCTAAACGCATCCCTTGCTTTAATACGGCTTATCATTGTCAAAATTAAAACGGGCGGCATTGTAACAAGAACTACAATAGCTAATGCAGGTGATAAAATGAACATTGTTATAAGAGTTCCTGCCATTACAGATAAATCCTTTATAAATGCAACAAGAACTGTGGTAAAGAATTCATCCATTGTTTCTACATCACTTGTTAATCTTGTAACAATCCTGCCAACAGGGTGACGGGAAAGAAAACCTGTGGACTGTGACAAAGTCTTATTAAAAAGCCCAAGCCGTATGTCTTTCATAACACGCTGAGTTAAAAGATTAGATGTCCATGTTTGTGTAAATGTAAAACCAAAGACAAAAACAAGAATAATCAGATAAAATATACTTCCTCTTGTAAGAATAGCTACTTCTTTAGCAAGAATACCATCATCTATTATTTGCCTTAATAAAACCGGCAAGACTAATTCACCACCGGTTGAAATAATCAAAGATGTAATAATAAAAAACACCAGGCTCTTATAAGGTTTTAGATATGAAAGAATACGGCGAACAATACGACTGTCATATTCTTTTGTTACATCATCGGTATCAAAATAACTATCAGCCATTTTCCAACCTCTGTAAAGCGGCCATCTTACTGTAAAAACCGCCGGTTGATACAAGCTTGGAAGGAGAGCCGTATTCCAGCACTTTTCCATTATCCAAAACCAGTATCTTGTCCGCATACTTTAAAGTAGAAACACGGTGTGAAATAATAATAGTAGTACGCCCTGCCCTTTCTTTTCTTAATTCTTCCAGAATTTTTAACTCAGTTTCATTATCCACCGCAGAAAGAGAATCGTCTAATATTAAAAATTCCGGTTCCATTATCGCGGCCCGCGCAATTGCGGTTCTTTGTTTTTGCCCTCCGGATAATGTCAAACCGCGTTCTCCTATCAAGGTTTCTTTACCATTCTGAAAAACGGCCAAATCTTTATTTAAACAAGAAAAATTGACTGCCTTGTCAATCGCTTCTTTGGTTTTTGATTCCATACCATAAGTAATATTGTTTGCAATAGTATCTGAAAAAAGATAGCTATCCTGCGGGCTTACCGCAAACAGCAATCTTAAATCTTCCATCCGCCAATCTTTTACATCAAGACCAAAAACTTTTACGCTGCCTGAGGGGGGATCAATCGTTCTTGTAAAAGTTTTAATTAATGTTGATTTACCTGCTCCCGTCCTTCCCATAACACCAAGCCATTCTCCGCGCATAATTTTTAAATTAATGTCTTTCAGGACTGTTTCCTTTTCATTATAAGCAAAAGATAAACCATTCAACTCCAATGCGGACAAAGCTCCGGTTGGCTGCACTACAGAAGGATTATCACTTTCTATTATTGTAGGTTCTGTATTTAGAATTTCATTTATTCTGCCTAAACTTACAGCCCCGCGCTGAATCATATTTACCATAAAACCAGCACCCATAAGAGGCCAGATTAACATGCCAAGATAGCGGAACATTGCAACAAGACTCCCCGGAGTCATCTGTCCCATAATTACCCTTCTTCCGCCAATAAAAAGCATAGCCAGTATTGTAAGCCCGGATAAAAAAGTAACAAATGGAATTAAAAATCCAAAAAGCCGCACCACTTCCATATTCGCTTTTCTGTAATCATCATTGGAATTAGAAAATTTTTGTAAAAACCACCATTCTTTTACAAACGACTTTATCACACTAATACCCGCAAATGTTTCCTGCGCATTATCACTTAATTTTGAGTATGCGGCATGAGCGGCACGGAACTTTTTTCCTACCTTGCTTCCAAATAAAATAATTAATAGTGTTATAAATGGAAGAGGAATAACGGCGTATATTGCAGAGCCTGCGTCTTGAATAAAAATAATTATCAAAATAGCCGTTGACATGAATACAGAATCAAAAAAAGCTACAAGACCCATACCCAATGCTCTGCGTATAGCGTGAAGATCGTTTATGGAACGCGCCATAAGATCGCCAATCTTATTTTTTTGATAAAAATCCCAGGACAATTTTTGTAAATGATCAAAAAGTCTTTCTCTAAGCTGCGCTTCTATATTTCTAGCTGAACCGCTTATAAAATACCGCCATAGAAAACGTCCTGCCGCAATAAGAGTCATAGTTCCAATCATATACAGACAAAGAAGAACAATTTGCCTCATTTGGAAATCACCGCTGGAAATCTGGTCAACAGCTATGCGAACAAATTGCGGTATTATTATTTGCGCGGCATCAACAATTACAAGGCATATAATTCCAAAAATAAACCTGTAACGATACTTAAAAATATATGGAAAAAGAGTACGGTATTCTTTTAGTTGAAATTGCTGCCTCATGCTCTCTTTTTTAATTCTTCTTGTTTCTTCATATCTGTTTCAAATTTCTGCTTCCAAATAGCATATTTTTTCTTTATAGATTCAGATTCTTCCGCCTCAGCAAGAATAATGTGAATCCGTCTTAAAGCAGCTAAATAAGAAATACCTGTTTTAAAATCCGACATTTGGCTTGTAGAAAGTTCGTATTTTTCACGGTATCTGTCCGCAGATTGACTAAGAAGCTTCTTTACCAATCTTAAGTGGTAAACAGTAGAATCATAATAAGGGGATTCAGGATCAGAGTTTGTATAAACATTTTTTAAATCCAAAATATTTTTTGCGGTGGCTGCAAAACGTCCTTCCAGTTCAACAAATGTCCACCTCCATTTTGTATTATCCCCGTATGCATGTATCAAAAGATCAATAGCTAAACCCAGTTTTCGTACTAAATTATACCTTTGGTTTGGATCATAATCCACAATTAATTTTAATTTATCTTCATAATCGGAAAAAGGAGAATCAATTAAATTAGATACTACTTCTTCAAGGTAAATGACAGCCTTGTAAAGGGATTTCCTGGCATCGTTTAAGGATTCTTCACTTTTAACTTTTAACAATGCCATAGAAACACCATTTACAGCCATATAATTAGAAGCCAAATTTAACATTTCATCAGTAAGCGAAAGTTTTATCATGGAAGCCAGAGACGGTTTTTTTCTGGCTTCTTGTGCAAGATCGTTTTCGGTTTTTAATAAAGCTCTGGTTATACTCATATAAGACTTAACTTTTTCATTATACGCTTGTCTTTCATTTTCTGAGATTTTTGCCATTATTACTCCCTTTACCTTACGCGATGACATCTGCCGTTTTAATGGCAGATACCGTATTTTTTCATCATTTCATCAGCATGGGCAAGTGCGGCATCTCCCGCATCCCCAGCCAACATCCGCGCTATTTCTTTTCGGCGGCCATCCGCGTTTAATGGTCCAATTCCTGTATACGTTCTGCCGCCTTCGGTTTTCTTTTCTACCTTAAAATGATTATCGGCTCTTACAGCGATACTCGCTAGATGTGTAACGCAGAAAATTTGCAGTATTTTACCTATTTTTGCCAAATATTCGCCTACTTTAAGGGCAACCTCGCCGCCAATACCAGTATCAATCTCGTCAAAGACAAGGGTTTCCACGCCTTCATTCTGGGAGTCTGAGGACGAATCTGATAATAATGCAGTTTTAATCGATAACATAACCCTGGAAAGCTCGCCGCCGGAAGCAATTTTGGCAAGGTCTTTAAGCGGTTCCCCTGTATTGGCGGAAATTTGGAACTCCACATCTTCTGCACCATATGGCCCAAAAGAAGGCTTGCCGTCCTGTTCTTTTGCAATAATATTCGTCTGAAAGCTGGCATTTGGCATACCAAGATGTTTTAAAATACCCGTAATTAACTGGCTTAATTTTGCAGCAGCGGCTGTTCTTTTTTGCCGTAAATTTTGAGCTTTAACCGTAATTTCCTTTTGCAAAGAAGCAATCTGTGTTTTTATTTTTTCTTTGTTTTCTTCTGCGCCGCAAAGAGCTTCTATCTCTGCTTCTGCCTGAGTCTTATACAAAAGAATTGCCTCTTCTTCATTCCCACCTTGGGCTTGAATATCTTTAGCATATTTCTTTTTTAGTTTTTGCAGTAAAGCTAAGCGCTCGTTAACTTCTTCCAGTCTTTTTGGATCAAAAGATAGGCTGTCTTTGTATGATCTAAATTCACTTGCCACATCTTCTGCCTCATAATACAAATTTTCAAACCTTCTATTAATTTCCCCAAGAGAAGAATCCACACCTGCCGCACTATCTAAAGCATTTTTTGCACGCCTTGAAAGACTTAAAATTGATTGTTCTCCGTCAATAATACTTGTTGCCGCCGTTTGTATAAAACCTGCCAATTTTTCAAAGTCAGAAAGTTTTTGCGCTTCATTTTCAAGCTCACGAATTTCTCCTGCATGGATATTAGCCTTTGTAATTTCATCTACTGTATAATTTAAAAGTTCAATCCGCTCTTCTCTTTCCTTATCAGTCTTTAAGGATGCTTCTAAAGTTTTTCTTTTATCTGTAAGTTCAATAAAAAATTTAGAAAAAACCTTAACTTCCGCTTCTATCCCCGCAAAACGGTCAAGGTAGCGGCGGTGATTTTCTTTTTTTAATAATGATTCATGGTTATGTTGTCCATGAAGATCAAAAAGCAATGCCATAAATTCAGTTAGATCTTGCCTTGTTACAGGAACATTCTGAATATAAATCGATCCTCTTCCCGTTGTTTTTATATTTCTTCTTATAATTACAGAATCTTCATCACATTCAATATCCCGTCCCTTAAGCCAGTCAGTAACATCGATATTATTTTTCTTAATTGATACAACTGCAGACACGCTTGCTTCATCACATCCTGTACGGATAACATCCATCTCCGCCTTCCCGCCCATTAAAAAACTCAAAGATCCTACAATAATGGATTTACCAGCTCCTGTTTCACCGGACAGAACATTAAAACCGGGACGGAAAGAAAGAGTGACAGAATCTATCAATGCGTAATTTCTAATTGATAATTCTTCAAGCATTTACTTCCCCCATATGATGAGAATGGAAAAGTTTTGTCCGTAATGCTGAATAATAATTAAGCCTGTCCGAATAAATTAATTCCGCATCCGTTGCCGCTTGTTGAATAAATATTTTATCTCCGCTTTTTAAATTACAGGTATCCTGTCCATCAATGGTTAAAAGCACTCCGGATCTTTGTTCTTGTGCCACTGTTATAACAAGAATATTTCTGGAAGGCAGTACAAACGGCCTGTTTGACAAACTAAAGGGGCAAATGGGAGTCAATATCATAGCTTCCATTTCCGGATCTAGTATGGGACCGCCTGCCGCCATTGAATACGCCGTTGATCCCGTAGGGGTTGCCACAATAAGCCCGTCGCAGCGGTAAAACCCCAAAGAAGTTACGCCTGTTTCCGCGTTCATACTAACTTCAAGATTAATTAACTTGGCAATTCCGCTTGCGGAAACAACAATATCATTAAGACAGATATTTTTTGTTTCTACCTTAGATTCTCTTCTTACATAGACTTCCAGCATACAGCGATGTGAAATAGAAATTTCTCCTTTTTCCCATCTGTCAAAAACTTCCAGCCATTCATCTATTGCTCCCGCTATAAAACCCAACGCGCCTAAATTAATAGGAAGGATAGGTACCCCTAAAGGAGCCATGCAACGGGCGGTATACAAAACTGTGCCATCCCCTCCAATTGAAATAGCAATATCCCATTCACCCTTAGGCGGAGTTTCCGGCTTTCCTTCAAATAAAAAAACAGTTGTTTTAATTGATCGTTTTTCAAGCTCAGCTTTAACCCAAGAAGCCGCACTGTTTGCGTTTTCTTTATGTATATTAACAAAAAGGATTGCGTTTTTCCCCATATTAACTCCTTTATGGAAGAGTCATAATAAGACGAGATACACTGTCCACATCTTTTGCGCTTAACCGCGGATACATTGGAAATAGAACGGTTCTTAGTGCTAAAGAATTACTAACAGGGCAGTTTTCACAAGACCCCATACCCGCTATGGATCTTTCAAACGCATTTTCCAAAATTATATCTTTTCTTTTTGCATAGGCAATTACATCTTTTAAGCCTGTTTCCAGAACAAGAGAAAACGAATAATCATTACCTTCTTCACCGCCGGAAGCTTCACCGTAATTACGCATAATAAAATTTTTATGTCTTGTTCTTAAACTTGATTGTTTATACACATGGGATATTTCTTTTCTTCTTTCTAGATTTCTTTGTATTTCCTTAAATTGCACTATTGCCAATGCCGCATTAATGTCAGGAAGGCAGTATTCATCCGCAATTCCGGTATAATTTCTAAGCAGCATGCTATCCTTTCTGTTCATTGCAAAAAGAAGCGCCCCACCGCCAGCTGTAAGAGCATCCCTTTCTTCAAGACCAAGAATGCAAAAGACTCCATGACAGACAGCTTTATAACTTTGCGAAACATCCTCTATAACAGGAATTCCAATTTCGATAATCGAAGCGGAATCCGGAATATATCCAAGCGTATGATGCAGTACAATGGCAATTATTTCAAGATCAGGTGGTTTTTTTGCAATAACATCTTCAATGTTTTCCCGGCCTATGCATGGAAAATCATGAGTCACATCGCAATAAAGCGGCGTTAGCTGCAATTCTTCTAGTACCTGTAAATAATAGCGCGGGGACAACGCAGAAATAACAACTGCTTTATTGGATCGATCCTGCTGTACATTCAGGGCTTTAAGCGCAAGATGTAAAGCAACAGCAGGACTGCGCAAAGCAAGAGCATAATCAAATTTAAGGTGTTCTTTTGCTGTTTGAATTAAAAGTCTGTTCCGTTCTCCGGGACCGATCTTTTCTTCTACCATGGCGGTTAATACCGCATCCATTTCTTTACGTCTAATTGTAGGAGAATAAACTTCTATTTTCATGACCGTACTCAGGCTACCTCAGTATTACCGTCGCAGTTCAGCAATTTTTTGAAGTTCTTTTGGATTAAAAAGATCCCTAATTGCAAGAATGATCAGGTAACCATCACTTTGATGAACAACCCCTTGAATATATTCGGCTCCAATACCTGAAACCATCTGCGGCGGAGGCTGAACATCATCTTTCTCAACTGTAACTACACGAGAAACTCTGTCGATAATAATTCCAAGCTTCATTCCATCGATATCAAGAATAATAAAACCCGACAATAATTCGTCTTCTTCAGTAGTTGCCAATTTTCTTAAATGAAACCGTTTATGCAGGCTTATAATAGGAATAATCTCACTTCTAAGATTAAAAATACCTTCTACATATGTTGGCGCGTTGGGAATTGCCCTAATTGCCTGTGCGCGTACAATTTCCTTAACATCCATAATATTAACGCCATACAACTCCTCTCCAAGCTGGAAAGTTACCAACTGTTTGGAATCTGATGCTGTTTTCTCAGATCGTACTGCCATTTATCCTCCCTTCAAACATACTGTATATTGTACATTAAAAACCATAAGTTGTAAATCATTCTCTTACCCATATTTGATTAAACCCCATAGCTCCCAGCCTGACGGCCGCAGGATATACATCCGGGGCAGAAATCCCAATTGCCATAATACGATACATAGAACCTGCTCTTTCCTGGTGTACATCAAACCCTGCCGCCCTTACAAGAGCAGCCGCCCTGTTTGCGGATTCTAATGCGGAAAACGCTCCTACCTGCAATTTATAGACCTTGCTTGAATTACGATCCGGCAAACCCGGAATTATTTGCATATCTTCTGGTTTGACGGGAGCTGGGCCTGTTACGCCGGAATTTGTACGAGTTGGCTGTGCCTGACTTGCGGAAACCCTTAATTCATTAGCGGCAGACGGAGCATTAGATAATCTATTCAGTATAGAGGATCTTTCCTGCTCTGTAGGAACAGGAATTACAGGAACAGGGGTAGTAGGAGCAGCAGGAACGGGAGCAGCAGGAGCAGCAGGAGCAGCGGGAGCGGGAGCAGGAGCAGGAACAGGAACAGGAGCCGAAACAGGGGCAACAGGAGCAGCGGGAGCAGGAACAGGAGCAGCAGGAACAGGAAGCTGAACAGCAGGTTGAGTTGAAGCGGATTGTGACCTTGCTTCACGAACATCACGGGATTCTCTTGCTTCTCGCACCTCACGGGATTCCCGCGCTTCACGGGCCTCACGAACTTCTCTTGCCTCACGAACATCTCTTGTTTCTCTGGCTTCACGAGCTTCACGAAACTCCCTGGCCTCACGAGCTTCCCTTATTTCCCTTGATTCACGGGCTTCTCTTGCCTCCCGCGCTTCAATCGACATTGTCATAAGCCAGGCAAGAAATTCAATTGATGACTCATTCCCTGCCGCAGCACTTGAAGCTATCTCCATAAGTTGTTTTTCTGTTATCGATTCTGTTCTTCTTATTTCATTAAAAACTTCTTCAGTAATTGGAGTGTGATTTACTACAGAAACTTCGTTCTGCTGCTCTGTTTCTTGCAGAATCGCAGGGGTTTCAGCCGGTATTGGCAATAATGTTATTGACTCATCCGGAAGGGTTTGTTGAGGAACAACAACTTCTTCAGGTTCATTCAGAATTACCTGTATAGGCAACTGCGGCGGTGTATGTAAGATTGGCTCCGCAAGCTCAATTATAGGTTCATCTCTTTCCTGTCTGGGAGGAGGCGGCGGGGCATTAACCGTAATAACGACATTATCACCTGATCTAATACCCAAAGTTTGAGAAGCTGCAGGAGAAAGATCGATAATTCGATTCAATGACGGCTCTATACGACCAATTATGGTAACTTCAACTTCCCTGCCGTTTTGCGGGTTAGTAACTTTTACCTTTGAGTTAAGGGGAAGGCTTGGATGAGCGGCAACAAACCCCTCTGATCTCATAACCTGGCTGGCAGCCCCGCGCATGGTAAAATCTCCAAGCCTTGCCTGGGCAGCAATCTGTGTAATTAATATCGATACGAAAAAAATACAAAAAATAACCCTTTTCATGGTCTTACTCCCTGTGTAATTAGCCCCTCCCTCTTACTATAATTCTAAGCAAAAAAGAGCAAATTTGCAAGGAATTTTGGACAAAAAAAAGCCTGGCGACAACCTACTTTCCCATGCCTTAGAGGCATAGTATCATCGGCGCTAGAGGGCTTAACTTCCGTGTTCGGAAAGGGAACGGGTGTAAC
>Ga0099364_10002721_pt1 | contig 28029 bp, 15 predicted proteins | sample TergutTh196P3_FD_73070 | JGI IMG/M metagenome (GOLD analysis project Ga0099364, IMG submission 73070) | Microcerotermes parvus P3 segment gut microbial communities from Pointe-Noire, Republic of the Congo - Th196 P3 | ecosystem: Host-associated > Arthropoda: Insects > Digestive system > Gut ... | reverse complement strand
GTATCAGCAAGCTACCAGGGCCTGAAAATCGACCCCTGTGTCACGCCCCATTGGAAAACATTCGCCGTACAACGGCAGTTTCTGGGCGCTCAATACGACATCAGGTTTTACAACCCCGACGGCAGGATGGGCGAAACGCTGCAAAAAATCGAAGTTGACGGCGTGGTTATCGAGGGCAATATCCTGCCGATGTTTACCAGCGGCAGGCATGAAATTAAGGTGTATTTGTAATCTTTTTAAAATCTCCACATAAAGCGTAAGTTGATGGCATTTTCCATGACCACCTGGCGGAAATCATTAAAGTCATAGCGGAATGTATAGCCAAGTTCAATGAAGGTACGTGCATCGGCGTTGACTGTCCATTGCAGCCGGGGGTTTAATTTAAGAAACTGGAATGAAGATATGGCCGAGCCGGTAATGCCGGTTACATAATCAATGCGCAGGGCGGCGGTTAAAATATTGGGAACAAGGCTATATGAGATTGAAGGGTGAAATCCCAGAAGTCCTCCTTCGATATACAGAGTTGACGGCTGACCAAGATAATGAAATAACCTGGCGGTTAAACCGGTGGTCAGATCATTGAACCGGTAGGTACCATTGATACCTGCGGCCATCATTCCCTGTAACGAGAAATCATCAAAACCGACAATTTCCATGTCGCCGTTAACGGTTAGGTCGCCAAAAACAGCCCTGGCGCCAAGATTAAAACCAACTTCGGCCCGAATGGGGGCATACCAGTTTGAGGCGCCCAACAGATCAAAATAGCCGTCTTCCATGTCCTTATCGTCAGGGTCTTTCGTTAAGAACCACCATCCGCTGCCCCCGGTATTGCCGGTATTGACCATGGCGGAAAATTGCATGTTTCCCATATCATAAATGGCGCCGATGACCACACGGGAGAGGGCGCCGTACAGGGGAGGATTGCCCTTGGTGTCCCGTTTCGTTGAGTGGATTACATCTATGGGGTGGGGCGGCGCAGCGGTAAGTTCGGTCATGCCAATATTGGTAAATGCAACACCAATATTCAACTGGTCATCTAAAAATGCCGGCCGGTAGGAAAATCCGATGGTTTGGTCACCGGCATTCCAGTTTCTGGCAACAATGCTGGACGCCCTGAAGTAATCCCGGTATTCCCTCCAGGGGTGCTGTTTATACGCAAGGTCTATCCTGAACTGATCATTAAAAGCCTGATAATACCCGGTGAGTTCATAAATTTCCAGGGCGGGAGACTGATATTGCAGATTATTTCTGTAATCCCAGCTATCCAACGCAGGCTGCCGTCTGAAAAACAACAGTACCCATTCGGTTAACTTGGCTTCGGTCCAAAATTCATTTTTACCTGCCACTGTTAATCCGAATTTCCCCGTATCATATCCGGAAGAAATGATAATGGCAGGCCAGCCCTTAGCTCCCCACCAGTTATTTTGGTTAAAATACACACCTGCGTTAAAATCACCATCGAATATTGTTCTTTCCCAGATAAGTGCTCCGCTTAATCCGCTGGCGTAATCGACGCCAACCTGGGAGGTAAAAATACTTCCGCTCCTGGTTTCATTCTGATAGGTAAGATCCAAGGTGCCGGAAATAAGATCGGAGCGGTCTCCCGGTCTTTCCCAGTTTACCGTTGCATTTTCTTTATTATCATCTTTGGTCATATCCAGATAGCCTTCCAGGGATGCCTGCCCGGATACATGCCATGTGCCGGATCTCGTTCTCCTGCGGCCGCTGTTTTCCATGAGATCGAGCAGCCTTTCTATCTGATCGCTGGTGATGGTGATGGTTATTTCATCACTGTCATCGGCAGCAGGTATGTCATAATAATCATCAAAATCATTTTCCTGGGCATTAACTCCCGTTAACACCAAAAAAATCAATAATGCCATTGCTGTAAATTTCATAGATAATTCTCCTTTATCCTGTAATGTTCTGCAGGATCATCTGGGTGGTGATCTGTGAGTAAAGATCCTCGTTAATAACCAGAGCGTCTTTCATTCGAATATCAAGCTGGGCTGCAAACGCATCCCTGATTTCATCCATGACGATTCTTGGCCTGGCGCGTTCAAACGGCAGGAAATCTCCATCCTCCCGTTCAAAACACTGGTAGATCGAATATAAAATCCCTTCTTCGTGCACTGGGGAAACTTCCCCCGGTCCAAGGAAGGCGGCGGCCTGCATCAGGGAATCAGGAAGCCCCAGGGCAGGCAGGCGTAAAAGATTGATGGTGCGTCTGTAATAGCTGGCTCCAAAACCAGGCGCTACAAGGCTCATTTCTTCTCCGTCCGCCACCGCCTGACGTAAAGCATGAATGTTATGGTATGCATTTTCGCTGTCAAGGCGAATCAACGCATAATCCATAGTAACGATGCCGGGATGATAGGTACTCTGCCGGTAGTATTCATGAAACAGGCGATACAGTTCATCTTCATCAAAAACCATCTCCGCTTCCAGAATTTGTATTATATCATATTCCGCTTCGGTCAGCGAAAGACGGTAAAACACATCCTGGGTAAACTGCCGTGGTCCGAATACCGGCTCTCCGGCACTTGCAGTGTTTGCACGGCGAAGATTTTCCCCGTTAAACGCAGCAAGAAAAGCTTCCCAACTGATATCTTCCACAATACCCAACTCCCGCGCCCATAGCTGCATGGCTTTACGGCGAAGGGAGCTTTCCATTGCCATTGATTTAATCAGATCCAGGGGGGTAATTCCACCGGGTGTTTTTGCATCGCCGGGAATGGGTGTTGTCCAAAAATCCCTCCCCTGAATTCCCCCTGCGGTTACCGCTCTTGTTAATGCGGCCGTATAGTTTCTTGCCAGTTCCTGACGGTATTCTCCAAAGACAACAGGTTCTCCGTGGACATGGGCGATAACCTGAGAGTCATCAATGATCGTGATGCCATCTTCAAGGGCAGCATGGGCATCCCTGTTACAACCAGCCGTCCCCATTACCATAAGGACGGCCAGTAGTAATGTTCGTATCGTCAAAGATACCATTGTTCAGCTCACGGATTATGAGCGCCAATGCTGGGGTTATCAGCGGTCGGACTTTCCGGATTAGGAATGGAATTATCAAAAAAGTCCCTGCCTCCGTTGACATTAAATATATTGGGATTACCGCGCTCGGAAATTGACGAATGGGCCGATGCACGGGGAATGTCCATATTAACCCCGTCTCCGATACGACCCCATAAAAAGTCATCAACTTCTTTCTTGGTAACCGGGCGGCCCGCCTGGTAGGCAGGAGAAGCGCTGGTTATCCGAAACCATGAAGCTACTTCATAGATATTCCGTACGGGGGGACCAAAAATGATTGATCCATAACCGGGGTTGTCCCTGTTTTCATTGCCTCCCGCACCTCCGGCCTGGGTATTGGGAGGATGGCTTCCGGCCACCTGACCAAAGAGGGGATCGGCATAAATGGCATTTGCATCATTAAAACCAACTCCGCCATTTGCCTCAATTATTCTGGATGGAAAATCCGATTGCGTTGATACTACATCAGCTCTGGTACCGGCACCTCCGGGCTTCCAATACAGATTATGATCAAAGTAGGGGGCATTGAGTCCGTGGGCGCCGGTATGTTTCCAATTGGAAAAATTCAAAACAGTGGGTCCGTTGCTCCAGAATATATTGTTAACAAAAGCAGCATAGTCACCATGTTCCCCCAAAATGCTGATTGGTACACTTTTATCGTTGTAAAACACATTGTTATAAAAATACTGATTGGAATTGGTGCGCAATAACAGGGTATCATAGCCCGGACCGGTAGTCCAGCGTCCGTTGTTGACACTGATATTATACCTCACCAGGGTGGCCGCTTCTCCTGCCCACCAGCCTCCCCAGTTCATGAGGAAGGAGCCGGTCATGTCCCGTACATAATTGTACTGGATTAAGCTTACCCCATAGCAGCCAATGTCATTATCAAAGGCGTGGGAATCGCCTGTCCACCTCATACGGGCTATTTCGTTATTCTGGGTAACGCTGTTATTGCCGTTGTAGATAACCCCCATGAACCAGCCATTACCGTATTCCCTGCTGGCAAGGTACCCTAAATCATATATACCATTGCCGTCAATGATATAGTTCCAAAATCCATTGGAAAGACCTATACCCTCACTGGCAGTATTGGCAATGACATTGCCTTCTACCCGCAGCCCGGTAAAGATATAATCAATACCGTCATCTCCGTGGACATGATCCCATGTTCCTCCGGAATGGTCGGCAAAAATAGCGGTAGCGGAAAGACTGTGAATGTAGCAATCCCTGATAACAGGATCGACAATACGGCCTATGGCAAGACCCATCTGGGCCCTGGCACCGGTTCCCCCGTTAAAATTCTGGGAGCCGGACTTAATAAAAATACCGGCACAATTCCACCATTCGGCTCCATCAAGACCGCCTTGTTGATTAAAGCCATGACCGTTGGCATGCATGGACCAGCCAAACACATTATGGATTTCCAGGTCTACCAGCTCAATACCCCTCATAGCGCCAAAGTCCGGAGAGGTCATACCATTGGGTAGCCTGCGCTGATAATCACCCATGGGATAGTAGTCAATATGTTCGACCATAACATATACCCCCCGGCGAATTCGCGGGCCTTCTGCAGTTCTGTCTCCCAGGTAACCCCGTTCACCGTCATTGGTAATTTCCAGACCCTGGACCCTCATGTATTCGGTTCGTTGAATGCGGACCGCCTCGGTAAGGCCGGATCCGGCAATATGGGGCCGGGGGCCGGTGCTGTAGGCGCCGATGACAACCGGTGAGCCGTCAAGGCCCCGTCCCCAGGGAACCAAGGGTGTGGGCGGCGATTCATCGTCGCAAAACCATACATCCCCTCTTCTGAACAAGACCTGATCGCCGGGACCCAGGAGAATTCCGTTAACCCGCGTGAGGGTTTTGATCGGACTGGTTTGGGATAGGCCGTCATTAGAATCATCTCCCTGGGACATACTGACATAAAAAGTCCGCCCTCCCGGACCCATCTGTACCATGACATCATCGGGCCCAATTTCATTACCGGTAGAACAGGCAAGTGCCCCAGCCAGGATGCATATACATAATATTACATGTTTCATGGAATTCTCCTTTCAAATTTCGTACTCCCACTGCATGGCGCAGTGGGAGTGTTACATTAGCAATTAGTCGTCGATGGTGTAGAAATATACATTATCACTTTCACTCTCATTGCCCCACCATCTCAAACCTGCCAGGCTTTTCTGTATATCATTATCATCAGGACCGTTGTAACCGAAATCACCAGATTCAAAACCAGGGTCTCCAATAAGGTTAGTTCCGTCTCCACCATCTAACGTAAGAGAAAAATCATCAAAATATGCATCACCAGTAGGATCATGCTCTGGAGCTCGAGAACCGGAAATAACAAAGCGCATATTTTCAGCACCATCGAGAGTAAATTGAATAGTAATCTGCCGCCACACATTAGAACCCACAACAACTCCATTATTATTTCCTGATTCTGAAACTATAAATCCCCAACTATTGTCATCACCAGTAATAAAATGTCTGAATGTACCACCCCTCTGATAAAATGTCATTGTATAGCTGCCATTCAGCGGTAGTAACCATTGTGCAATTTGCCATTCCCAATTAGGATTATCTGTCACAACTACAGCTCTTTCACCGCTGCGGACTATAGGGTGGTAAAAATCCCCATTAAGGTCAACCGTTACTTCATCGAATTTGGAAGTGTCTTCCTGAGAAACTGCACGTACCGTTATGCTGGTAACGGTTGTCCGCTCCCAGGATGCAACCGTTAAAAGGCCGTCCGGGTCTATGGTTGTTGAACCACGCAGCCCGGTTGTTACAATTGACCATGTTACATCCTGTATAGGACTGTTGGTTCCAATAACTTCTGCTTCAAACTGCAAGGTGCTTCCCATATTAACAAAATTCTCCGGAGAAGTAATATTGACTTCTTCGACTGTCGCTCCTGCTCCCGGATCAACCACGGTAATAACCGCTTCACCATAGGTTGTGCCATTCTGGATGGCAACCGCCCTGATGGTAATGGTCGATGCTGTTTCCGCAGCGTCAATGGTCAGGGAGCCGGTAGCGGTAATAACCGTACCTGCTGCATGGCCGGTTGAGTGAACTGACCATCTGACCGCCTGGCTGGGGGTTGACCCGGTAACCGTGGCAGTAAAGCTGCTGGTTGTGCCTTTTTCACGAGAGATTGTGGACGGACTTATCTCGACAGCGGTTACACCTCCTGCGGCAACGACAATAACAGTCCCGTTCCCCGAGACTTCTTCATCATCTGCCGATGCTGCGGTAACCGTCACCTGACTCCGGGCTTCATTTTCGGCAATGGTTAACACGCCGCCGCTGATCGTAGTACCTGTTCCGCCGTTGGTAAACCAGTTAACATTTTGGGTAAAGGTACCTGTCCCGGCGACTGTTGCGGTATAGCCGTCGTAACTTGCACCCCTTTCAAGGGTAATGTTACCGGGAGATACCGTTACCGAAGTAATGGTAAAATCCTTGTCATCGGGATCGGGTTCAGGATCGCCGTTGCATCCTAAAAACAAGACCATGATTACCATTAAAATCAAGATTCCAATGTTGTTTTTCATAAAAACTCCTTCAAAAAACTTTTTATTGTAAAGTGAAACTCACTTTAATGCGTTTGCATTGACCAGCTGCTTACCGTATACCACTGCCCGGCAGCGCTGATATTGACACTGTTGATTACCGATATACCTGTTGGAGCACTGGTAAAATTACCATTGGCAAGAATATTCTGCGGACTATCCACCGGATATAACCATATTTCATCGACGGCAAAGGGCGAGGCAGCCCCGTTACTGCGGTTAATGAGGAAAATATAGTATTCCGATAAATCGCCGGCATTAGTGGGGCCCTCGGTGGGAGCGGTAAACATGGTAGCAAATACCGACCAGGCATTATTGGTAGCAGGCAGCAGGTTATCGCTTACATCCAAAAACCAGTCCGGAGTCCGCTGGGGGCCGGCGTTTAAGGATACTCGGTTAACCCCGGTGCGGTACCGTATCCCCAGTACATAGGTCTGGCCGGGAACAACGGTTACTTTTTGTCCCAGAGATACCAGACCGTCACTTAAGGGATTCCCCTGGAGGAAACTGGTCCCGTTGGGATTAAGCATGGCTTCCGACTCGGTCCATACCCGTGCAACCGAAGTGGTGGCAGTACTTCCGGACACTGATGAAGTGATAACACAGTGAAAAAATTCGCCGCTTGCCAGCATTGATTCGTTCACCGAAAGGGTGCCGGAATTGGTACCCACAGACGTGCTGCCAACCATATCAAACCGGTTACTCTGATGCCATTGATAGCTTAAGGTTCCGCCGTCATAAGCAACGGCATTAACCGAAAGCTGCACCGGATCGGTAAATCCAGCCAGCCTCATGGTGCCCGCTGCCGGTTGTTCCTGGATGCCCACATAATTTGAGTAGAACCATGAGGGAACCTGGGGAGCAGGAATACTTTCCACGGCGATATTACCTTCTATTCCTGTCCATCCGGTAAGATCGCCTTCAAAATCGCCGGTAGGTATGCGGTGATTTTCAAAACGCAGCGGAGTATCTTCCCAGCTTTCATGCCTGCGGACAGTAATATAATTTATCATGACTTCCGCATCAGGATAATTTTCGGGATTCATATAAATTAATAGGCTCAAAGGGGATGCCGCCCACGGCCAGAAATATTGCCAGGCATTAAAAGAAAGCCTGAGGGTTCTCCATATCCCGTCGGTATCCGGCAGGAATATACGGAGATTACAATGAGTATGCCCTGTCTGGTTATTTTCGTTGGGTTGTTGATTGCCATACTCTTCTGTGTCAAAACCGGCATCCCAGGAAAAAGCACCTTCTGAAAACCATACAGCCGGCATACCATGATTACCAAAACCGACAGGACGGCTGCCGTCGCTTGTCGTCATGCCAATCATCCTGCTGCCGCCGGTAGCTTTATACTCTATCGTTACTTCATAGGTTCGGTCTGAGGCATATGGATCCAGAGGAAATGTATTGTATACCAGTTGTTCAGTACTGCCAAAGTACCGCAGGACATTCCTGGGCAGCAGGATCTCCCCCGGTGTCAGGGTTAATGTTGCCGTTCCGCTTTTGGAAATGTCTACCTGGGAAGTTGCCCGAATGGTAAGGGAAGACAGAATTTCTTCGGGAGAAATGACCAAAAAGCCGGTGGAACTAATGGTGGTACTCGGACTGTGGGTAGTTCCATCGATAGACCAGGTTACCGATTGATTCGGGTCATTTGCTCCATGGGTTTCTGAGGAAAATTGTACCGTGGTGCCCTTTCTAACGGTGTCAAACGCCGGATCTACAGTTACACTGGTAATGGTGGGCATCCAGGATGAATCCCTAAAAACCCTCACCCAGATAAAATCAGTTACTTCGGAGTCTTTAACCGATGCAGCGTTTACCTGGAGACCGGACAGTTCCTCGGCAGCTACAATGGTTAAAAGGCCGTCATTGTTTATCGTGGTGCTGGCGTGCTTAACCTGCCCCTCAATACCCTGAACTGTCCATGTAACCCCCTGGTACACCCTCTCCGGAGGAACAGGTAAGCCGGTCTGCCTGTCTACCCCTTTTACCTCCACGTAAAGCTGCAGGGTGGTACCCCGAAGTACATTGGGAACCCTGGGGGTAATGATCACTTCAGTGACAATATACGAATCGTCATCAAGCAGGGGGTCGTGGCCCAAGGTGCTGTCACATGTGGTAAAAGCCACACAGAGAATCGCTGCAAAACACCATACATTTGGCAGGTATTTGTTTTTCATAAACACTCCTTAACATTGGTATAGTTCTACTGTAAGCGCTTACAGGAAGCGCTTACAACAAACATTCACAACCACATTATTATATAAGTAAATATATCACACGCCCTGCACAATGTCAACTTTTTGGGCATTTTTTGGCACTTTTTTTTCTTTTTTCTCACAATTTACTTTTGTCGTTATTTACCATATTCTGCTGTTTTTCGCATATATTGGTGTTTTTTACAGGGAGCAGGGAACATACTCACTGTAATCTGCGGATTCTTTGAAGATCTCTCACGTATCCAGCACCTAAGTATTAGGTGCTGGAAAGGGCACAAAGGACACAAAGGTCCGGGCGTACTTTGAAAATACCGCGTTTTTGATCATGGTTCCTGATATATTGATTTCTACTAAAATATTATAGTATTCTGTGTATTACTCTATATATATCTTTGTTTGTCAAGTAAAAAATTATACTTTAGGAGTTACTGGAGCAAAATGCCTCGGAGGTTATGAATATGTTAATGACTGAATGGAACTTGGATGATGCCAAACAAGTTTGGTATGAAGATGGCAGGGAAGAAAGCCGCGAAGAAATAGCCCGGAATGCATTACATGAAGGCGCATCAATTGAGTTTGTCAATAAAATTACCGGTTTGGATATGGAAACGATAGAAAAGTTAACAGGGAACAGGGCGCTCTGCCCCCTGTTAAGTGATCCTTAGTTCGTCCTTACCCATTCGGGCGGTTCAGGCGCTTCTGTACTCACATGCCACCACTTATCATCATGATGAAGCGTTCTGAATGGATTGTTAGCAGTCATATCATAATGCCATCCACCATTGTGCCAATCGGCATAGGTATTTACATCAGCAAAAGCGCCGTTAAAGAATAAATTGTTGCCTGTTGCAACACCGTCGATAATCGGTCTGATGCCAATGTAGTTAACATGTACATTAACATTCCATAACCCACTCAGGTAAAGCCAGACTGTTCTTGAGTCCCTGGCGGTAAAGTGGAATGTTGTTGTTACGTAGCTATTGTTACTAATACCTTCGGGAAAATTAAAATAAAACCTGCCCGGCTCATCCCCATTTACCCAACCGTGGCCGTTTTTTAATTCAGTAATGGTGAACAGGTCAGATGACCAGTTTTCCCAGGAACTAGGCATTAAGATAGCCCTAAGAGCACCATTACGATCCCATCTTGGTGCGTACTGGAACACCATTTCGTATGTTACGCCTGCTTCAATCTCAATACCATAAGCTTCTTTTGCTATTATTGCTGCTTCACCCCAATCCATTGGGGCAAGCAGGAGGGCCGGCTTCGTTACAGTGTTGTATGTTTCAACCGTCAGCGCGGGGAATGTGATTGTTATATCGAGGTCCGCTTCGTTGTCTGAATAATCGACAATGGAACTGCCATAAACGATAAAATCGGTGTCAAAATCCTTAAACGTATAACCGGTTGCAGCGGTCAGAGTAATTTCAGCTTTTATCGTTCTGTCTGCTTCAAATACTGCTCCCATAGCACCATCGGTATAACTCCAGTTAATCGTTCCATAGGTAAATTCGAGCGGAAGAGGAACAAGAGCGACATTTGTTCTCGGAGCTTCGCCTAATGCCGGCACCGGGATGCCGTGCAGGTAGGTCAGTTCAATCGGGAATTCCTGTCCGGGAGCGCCGCCGGTTATGGGGAATGTTGCTGTAATAATGCCGGATCCTGCCGGATTGCTTACCGTTACTCCCGGTGTAGTCATTAACCCTTCCAGTATAAACGAATTTTCCGTTACGCCGTTAAAATGCAATTGATCTGAAGCGGTTAAAGTGATTGTCGCTGTGTATTCCGTTGCATAACCGAAGTTCCCGTCCGGTACAGCATGCGACCATGCCACATCTCCGGTAAACTGCCAATGCGGAGTAATCTCAAGAGGTGCCGGTTCCAGGGCAACCGGAAGCGTTATACCGCTAATGGTTCTGTGGGTTACACTTGCTGTTCCCGGAATAACTTCTATCCTGTTAACCATAATGTTATGGCCGGGAGATGTAATTACCAAATATGAGTTCCACCCCACGCGCCCTAAGCCTAAAATGTTGATAATCGGGACAAAAGCCTCGTATTGAAAATTTGGTACGCTTGTCTGCGGTATATTATAGACACCATTCACCGTAAGACCATGAAACCAGTCTCCACCAACAGTTATCTCCAGCCTGAGGCTTCCGCCGGGGTTGTCTGCAATTTTCTGCCATTCAGAATCATCAGGCACATAAAACTGATGGCCGTAATATTGGGTGTCTATATGCGTTTCAAATGCCACCCATATCCCGGATGCGGGATTAACCGTCAATGTGCTGTTGACAAAGGTAAATTCATAGTTGTCGGCTGCAAGGGTTCCCGGCATGACGGTGATGGTATAATCGCCGGCGGGGCTGCTTGCCTGAATATAGTTGGTGCTAAAAGCCGGTTCGCCGGTGATATCAGATGCAGTTTCACTGTTTACAAAACCGGTAATCGTATAGGTAAATACCGGCACGGGTTCGCCTACGGTAATTTCCTTATTGTCTGCGGTAACAGTGAGCTGGGCCAGAGCTATTGTAAAGTCTGCGACAACAAGATCAGGAGACGCATAGAAATTAACCGTTTCGGCAACATCAATGAGAATCTCGTAAGTACCTGCATTGACCGGGGGAGTGGTGTTTTCTGTGTAACTTGTACCATCGGTTCCACGGTAACGCATGTTAGAGATGTCGTCGTTAGTTACTCCGGCCGGCACGTGATCACCGGAATCCACCACAACCGTGACTGCCGCAATGGGGCTGCCGGTATAGATGAGATTGGCAGTGCCGCTGACGGTAAAGTGATTGCGGTTGAGGGTTCCCTTTGCATCAATACTCGGTGTCACCTGTTGCGGGGCGGATATACGATCGTCATAATGATCCCTTTTTGCCATAACAACAACGCTGTAGGTTGTATCGTTGTCTACACCGGAAATTGTTTCGGAAAGATCGGCGGGGATGTCGGTAATTTCAATTAATGTACCGTCATTTATTATTTCTTCTGCATTATTTACACTACCTTCCATATAGTAAAGCATATAACTGGCTGCGGCTGGTACTGATGGTGTTATGATGTAGGAAAATTCCTCATTCCCTGGTTCTAAAGTTACAACAGGTGCAACAGTAAATATTTTATTTTCCTGTGTAACACTGATAGTGTAGGGAACACTGGTGCCGTCTGCAGCGTAAATGGTGTACGTCTGATCCGCGTTATAGTCCGCTTCTGCAGGGGCGGGCAGAATTAAAACACCGTCAAAAATAATAACCGGTTTCAGATCGGTTATATCAACGCCTGTCCATAGTTTTATACTGATGGTTCCATCTCCAATAACAGGGCTTTCCAGAATATCTTCTGCCGCCACACCATCAAAACTAAAACTTGTTATAACAGCGGTATTCCTGCTGAGTAAATCCGTGTTGGAAATAGTATATTCGGCTACAGTAACCGCGCCGCCAAGAATGTGTGCCATGTCACGGATAATTTTAATGCCGCCGTCGGCAATTACGGTAAGTATCATATCGTAAAAGCCCGATGCAAGCGGTATATCTTCCTGATCCCAATGAGTTAAATCAGGGGCTTTGTAGTCTGCCGGCGGGGTTCCCCTCCTGGCCAGTTCCAGTTTTAATTCCGGATTTGTCAGGTCTGTCAGGTCAAGAGCAAAACTCAAATACCCGGTTTGAGCTCCATCCCATTCAAAAACCGCTGTATTAACAACCAGGCGCACGGTGTACATATTGCTTGCCGGGCTTATTGACAGATCGTCATTGGTATAGGAAACCAGGTGGAGTACCGTACCGGGGTTGGCAGTATACCCCTTGATGTCAAGAGAATACACCCCTTCATCAACATCCTGAATTTGAATGCGTAATTGGGCATCCGGCGTCACTATATCATTAAAAACCTCAATACCTTCGCTAATATTGGTCAGCTTTACTTCGTAGAACAGTTTATCGAGGGGTATAGCTGACGGGAGCAGAGTCCGTTCAGGGCCTGCAAGGTGTATCGTCAGTGTTCTGCCTTCCGGTATGTGGCTGAACGGATTGTCGCAGCCGATAAAGCACATGGCAATGAGCAATACGCTGATTAATGCTGTTTTTCCTGTATATTTCATCTTTTCCCCCTTATTGTACTTGTATGACGATGCGGCCAAGCCAGGGCTTGGAATCTTTATTGAATTCAACGGTCAGTTCGTATGTTCCCGGGGTGGGGAAACTGCCCGCATCCAGTGTCACAGTATTATCGTTTCCAAGTGGTATAGTACCCATAATGTACCAAACAAAATCGGACATGCCGTCGCCGATTAGTTCAATGGTCACTGCCCCGCCTGTATTGAGTGTTATTACATCTACCCCTTCATCGCTGCCGACTTTAAATACGTTTGTACCTTGATCGTCATATACAGGGAAGTCATCTACCACAAATGTAAACGTTTTGGTAGTACTGGGAATAATAACAGTGAGTGTGCCGTTCACAAAGGAAAAATGGTAATTATCGGCTGTAAGTGTTCCCTGGGCAACGGTAATGGAATATGACTCATCGTGAACACTGTTTGACTCATTGTAGGCACAGCTAAACTGCGGCGCACCGCTTACTACAATGTTAGTTTCATTATTCACAAAACCGGTTATACCGTAGGTGAATGCCGGAAGGGTATCTCCTGCATTAATGGTCTTATTGTCTGCGGTAACAATAAGCTGCGCCGTATCAATTGTAATGGGCAAGGGTTGTGATGTTTGGGTGCCCTGTGCTGCCGTAACCTCGGCGTTTCCTGCACTGAGGATGGTAACGGTACTGCCGCTTATACTGATAACACCGCTGCCGGCAGTTATGGAAAACGTGACCGCTCCCTCACCACTGCCGCCGGTAGTCACCAGATCAAAGGCAGCATCGCCCCAGGCTTTAACTCCGGGGGGTGTAATTACCAGAGGGGATCCGGCTTGTGTGACGGTAAGCGTTCCCGCAGCTAAATCGTTAACTGCATTCCACCCTGCTGCGGCGCTCACATCAAAAGTTACCAGGTACTTCCCGGCATCCTGCGGAACATCCCCGCTCTTTGCATACACTGTGCCATCTGTTCCGGTATACCACACTGATATAGTACCGGTGGTTTTCCCGCTCATGGCTTGAACGGTTATTCCGGTTACACTTCCTGCCACCTGTGACCAATCGCCGTCAATGTCAAAATCCCCGGTAACAGGCGTGAGGTTTTCATCACCCGGGAGTGTGCTGCCGCCGCACGCGGCAAAAAACAGGGCGGTAAACAGCAAACCGGCAATAACTGCCGAAATAATGATGTTTTTTGTTTTCATAGATAACTCCTTAATGAATATCTCCGCGTCTAACAGACGCACTGCCGGGAAGTGATTCCCTGTTAATTACCTGGGGGCTGATTCCAGGCCCTGACCCATTGGACTTCCATTTTGTCTTCTGACCAGCCGGGCGGCCATTGACCATTGTTCTGCCAGTAAGCGCCTTCGACGCTTAATATCATCCAGGCGGGATTTTGGGCCATTTCGACGGTTTTCCATCGGCTAACCCCATCGTGATCTCCCCAATAGTATTCGCCGCCGTTGGGCACTTCCCAGAACAGATGGCCGTTGACATAAAACCGGTAATAGCTGGGTGTCCATTCAAGGGCGTGGGTATGGAAATTTCCGTCATATATATTTCCGGCAGCGGTAAAAGGCCCGCCATTCCAGTAGCCTCCGTCGTTGTACCTGCCGACGCTGCGGTGGCCTCTCCAGTAGGCGTTCCAGTGCATGGCGGAATTAAACCCGCTTTTGCCGTTGGAAAGGGTTTCCAGTATATCAATTTCCGTGCCGTACCTGCCGCTCCAGTTAAAGGGAGATATCTGAGTCGTTCTGCCGTACATCCAGAACCCGCCCCAGGGCAGGTTCATGCCGCTTGTATGCCGGGGGTAGCGGATGCTGGCTTCAAAATACCCGTAGGTGCTTTCAAACAGGATCTCTGTGGGCTGCCCCCAGCCACCCGAACCGGAACCGGCAAACAGCCGGGTAGTCTGGATAGCGCTGGAAGCGATCCAGTTTGGATGGTCACGGTGCTCCTCCCAATTACCGTCTGCAATGCCCGGCCATATTTTAAAGCCCAGACTCAACACACCGTCTGCAATATTGACCAGGGATGGTTTGGTCCAGCCGCTGCCGGATTGCGTCATATCATGGTTCCATCGGCTGAACCCCTGCCGGTTATCCCAGTTGGAATAACCCCATCTGGTGGTATCAAGATTGTTGCTGGAAAAATTTTCTTCAAAAAGCGCCTGACGCGGACCTCTGGTGGCAGCAGTTTGTGGATACACAACCGTTACCACAAAAGATTCACCTTTATTTTCACCGGTAACGGTTATACCGCTGCCCGAAGGCAGGCCGGTAATGCCACTCAACTGCAATGCATCAACAGCATGAGTATCAAAAGTGGTAACATAGCCGTCATTGTTGCTGTCATGCCGGCGGGGTTCAAATACGATACGTAAGGTATATACAGTATTGGGTCTGAATGTTTCATACACGAAAGGCGACCATTCCATGGTTTGCGTGTAATCTTCCCGGGTGTTTTCCCTTCCGCTGTAGGGGAATTTGTATAAGCCCTGGGGGTAATTGCCGGTAACCGGGTTTCGGACGGGGTAAGCTCTGGCCTGGGTAATCTTGATACGGTTATCATCTTGCCCGGTTGCCGTCCAGCGGGCGTGAACCACCGTACTGTTGAATATTTCCTGGTTAAAATCAAAAAGGGTGGTATAGGCGGCATCGGTATACCAGCCGGCAAAAGTATAGCCGAACCTGGTGGGTATAGGGGTGGAACGGCCTTCGCCGTATGAGCCTGAATTTATGGTGTAGCTGAAATCGTCAACCGGCGGCAGGATGATCTTTCCGCCGGGAATAATCGTTGCGCTGGGCACAAAGCTGCCGCCGTGGGTTTCGTATCGCACCACTGCGTCCGCCGGCCTTTCCAGGGGAGCAAAAGTAATAGTTACGATGATGCTTCTGCCTGTCCCCGAAATAAAAGAAACACCGGTTGAGCCGGTATGAGTAAAGGCATTGGACGCAAGACCGCTGAAAGTAAAGCCCGGCTCGGGATTGTTACGGGGACTCAAGGTAATCACCGCCCGTATTTCCCTGTCCGCTGCGAACACACCTGTTACGCTCCCGCCGTCGGTGTACGACCATGCAAGCCCTGATGCAATATACTGCGACGGAGACCCTAAGTAACTTATAGCCGGCATGATGTTAAAAACCGGAGCGTCTATATGATTGGTTAAATCGAGGTTTTCGGTGACCCGTATCCGATCATCATCGACCTGTCCGTCAGGTTCGGTAGCGATAAATTGGATGGTCAGCGTATTGTTTATCAGCGTAACACCGCCGTCAACAGCATCGTTATGGGTGAATTCTCCGGTCATGCCGCTGAGGGTATAGCCAGGCCTTGGGCTGACCGACGCTGCAAAGGAATATGCGACATCCGGCGCAAACACTCCTTCATGGAAACTGCCGTCAGCGGTTCTTGTCCAGGAGATACCGACAAGATTAAAGGAACTGCCTGCAGAGATGTCATGGATCTGCGGAGTACCGCCGGTTTGCGGCGCGTCAACCACAAAAGTCAAATCGCCGGCATGTATTACCTGCGGCCCGTCATCAACAGCATCCTCAGGGCATGCGGCAAAAATAAAACACATCAACACAACACATAACACCGGGATAAATTGCAAAGATGGTTTTTTAGTCATTTTTATGTTCTCCTGTATACAGCAAGTATCATTGAGCAATTATCAATGAACAATGAGCAAGAAGGGCGGGCTGTTACTAAAACACCCGCACCTTCCAGCATTATTCATTGTTCATTAATACGTTCTTACCCATAACGGCGGACGGGGCGCATTACCGGTTGTATACCACCATTTATCTTCGTGATGTAAACCTTGAAACGGTGTTCCAGGCGTTGTGCCATATGAATTACCTGGTGTTTGCCTCGTGGCATTTTCAAAATCACCCTGGGCAAACAGGTTATTTCCTGTTCCGACTCCGTCGCTTCCAACTCTTCTGACACCGATGTAGTTGACAACTGTAGTTTTTTCAATACTGTTCGATCCGTGTCCAAAATAGAGATAGAGCGTCCTAGTCTGTGTCGCGGTAAAGTGGACGGTTGTCGTTGTCCATGTAGCAGCGGCTTGAGTTATAACCAGACGAGACGGTTCTACAGAGCCGGGCCCGCTTTTAAGTTCCATATTGCTGATATGGTCCCAGCCGGAACCCCAGTCTTCCCATGGATTAACCATAAACAAAGCAACAAGCTCTGCACCGCCGGTATAGGTATACTGGATTTGCAGTTCATAGGTTGTACCGGCTTCTACAGCAATGCCGAAATTTTGGTCTGCCAATAATGCTGCCCCTCCGCCCCACCAGGATTGCATCTGCAGTACATTTTTATCTACATTAGGAGATTCTTCCAACTGCGGGAATATAATCGTAACTTCCATAAGAGTTCCGGCAGGTGAAACGGTTACATTGTCGCTGCCATAAACAAAAATGGGGGTGTTAAAACCATCAAAGGTATACCCTGTGTGCGCTTCCAGAATAACGTTTGCCTGAATATCATCAACGGCACCGAATGTTGCTCCTATGGCACTGCCGTTGACATAGGTCCAGGTAATCGGTTGATAGGTAAAGTGGAGATGGGTGGCGGTAGACGTTGTCTGCGGGGCAACACCAAATGACGGTACGGTGATACCATGCAGCTCTGTCAGCACAATCACCGCAGGATTGTCTGCTGTGCCGCCGGTTATCGGGAAGGTGGCTCTTACTGTGTTTGAGTTGGCATCATTGGTAACTGAAACCGCTCCCGATACGGTAAACCAGTCTTGCAGCACACCGCTGAAAATAAACTGTGTATTGGCGTTGAGATGGATAACCGCTGTATACGTTTGATGCGGCGCAAAGTTCAGCCCATCCAACTCGGGTTCCCATGTCACGTTTCCGCTGTATTGGGTATTTGCGTTAATGGTTGTCGGCGCTGCCGCTGCGGCTACCGGTACCGGGCTGCCGTCGGCAAAGGGAATGACGATGTTTTGGATGTTTACCGTCGCTTCTCCCGGAATTACCACCATTCTCTGAAGTGTGCAGTTTTCCAGAAGCCCGATAAGCAGATTGGTCGGCACCGGCCATTCCTCACGGCCTAATCCTATCAGTGCAATAATCGGTACATTTATAATGCCGACCCCGTCGTGTACTTCTGCTGCCGGGAAAAAACTACGCGATTGATTATTAATCATACCTTGAGCAATCCATGTTGGATTATTACCCGGCACTATTCTCAGCCTGAGGGTTCCGCCGGGGTTATTGGCTATTTTATTCCATTCAGTACCATCGGCAACTGCATACCGGTTCACCGTATCATGACCAGTATGCGTACTAAAATTGACCTCAATCTCACCCGGATTATCCATGTTCCAGCTTGCGGTAATGGTGACATTATTGGCTGGCATGGTAAATGTTGTTGATATACTATTGACATTGGTCAGATTGACCCCTGCGGAGGCAGTTGACCAACTGACAAAAGTATACCCGCTCCTGGATCCTGCGTTGATGGTCACGTTGGCGCCTGCTTCGTAGCTGCCTGCGCCCGTGGCGTTGGGAGCGTCAACTATTGTAACAGTAAAGGTTTCCGGGCCGGTGGACATCCAGTTTGCAGTCAGGGTAACATTGCCGCCGGGCATGGTAAAGTTGATTGATGAATTGCCGGCATTTGCCAGGGTGACTCCGACAGCAGTCCAGTTGGCAAAAGCGTACCCGACCCTGGTTCCGGCAAAGACATTCACCGTCTCGCCTTCATACCACGATCCGGTAACTGTTGCACCAGCGCCTCCGTTATTGATCGTAACGGTAAACTGCTGGGCACCCTCCTGCGGAACAGCGTTAAAAGAAATGGTCAGCTGACCGTTTCCATAAGAAACATTGCCAAAGTTATGGGAGAAGGTCCCGGTCATACCGTCCAGTGTGTACCCGGTTGTGGGTGCCACAGTTGCCTTGAAGGTATACAGGCCGCCTGCGGCAAAAGCACCGCTGAACGCCTGGTTGTCTGTAGTTGTTTCCCAGGAAATATTGGTAAAATTATACCCTTCATCAGCCGGGATAGCGCTTGTCGGCGCAGTTACTCCGGCTGCCGGCCGCACGACAACATTGGTAATGTTTTTCGGCGTAATGGGCGTAAGCTGGGTGTCCGGGCCGTTCGGCTGATCACAAGCGGCAAACCCCAGGCAAACCAGGCTGATTATTACAGCAGCCATAACCATGTGTCTTGTTTTGTTCATAGATAACTCCTTAATGAACAAATACAATCCCCGCGTCTAACAGACACGCTGCCGGGTAGTGTTTTCTTTATGGACAACATCTAATGTAAGCGCTTACATTTACGCTACTACCTACCCATTAACTACATATATAGCACATGCCATACAAAATATCCAGGGTTTTTTCACATTTTTTTTAATTTTTTTTAATACTTTTTTCGTTGTCTTTCTTTATCGTTTTTTACTGTTTTTCGCAAATATTGCGGTTTGTTAACAAACGTAAGATCATTTCTTTGCTTTATTGTAACCAGGTGCTTTACCGCATGATTCTCTGGTAACAAGGCGGGTATCGAGAATAATTTTACGGGATGGTTTTTCATCGCGTGCGGCTCGGATTGCCACATCCACCAGGATTGCACCATAATGAGGAATATTACAATCCACCGAGGTTAACCGAGGCCGGGCTACTTCCGCAAGGAAGGTGTTGTCATAGCCGATTACCGATAAATCTTCCGGGACGGATAAACCATGGTTGCGGGCTGCATGAATCACACCTATGGCGCATTCGTCGCTGATTGCCATTATAGCGCTTGGCCTGGTTTTTAATTTAAACAGGCGTTGCATGCATTCGAATCCTGTTTCTTCGTCATAACCCTTTTCCTGAATAAATTCAGCAGGAAAGGTAATGCTGCGGCTCTTCATTAAGCGGATATATTCATTTTTTTTATCATATGCTGATTGATTAAAAAATTTTCCTCCAACGAAAGCTATTTTCCGGTGTCCCAATGAGGTCAGATAATCAAACATGATATTGACTGCCATTATATGATCCAGGTTAACAGAATAACTTCTTACACCATCAAGCTTGCCGGATGTAACAAAAGGAGTTTTTCTGATTAAGCGCTTTACTTTATCAACATACGAAGGATCAGAAACGAGAGCATCGGTGCTTAACCCCAGCTGTATAATGGCCTCCACGCGCTGAGCATACAGCTTATCCAGATGCTTGAGCTCCAGGTTTCTATTATCAAATAAATTACAGAGTAAAACTGAATACCCTTGTTTATTAGCTGCGATTTCACATGCTGCAGACAGGGATGCCAGGTAGGGGTTACGGATATCGTTCACCATAATACCCAATACCCGTGCGCCGGCTGCCAGGCTTTGAGCAGCTGCGTTTGGTGTATAATTATGTTTTTCAATGGCTTTCATAATTGCTTGCCTGCTTTTATCACTAACAACCTTGTTATTCTGATACCTTGAAACAGTAGCAATAGATAAGCCTGATTCCTTGGCAATATCATAAATGGTTATATTCGCCATATTATTTTCCTTCTCCCTGTGAAAATTCTTTTTCCGCGATAATGTATCCATAGCTGTTTAGTTGATTCCAGTCTGCTTTGATGCCCTCTCCTGTGAAGGCATCGGCATATCCATCTTCAAGGTAATACTGCCCGCCTTTGCCGTCCATGTTGATAAAGAAAATATACATTTTTTTATCATTTTTGCGTGCAATGGAAATGGTGCCTTCCGTGGTCTTGCAGTTATTCTGTACACCAGCTTCCTGTGTATAATGGTTAATAACCGCCTTGAGCATAGCGCCTGCGTGTTCGCCGCAGGGCTGCGCTCCAAGAAGAACAATTTTTCCTTTGCCCAATGGGCGTTCGGTCAAAAACGAAAGCCCTTTTCCGATCCCGTCAACAACAATACCTTTGCTTAGGGCATCGACGGGTCTGAACAAAGCAGTGTAATATGCTGCGCCGGCTTGCAGCCCCATGGTACAAAGGGTTATCTGCGCGCCGTTTGAAGGGAAGACAAATTCGGTCTGTACACCGGCTAGTTGATCAAGGGATCCCAGTCCCGCATCGGTATGGACAGTAAGCTCGCAGGTACGGTATCCGGCCAGCGGCCCAACAAGCCAGATGCCGCCATTTTCCGCAAACCGCACAGCTTTTTGCAGATACTCGCCGCGGATAGCGGGCATATAGGGGGTCATCAGGAATTTAAAACCAAGGGGGTCAATATGTTCCATGATAAATTCAGCGGGGATTCCGGCAGCAGTAAAATTGTCATAAAGCTCTTTGATTAAATGCATATATCCGGGAGAACCTACATTTTCAACACTTAAAAAAACCGAACCATAATCGGAATAGGTGACGGCTGCCTGCCCCTTAACAGGAACGGTATTAACAATGATGGATTCGATTTTGTCGAATACAGCCTTTGTTTTTTTTACTTCTTCATAACCAATGGTCGGCTTGCCCCATGAACTTATGAGTGATCCGTGGATTTGTTCGCAGCCTGCACGCTGCTGCCTCCATAACCAGTGCGAAAAACCTTCCGCTCCCATGGCTATCGCCGCAAGTGCTTCAACAGCCAGGTAACCCGGACGGTGCGTTTTGCTCATCCAGCTTCCGTCAAGACAGCCGTTGTGGGACGGGCTTGTTTCCATGACCCAAAAAGGCTTGTCAAAGATATTGCCAAAGATATTGTTACTGAAAAGCATTGCATGGAAATTGTCGCAGTCAGGGTATTCGTCAAAGGAAGCAAAGTCCAGGGTGCCAAATAGCAGAGAATTGTCAACACCAAAATATTTCATTGAATTATGCGTAACAGGGGCCTTGGAATACCGGTGAATAATACCGGCCTGCATAGCGGCGAATTCCGCTATTGCCTCTCTGGTAAACAGCTTGTACGCTGTTGAAAGGGAAGCGTTGTGCAGGAAGGGTGCCTTAAACGGCTGCGGCACCTGGCAGAATTCAAGGTAAGCTTCGCTCCAGATATCCGCACCCCAGAGCCGGTTTAAATTTTCAACTGTTCCGTATTTTTTTTGCAGCCATTTATGCCATAAAAACCGGCAGCTTTCGCAATAACACTCCGCCACATGGCATTTAAATTCATTATCAATCTGCCAGGCAATTACGCCTTCCAGGGACGCGATTTCCCTGCAAATAGCTTTTATAATAATTTCAGATCGCTCTCTAAAATATGCATTGTTGGTGCAAATATGCTGCCTTGCACCATGTATCATGCGGATACCGTCCTGATCGACATGCAGACGTTCGGGATGCCCGTGTGACATCCAGATTGGCGGGGTGGGCGTAGGTGTGCAGAAGACCGTATCTATATTGTTTTCATGTAACTTTTTGATAATCTGTACAAAAAAAGAAATATCTATTTCGCCTTCTTTGGGCTCCATGCGGCTCCAGGCAAATTCGCCCATCCGGGCAACATTAATGCCGGCATCAAGCATGAGAGCTATGTCCTGGTCAATCGTTTCTGCATCCCATAGTTCAGGGTAATACGCAGCGCCATAGTAAATTTTTTTCATGGTGGATGATCCTCTCCATGTACAATAATGCTAAACTGGTTCAAAATAAATCACAAAGCCGCCGTTTGCGCATAAATGAATTGCAATGGAATCTTCTCTGGTAACTGTCATTTCCCAAATCCTTACCTTGTGCATATCATGTCCATGTAAAGACGGTCTTAATGCGATGGTTTCCATCTCTTTGCACAACTGTGGTGTCGGGGGATCCATTGCGCCGATTGCATGGTCAAAAGGACGATCGCCGGAAATATCATCTGCATATATATGCGCTTTATACTGTTTATTGCCTAAAAAATCCAGCTTTACTGATGAAATTCGCGGACGCCGTGCGCATATTCCGGCGGCAAACCACTCATCGCCGCTCCTTCTGGCCATGGTAACATAATTAGCCGGAGCGCCTTCCAACAGCAACGTTTCATCCCAGACGGCTTTAATTTTTTTTAGAAAGGGAACGCAGGGGTGCTTTACTACAATATCTGCTTTTTCCGTAAGGTTTTGCATATAACTGGTAAATATAACGGTAAGCGCAACCTGGTGCGTATCCGATGTTCCGGTTAAAAACGATTCCAACATAAGGGGTGTATAATCCATGGGGCCAACCGCGTTCCTGGTAAAAGGCAGCGTGCAGTGATGCGCCGCATCCGGGCCGCCCGGCAGGAATGAAGAATAGTTTTGCAAATATTCCCCGCCTAAAACACCTTCGTAGGTAAGAACATGAGGCCATACCCTGCTGGTACCGGTCGGTTTTGAGCATCCATGGAAATTGAGCATCAGTTTGCATTCTGCTGCAAGATCGGCCAGCATATTATGTCTGGCAATACGTTCCTGCGAATCAGATTCAAAAAAGTCGATTTTTATACCGGCAATTCCCCAGGCGGACCACAGCTTCATTTTTTCTTCTGCAACAGCCCGGTCTGCCATATGCATACTGTGTTCCCATATCCAGATTTTTACCCCTTTGCGTTTTCCATATTGTACCATTTCCGGTATATCAACATTGCCCGGCCATCCTGCATCTATAAGTGTATAGGGGAAATTCATCTGTGCTGCAAAGTCAACATCCTTTTTAATACGTTCAGGGTTGCTGCCGGAACTATTATCAACAATCCAGCTCCATGCACCCACCCCGCCTTGTACATACGAAAAATCATGTCTGGGAGCCGGATTAAGGTTTTCAAGCAGGTTTGAGCATACAATGTCATTTAAATTTCCGGTAATAACCGCTCTCCATGGAGTCTCAAAGGGAAGCTGCCCGGAAATACAGGTCAGCTTATCGGGAGCTTTCTGCAGGCTCATTACCAGCGGAGCAGCTTTGGAAGATGTTAAATTCGATCCGCCGTAGGCATTCCCGTACACAAACCCTTCCGCATACAACGCCCATAGATTTTCGCCTAACTCTATAAGCATGGGAAAAGCATAGGGATTTTGAAATAAATCTTCTTTGGGGACAGGCTGATAATTATCCTCATAGGAAAAAACCAGTTTCTGTGCGTATACAGCAACTGCCCGTTCGGGAATTCGGTATTCCGTCATTTCCTGGGTTACATTAACAGCACCGCTGTAAGCGTTGCTTCCGGCAAGGTTTATTTTAAATGCAGCCCCATCGTTATATGCACGCATGGTAACTTTCATTTCATGGTTATCTTTTATAAAGGATAACACAAGCTCGTTTGCTTCATTCCTGCACATCTTTTTTTTAAAGGCCGGTATGGTATATGTCTCATCAATCCGGTTCCTTTCTTCATGCTTGAACATTAATCCATTTGAAAAATCGCAATAATCAGTGACGATCCCGATTTTCGACGTTTCTATCACTGCTGCGCCAAATTTGCAGGCCCTGTAATACAGGCTGCCATCAAGATACAGATTTATTCCGACGGATTTATCCGGCGATACAAGCTCGAATGTTTTCATGTATCTTCTTTACCACAAAAAATCCTGTTGGGCAATATGGTACTCGGTCTGCGGTCTTGACAAACATAAATGTCTGTGATATTCTATCATATATGGGAAGGGGTGGGTATTTGGTGTAAGCGCTTACATCAGGAGAAAAACATGAAGCTCAGCAAGGCGGCACAAAAAATTCTTAATGATCCGGATAAAATAACCCGGCGCGATCAATGGTTTGACCGTTTACAGGATTTTTTTAACGGAAATTTCCCGGGAAAACCCATGGAAATTAAAGGAATTTACGGAACGCCGCAGGACGGGATGCTTCTCTACACTAACCCGGAGCAATGGGTTATCGAAAGTCTTGAAAACCTGGCGGAAAAAATATACCTGTGCGATAACGACGAGCGGTTTGTTCCACCCTGCATTGAACCGGGAATATTTGGTGTACATTTTATTGACAGTTTGTTTGGCAGTCATGTATTCCATGACCCAGCAACCAATCAATGGAATAACAGATATTTGGACTCTGATGTTGGAACACTGCACTACCCCGACTTGGATAATTGTGAAGCCTGGCAAACAGCAAAAAGAACAGTACAAGCTTTTTTGCAGCAGGATGTTGCCTTGCCGTTGTTTGGCCTGCCAACTATTGCAAGCGCCCTGAATATTGCAGTGAACCTGTATGGTGAAAAAATACTGTTAAGAATGCTGGCAGAACCGGATAACACGGCACATGATTTATCGGTTATAAATAATGTTCTGGTAGATCTGCACCGATGGTATCGTTCGGTACTGCCGCAGCAGCAGCTTCAGCCGGTATTAGCGTGGGAACGCACCCAGCCCCCCGGATACGGGCAGATATGCGGATGTACAACACAGTTAATCGGCGCACACTTATATGAAACTCAGATTGCTCCTCTTGACAATGAATTATTGGGTGTCTATCCGCACGGCGGCATGATACATTTATGCGGAAGTCACAAACAATTTATTCCGGCATTCCGGTCCATGCCCAACCTTAAATCCATTCAGATAAATGACCGCGCAGCGCATGATTTGGCATTGTATTTTTCCGGCCTTCGCGATGACCAGATTATCTACCTGATGCCCTGCGAAGGAATGCCTGTTGAAACGGCAATTGCCATTACCGGTGGAAAACGGCTCGTATTACAAATGACCAATGAACAATGAGCGATGCAAGGATTCGTGTATGGTTTGGTTTACCTGGCATTTGCTGCCGGTAACAAGAGCCATACAGGTTGTCCAGGGTCGGCATCCGGGGTATATACGGCTGCCCCCCACTGGCTGTCATTGAAAGAAGGATTCAGATTACCTTCTTCTCCTTCACTTTCAGGATAAAAAAGCATATTATCAATGAGGTAGTTTTTACCAAACCGTTGGATTTGCAGAGCGAGGGCCCAATTTTGAATCATTGAGATCACGCTTTCGCTGCTATTGTCCTTGAGCGGATTACCATCATTGTCAAGTATCGGATTGTGATTATTATCGACAATGGTTAATGTATAATCATCTTCAATACGCAGCCCGGTAGTCCAGCCCCATCCCCATATAACATGACCGACTGTGGGCACTGTGAACACCATCTTTACATTGTGCCAGCCCTCCCATTCGCCGGTTAAGGGGGTGACTTCAGCAAATTCATTAAACCCAGGTCTGTTATGAACACTGTCTATTTCGTCCCATTTAGTCCTGGTATCAAAGAACACACCGTTTACCCAGTACATGCATCCATCTCTGGAATCCTGGTTAAAAATCCTGAACCTTAAAACACTCGAGTAGTCTGCATGACTTTCATGTACCGGATTGATTTCCAGGATATTGGCGGAAAGGATATATGTTTCGCCCTCCTGGAGCGGCATAAAATCAATACTTACCTGGGAGTCATCATTATGATAACCGTTAACTCTTAAAACCCACGGACTTTGAGAGGGAGACATAATTGACGACAAGTCGAGAGGGGGGCTGCTGTATATCATATCCTCATTACCCACAGATGCGATTCCCCTGCCCCTGATCAATCCCGCCAGTCTTCTTTGGGTGCCGGCATTTCGCTTAAGAGGATCGGTATGCACATACTCCGGAAAATTATTTACTGCCATATCTTTACTGAAATCCAGTTCTGATGTATTGACAATGACCATGTCAAGATCGGGATAGATAATAATGTGCTGGCCGTACATACCTGCAGCATAGACTATATCCACATCATGCCAAAATAATAAACCATAACTATTATTCGCCATGTCGATTCCTGTTGCCTTGAGCTGTTGTATCCATTCAACAGAAACAACCTGCTGTCCATCCCATAAACCGTCATGAAGAATCAAAAACCCGAAACGCATCATGTCACGCGGTGTCATGGTTATGCCAAATCCGGGAAAATTGACACCATTGGGATCCGCTTCCCAGCTAACCGAAGTCATGCCAAGCGGGCCAAAAAGTTTTTCCTGTGCGTACTCATACAATGACATGCCAACAGCCCTGTGCATGATAGATCCCAAAATAAATAAATGAAAATCGTCATAGGAAAACATTGTTCCCGGTGCAAATATCCGCTCAATTCCCAAGACATACCTGCCCCAATCATCACCAAATTCATCGTCTGTTTGAGGATCATGAGGTCTAAGCCCCGATTTCATTTCCATCAAATGCCGAATAGTCATCGTTTCTTTTAAAATGTCATTGCTAATGTCCACTTCCGGAAAAAAATCGATAACTCTCTGATCGATATTTTTTATATAACCTTCTTCAATGGCAATTCCCACCAGCGCTGCGGTAATACTTTTAGTAACAGAAGCCTGAAAATGCGGCATGTCAGCATTAAAATCGTGATAATACGCTTCGGTGATCAGATAACCGTTTTTCATAATGAGCAGGCTGTTTAAACCGACGGGTATGTTTGCTTCCAGTAATTGAATAATTCCCTGAGAATCAACCCCCTGTCTTTCAGGTGTAGAGGTACGAAATTCATTAGTGGGCCATTGCGGTCCGCTTTCATTCATCGGCAGCCTCGCACAGCCCAGGCAGATCATCAGTGTAAAGCTTATTGAAAAAGTAATTACCAAAAGGTGTTGTGCAATTTTTTTCATAAAAACTCCTGTTAAAGATAACTATATTCAAACCCTTGCATCCAACGGAAGCAGTACAGAACGTTGGAAAAAAACATAATGGAAAAACATGGCTTACAAATGTAAGCGCTTACACATAATATATCGTAAGCATAAAAATATGTCAATCATTTTTTACTTTTCCACAAGCGACTGATTCTTCTGTCATTTATTACGGTTTTATACTGTTTTTCGCATACACTGTGCCCTGGTTTTACTTATTTATAGTTTGTCAAACTCGTCGTAAGCTGCCAAAACATTTGCCAGAGATGTTGTTTTTTCCCATGAAAGGTTGGCTATCATTCCTGTGCGTCCTTTCTTTAAAAGGGTATCTCCCATACGCCGGACACAATTGCGGACATCTTCTTCGCTGCCCCTGGGCAGAGCATGCTGCCTGTCAATTTCTCCCCACCAGGTGATTTTTCCTGCGTATAACTCTCCGAGTTTTTCCATGTCCATGCAGAAAAGCTGAGAGTTTATCGAGTCAATTCCCACTTCGATTAAATCAGGAAAAATAGGCTCAATAAAGCCGTCGGAG
>Ga0099364_10002720_pt1 | contig 28030 bp, 19 predicted proteins | sample TergutTh196P3_FD_73070 | JGI IMG/M metagenome (GOLD analysis project Ga0099364, IMG submission 73070) | Microcerotermes parvus P3 segment gut microbial communities from Pointe-Noire, Republic of the Congo - Th196 P3 | ecosystem: Host-associated > Arthropoda: Insects > Digestive system > Gut ... | reverse complement strand
CGAGGTCTTCCTGCTGGACGGCGTAGGAACCTCCATCATCGGAAGACCTCGACCCCACCGACGACCGACGCGCCGCCCCTACCAGCCCTCGCCCGCCAACCCGCTACACCCTCAACTGCGTAGAGCCGGCATACTCTCCGCCCCACCGGTTCTCGGAGGTACAGACCCGCTGGACGAACGTCTGCGCAAACGTCGGCCCGCGCGCCGCCAGGACGGCGACGGCCGCATCGGCCGCATCGGGCATTCCGCTGTCGCGATGATGGAACCAGGCATGGTGCAGGACGTCCGCCGAGGAGAAGATGCCAGTGCACATCGCCGCCCGCTTGGCATCCACCCCGACCCGTACGGCGAACAGCCAGAGCATCAGCGTGAGATCGGGGAGCTCACCAGACCGGAAGGTATCTGGCTCGACTCCGAGCAGATTCTCGATCTCAGCCCGCACCCAGTCGCCCGAGCGCAACCCGGTAAGCGCGACCTTGCGCTGGGCGTCGGTGCCCAGCGGGAGGGTGAGCGCGTCAGCATAGGTGGCGTCGGCCCAGCCGAGCTCTTTGAAGATCGCGACCGCCTCGTCCAGGCGCGGGTTCTTGGTCATCGTTCACCTCTCAGGGGATGCAGAACGGGTTGGCGGAGAGCGGAAGCCGGGCGACGACCTCCTTGGCGGGACGTCGGTGGCAGCGGCTTCGCGCCGAGACGACCGCACCAGTTCGATACTTCTGTCGCGGATTCGAGAGTAAAACTCTCGAATCCGCGACAGAAGTATCGAATCGACGGTTGGGCGGGACCGCCAGGACCACACCCAGTTCGTGGACCACGTCGGCTGACACCAGCGTCGTCGATCATCGACCACTCTCCGGCAGGTGGGCGATCACGGCGCGGGCGGCGCGGACCGCCTGCGACGAGCCTTTGCGAGCAGCCAGCGCCCGGGTGCCGGGCAGGGCCAGCGCGTCTGGTCCGGCCAGGCCGGTGCTCACAGCGTGCAGCACCTCGGGGAGCAGAGCTCCGACGGTCTGGGCGACCTCGGCGGCCCCGGCCAGCAGGCGCGGGGCGTCGGTCGCAGCGACCAGCAGGTCGTCCAGCACCGGCCACACCACCGAGAGCAGGCCCAGGTGTGCGGCCTCGCCCAGCGCCTGGGCGGTGGCGGCCAGCGCCTGGGGCGTTTCGACCCAGTCCAGGTAGCGGACGTCGGCCACGCCCGGGCGCAGCAGACCACGCTCCCACGCTTCGGTCAGCGCCAGTGCCACGTCGGGTGCGGCAGCGGCGTGCACGTTGCGCAGCGCGACCAGGACGTTCACCGCAGCTCCGGGGGTGAGCGGAGCGGAGCGGCGTGCGAGCTGACGCAGTCTCAGCCCGGTATAGCGATCGGCAGGTGGGAAGTCGACCGCGTCGCCCCACGTCGGGAAGACCGCGGAGTTCCGCGCCCGACGGTTGGCGTTGCTCGACTCGCCGCTGAGGCGTCGCCGAAAGTCGCTCAGCGAGGCGGGCCCGGACCACTGGGCGCGCCACGGACGCGGCAGCTGCGGCGAGTCGGCGAGCGTCCGGACGGGTTCGACCGCCGGGTCGGCCAGGTAACGGCTGGCGATCTCGCCTGCGGTCAACACTGTCGACCGGCCGGTCTGGTAGTCCATGGCCCGCATGAGCACCCCGGGCGACACGAGCACCGGCACAGCGAGCCGGCCCAGCCCGGCGTCGGCCAGCGAGACATCGAGCCTGGTCAACGCCAGGAACAGGTCAGCCTCGGACGCGCTGGCCCCCACCTCGTGATACGCCTGCAGCCGTGCCAGCAGGTCGGCCGGGTGGACCCGCAGGTCTACCGTGCTGGGTTCCGACAGCAGGCACGGCACCTGCCCCAGCTGCTCGAACACGGCACGTTCGCGCGCAGCCAGTGGGTCGTCCCGCGTGGTGACGCACGGCCGACCAGCGACCCACGACTCCACGTGCCAGAGCCCAGCGGTGAAGGTGCGCCGGACACCACGCAGCGCGGTGCGGGCCAGCTCGGGGTCACGCCGGGCGACGGCATTTGCCAGGACGAGAAACTTCTCCACGGTCACGTCCACGACTTCGCTGTCACGACGACCGCTCAGCGCGGCAGCCGCCTGGGTCAACGCCTCGGGGGTCTGGTCGCCGTGGTCGAACCGAGGGGCGGTCCACACCGGGGGCGTCGGTCGCCACATTCCTTCGACGGTCACCTGCCCGGCCGGTGCCGCGGCCGTCAGCTCCCAGGAGTCGACCACTTTCTGCGCCACCCGGGCCAGCGCCGGGTCAGGATCGACGCTCAGGGCCGTGACCTGCGGTCCGAGCGTCTCCCGCGGGGCCTGCGACGGGCGGGGCCGGGCCGCCAGCGCCCTCAGCACCACCCGCAGCGCCTTCTTGGTCGGCGCGGTCAGGGCGGCGGTCGCCACGTCGGCCAGCTGGTCGTCACCCACCCCGGCGACCAGCACCGGTGCCAGCCGTTCGACCACCAGCGCCTCTCCCGACGCCAGCAGCGGGACCAGCGCCTCGGCCCGGTCGACGATCTCGGCGTTGGTGACGTGCAGGTCGTCCAGCCACGTCCGGAGCCAGACCTTGCGGTCGCCGGGCCGGGTCGCCGCGTCGAGCGATGTGAGCACCAGCCCGACCGCCGCGTCACGGTCCAGCCAGCCCCGAGCCACCCCCGCGGGCACCACCCGGCCGAACGGCCCGGCCCCTACCAGCCCGACCGCCGTACCAGCGCGGACATGCTCGGCGAACTGCTCCCGGATCACCGCCTCGTCCAGCCGTGCTCCGTGCGCGGTATCACCGGTGAGCGTTGCCGCAGCGTGCGCCGCCCAGTCCTTCAGGTATTCCCGGTTCTGCGGGACGGGCAGCCGGTGGTGGGCGACCAGCCGAACCCGCACCCCTGACCCGAGGGCGGCATGGTGCTCCAACGCCCCTCGGCCGAAGGTGCGAATACGTTCGACGAACGTCCGGGCGAAAGCCGGACCTCGCTCCGCCACGACAGCGAACGCCAGGTCGTCGGGAACCTGCCACGTCATCGTCGCCGCGGCCCGCTGGGCATCCACCCCCACCCGGACGGAGAACAACCAGAGCTTCACCGCGTCGACGTCGATGTGGCTGACGTGGCGGCCGTCCTTCCACTCGTCCCAGTCCCCCGACACCAGTCCCGCCAGCGCCGCGTCACGCTGGGCCGCGGTACCGAGCGGAAGCGTCAGCGCCGCCTCATGAGGCGCATCGAGCCAACCCAGCTCCTTGTAGATGGCGATGGCTTCGTCCAGGTGAGGGTTACGAGCCATCAGTCGCCTCTCGGAGCAGACGTGATCCCCCAGCTGTCGACGATCGTCTGCACGGAGCGGGCCAGAGCCCGGTCGCGTCCGGTGTCCAGCGCGGTGACCTGCGGACCGAGGACGTTCACCGTCTCCGCCGACGGGTGCGGACGTGCCTCCAGAGCCTTCAGCACCACCCGGAGCGCCTTCTTCGTCGGCGCCGTCAACGCTGCCGTCGCCACGTCGGCCACCATGTCGTCGCTGGCTCCGGCGATCAGCGCCGGAGCCAGCCGCTCGACCACGAACGCGTCGGTGGCTGGCCCGGCCCCACCAGCGAGAACGGGCACCAGCGCGTCAGTGTGAGCGACCAGCTCCTCGTCGGTGACGTGCAGGTAGTCCAGGCGTATCAGGCTGCCCCAGCGGTCGGTCCCCGACGCCGCGTCGAGGGCCGCGACCGCCAGGCCGATCACCTCGTCCCGGTCCGCCCAGCCGCGTTCCACGCCGATCACCAGTGCTTGGTCGAACATGCCGACCCCGGACAGCCCGGCAGCGAAAGCGATGCGGACGTGCTCGGTGTACCGGCCCTGGAGCGTCGCCTCGCTCACCGGGACCACGTGCTGTCTCTGCCCTTCGTCCGCGAACGCCTTGACCTGCAGCGCCCAGCTGCCGATGTAGTCCGGTTCCTGCGGGACAGGCAGTTGGTAGTGGTCCACCAGCCGCACAGGCAGACTGGAGAAAGACAGATCATGGTTGGTGTTCTTGACGAATGTCCGAGCGAATTCCGGGCCTCGCTCGACCAGGACGGCGAAGGCAGCGTCGTGCAGGTCAGGAACCAGCTTCAGGTCGTACAGCGCAACCGCACGTCGAGCACTCACCCCCACACGGACCGCGAACAACCAGAGCATCGACAGGTCGACGTCGGCGACAGGGGGCCTGCCCCAGAGGTGTCCGTACCTGTCCCAGTCCCCTGCCCGCAGCCCTGCGAGCGCTGCTCGCCGCTGGGCAGGAGTGCCGAGCGGGAGCGTCGGCGCGTCAGCATAGGTGGCGTCGGCCCAGCCGAGCTCAGCGAAGACTGCGACTGCCTCGTCCAGGCGTGGGTTGCGGTCCATCAATCACCTCTCAGGACGCGGTGGTCCTCGGCAACGACGGTCAGGGTCGCGTCGTCGACGGCGGACAGAGCCAGATCCTCGAACCCTCGGACCGGAGGCTCGGCGGACACGAAGGCGGCGTCGAGCAGCGTCGCGACGATCTCGCGTGCGATGGTCACTGCCCGTGACGTGCCCGGACGAGCAGCCAGGGCACGAACGCCCGGCAGGTCGAGCACCGCCGGGTCGGCCATCCCGACCGTGACGGCATGGGTCGTCTCCGGCAGGAGCGTGGCGATGGTCTCGGCCACGTCGACCGCACCGGCGGCAAGACGCGGGCCTGAGGCGGCGAGGCCTGCCAGGTCGTCGAGGATCTGCCAGACCACCGCGAGCATCCCGTCCTGAGCGCCGGATCGCAGCCCCCGCACCGCCGCGGCGAGGCTGCACGGAACGAAGGTTCCGAGACGGGTCGGGTCGTCTGCCTGGTAGTAGGGGACGCCGGGCGGGCCTGGTCGCAGCAGCCCACGCTCCCACGCCTGCGTGGCCGCGAGGCACGGGAAGGGGTAGTCCAGGCTGTCCAGGTGCCGGGCGAGCAGAAGATTCGCGACCGTGTCCGGCGGCAGCGGTGTCGCGCGCCGCGTCACCAGGCCGAGGCGATCGGCAGCGACGGCGTTGAACCTGATCCAGGCGCTGTCGGAGAGAGCCAGCACCACGGCACATCGGGTGGGGAAGACCGTCAGGTCACGGTCGTCGCCGAGACGGGTCGGGAAGTCCCGCAACGACGCTGGTTTGACGAACGTCCCCCCCGGGGTTCGCTCGACGACAGGGTCTGCGAGGTAGCGGACGACCGCCGGGCCTGCCGTCAGCGCCATCGGGTCGCCGGACGGCAACAAGACCGGCACGGTCAGCGACTCCAGCCCGGCCTGTGTCGCCTCGTCGGCCTGGTCGACGTCGAGCCTGGTCAGCGCCAGCAGCAGGTCAGCCTCAGAGGCGCTGGCGCCTGCCTCGTGGTAGGCCCGCAACCGGGTGGCCAGGTCGGCGGGGTGGACCCGCAGGTCGACCGTGCTGGGCTCGGACAGCAGGCACGGCACCTGGCCGAGCCGGGCGAGCACGGCGGCTCGGCGGTCGCGCCAGCTCGTGGGGTCTTGGAGATCGTCCCAGTACTCGGCTGGGTAGTAGCCGACGAGCGCGGCCCGGGCAAGCTCTGGCGAACGTCGGGCCACAGCATTGGCCGCAGCCAGCAGCCGCTCTTCGGCAAGGACAGAGCCCAGCGGGTCGCTCTGGCTGCTGAGCTCGACCGCTACCTGGGTGAGCGCCTCGGGGGTCTCCTCGCCGTGGTCGAAACGCACAGCTGTCCACAGCGGTGGCACCGGGCGCCACAGACCCTCGACCGGCGCTGCGGGTCCGGCGGCTTCACCGAGACCCCAGCTGTCGACGACTGTCCGCACCGCCTTGGCCAGAGACTTGTCGTGACCGACGTCGACGGCCATGACCTGCGACCCGATGGCCTCGACGGATGGACGCGGACGAGCCGCCAGAGCCTTCAGCACCACCCGCAGCGCCTTCTTCGTCGGGACTGTGAGGGCGACGGTCGCCACGTCGACCAGCAGGTCGTCGTCCACTCCGGCGATCAGCACCGGGGCCAGACGCTCGACCGCAGGCGCTCCCCCGGCAGCCATCACCGGCACCAGCGTGTCGGCCCGGGCGACGATCTCCTCGTCGGTGGCGGACAGCCCGTCCAGCCACGCACCCAGCCACGTCTTGCGGTCGACGGGACGGATCGCGGTGTCGATGGCGGTCAGCACCAGGCTCGCCGCCGCGTCACGGTCCAACCATCCTCGGTGCACACCTGCCAGCAGCACCAAGGCGGAATCGAGCCCCACCTCGACGTATGCCCGGACGTGGTCGACGAACCTGGTCCGGAGCAGCTCGGCGTCGATCTCCGGCTGCGTCCGCCACGCGACCTCCGCACGGATGCGAGGCTCGTCGGCCAGCGCCTTGCGCACCCGGGGGTCGCCGACAAGCACGCTCAACGCCTGGTCGTCCCATCGTTCCAGGTACCCCAGGCCCTCAGGAACGGGAAGGTTGTGCTGGGTGACCAGACGCACCACATGGCGACCGTAGGAGCCCGTGACGTGCTCCCACCGGGACACCTGGTCGACGAACCCCTGCGCGAACGACCGGTCCCGCTGGGCGAGGATCTCCGCCAGCACCTTCTCGGGCACGGTCTTACGGGGCCACTTCGTCATCACTGCCACCGCCCGCCGGGCGTCCAGCCCGACCCGGATCGCGAACAGCCCGAGCATCTGCGCGTCGACATTGGGAACAGTGCTCGCGCCGTCGACCCGCGAGCGAACCGCCCGCCACGTGCCCATGGAGTACCACCACTGGTCCAGGTCGCCTGTGCGCAACCCGGCCAGCACGGCCTTCTGTTGGGCCTCGGTGCCCAGCGGAAGCGTGGGGGCGTCGGCGAAGCTGGCCTCAGCCCAGCCGAGCTCGACGAAGATCGCGACCGCCTCGTCCAGGCGGGAGTTACGGGCCATCAGGACCTCCAGAAGGTTGCCAGCCACCCCGGGGGCGGCGCTCCTGTTCCCGGCCACTGACGTGACGAGGCTACCGGCCGACCGTCGGACCGGAAGCCGTTCCGGTGCACCGATCTCGACACATGTGTTTCCGCCTGGCACAGGCCGGGGGCGGTACGCTGACCCGGCCGGAACGGTCAACCGTAGGATGGTCGATGAGTACCGCACCTGACGGAGGGGCGATGGACCGCAAGAAGCTGCCGATCGGCATCCAGACGTTCCGCCAGATCCGCGAGGACGACTGGTACTACGTCGACAAGACCGGGTACGCCGCCCAGATGGTCGCCGAGGGCAAGACGTACTTCCTGTCGCGTCCGCGCCGGTTCGGCAAGAGCCTGTTCCTGGACACCCTGGCCGAGATGTTCGCCGGGAACAAGACCCTGTTCGAGGGTCTGGCCTGCTACGACACCTGGGACTGGGACACGGTGTACCCGGTGGTCCGGATCAGCTTCGCCGACGGGGTGGTGGCCGACCGGGCCGGGCTGGACCTGCGGGTCGACGAGATCCTGGCTGACAACGCCGACCGCCTCGGGGTGACCCTCGGTGCGGGCAGCGTCGCCTGGCGGTTCACCACGTTGATCCGTGGGGCCGAGGCCAGGTACGGCCAGCGGGTGGTGGTACTGGTCGACGAGTACGACAAACCGATCCTGGACAACCTGGCCGACCGGGACGTGGCCCGACAGATCCGTGACGGTCTACGCGACCTGTACTCGGTGGTCAAGGGCCAGGACGCGCATATCAAGTTCGTGCTGCTGACGGGCGTGTCGAAGTTCTCCAAGGTGAACATCTTCTCCGGGTTGAACAACCTGTTGGACATCACGTTGTCCTCGCGCTACTCAGCGGTCTGCGGGTACACCGACCACGACGTGGACACGGTATTCGCCCCCGAGCTGGAGGGGCTGGACCGGGACCAGGTCCGCAACTGGTACAACGGGTACAACTGGACCGGGACGGCCGTGTACAACCCGTACGACCTGCTGCTGCTGTTCTCCGAGCACCAGTTCCGTAACCACTGGTTCGAGACCGGGTCGGCGACATTCCTGGTGGACATGCTGATGCAGCGCCGGTTCTACCTGCCGGACCTGGCCCGGTCGTACGCCTCGTCAGACCTGCTGTCCCAGTTCGACGTCGACGACCTGGCCACCGAGGCGTTGCTGTTCCAGAGCGGGTACCTGACCATCACCGGCACCCAGATGGTCGGCGACGAGACGTTCTACATCCTGGGTTTCCCGAACCGTGAGGTTCGCGGGGCGTTGAACACGCTGCTGCTGTCGGCCCTGACTGACGCCTCGACGGCATCCAACCGCCGTCGACAGCTGGCGTTGACACTGGGAGCCGGTGACGTGTCCGGGCTGCGACAGTTCTTCGAGTCGTTGTTCGCTGGTATCCCGCACCAGTGGCATACCAAGAACGATATCGCCCACTACGAAGGGTACTGGTCGTCGTTGTTCTACGCCTGTTTCGCCGCGACCGGTCTGGACGTGGCCCCCGAGGAGTCGACCAACCGCGGCCGTCTGGACCTGGCGGTGCGCATGCCAGACCGGGTGTGGTTGTTCGAGCTGAAAGTAGCCGAACGCACCCCAGAAGGCAGTGCCCTGGCCCAGATAAAAGACCGTGGGTACGCCGACCAGTACCGGGACCGCCGGGTACCGATCCACATGGTCGGCATCGAGCTGTCGGAGAAGACCCGCCAGATCGTCGGTTTCGACACCGAGACCATCGCTGGCTGAACCATTCCTTGAGCTCATCGACCGGGGCGGTGAGCGGAAGGTCCCGGCGATGAGCTGTTCTTTCACCAACTCTACGATCATGGGGTCTGCGGTCTGCCCGTCATCGGCGGATCGCGGCGACACCCGGGTAGTTGTCCACACCGTCCAGGTGCCGGGCAAGCAGAAGGTCGGCGACATCGTCCACGGGCAGCGGTGTCGCACCGGCAGCGACCGGCGGCACCGGACGCCACAGACCCTCGACCGACGTCTGGGGCCCGTCGGCCGCCTCACCGAGACCCCAGCCGTCGACGACTGCCTGTACCGCCCTGGCCAAGGACCTGTCGTGACCGACGTCAATCGCCATGACCTGCGGTCCGACGGTTTCGACGGTCTCGGCCGAGGGGCGCGGACGCCGGGCCAGGGCCGTGAGGACCACCCGCAGCGCCTTCTTGGTCGACATGGTCATGGCCACTGTCGCCACGTCTGCCAGCAGGGCGTCGTCCACCTGCCCGATCAGCACCGGGGCCAGCCGTTCGACCACGAGCGCGTCTCCCGCGGCCAGCACCGGGACCAGGGCATCGGCCTGCGCGACGATCTCCGCGTCGGTGGCGTGCAGACCGTCCAGCCATATGCCGAGCCAGGCCTTACGGTTGACCGGTCGGGCAGCCGCGTCGAGACCAGCCAGCACCAGACCGACCGCCTCAGCCCGGTCCATCCAGCCTCGACTCACTCCCGCCGGCAGCACCCGGCCGAGCGGACCGGTCACCTCCAGCCCGGCCGTCACCGCCGCGCGAACATGCTCGGCGAACCGGTCGCGGACCGCCTCGCCAGTTCGAGAGTTTTGTCGTGGATTCGAGAGTTTTACTCTCGAATCGGCGACAGAAGTCTCGAGTTGGCTGGGCTGGGCGGAGCTCACGCGCGTTTCAGCAAGCGCGTCCTGGACGGACCGCGCCCAGCCGCTCAGGTAGTCCCTGTCGTCGGGAACGGGTAGCCGGTGGTAAGCCACCAGCGGGACGGCCATCCAGCTGGTGTGACCGATGAACGTCCGGGCGAACTGCGGGCCCCGGGCCGCCAGGACGGCCAGTGCTGGCCCCTCGGGCACACCCGACGCCATCTGCGCGGCCCGCCGAGCACCGATACCGAGACGCACCGCGAACATCCAGAGCATCGCCGGGTCGACTTCGATGAAGTCGACGGTCTCCTGGCGGGCCCATCCCCGCCAGGCCATCCACGACTGGCGGTGGCGTTCCTCCCACTGGCCCGACCGCAGCCCCGCCAGTGCTGTTCTCTGTTGCGCCGGGGTACCCAACAGCAATGTCGGAACGTCATCGTAGGTGGCATCAGACCAGCCCAGCTCGGTGAAGACCGCCACCGTCGCTTCCAGCTGCGGATAACGGACCACCGGTCTGTCGCACAGCCCACGTTCCCGCAGGAGTTCTGCCGCGGCGACCAGGTCACCCCCGGCGTCCTTCAACGCCTTCGCTGCGTCCATCACCCCGACACCAGTCTTCTGGCGCAGCGTTCTCAGCGCGGCCGTCGAACCAGTCATCACCTCACCTCCCACAGCTCAGGTTCCGTTGCCAGCCGCCCCTGTGGACAGTCCCGCAGGACGCCTGTCGGCTGCTGGCACGACGAGGCTACTGCCCGACCACCACACCGGAGGCCGTTCTGGTGCACTGATCCCGACACATATGCCTCTGCCGGAAACAGCCAGGTTCGTCAGTGCGTCAGCTCATGGCTGGACCGTCAGCCGTAGGATGGTCGGCAGGCACTGCACCTGACGGAGGGGCGATGGACCGCAAGAAGCTGCCGATCGGCATCCAGACGTTCCGCAAGATCCGCGAGGACGACTGCTACTACGTCGACAAGACCGGGTACGCCGACCGGCTGCTCGCCGAGGGCAGCACGTACTTCTTGTCCCGTCCGCGCCGGTTCGGCAAGAGCCTGTTCATCGACACCCTGGCCGAGATGTTCGCCGGGAACAAGGCTCTGTTCGAGGGTCTGGCCTGCTACGACACCTGGGACTGGGACACGGTGTACCCGGTGGTCCGGATCAGCTTCGCTGATGGGGTGGTGTCTGATCGGGACCAGCTAGCAGTCCGGATCGACGAGATCCTGACGTACAACGAGGAACGTCTGGGGCTGCCTGCCGGGTCGGGCTCCGTCGCGGGTCGGTTCGGCGCGCTGATCCAAAGCGCTGAAGCCGAGCACGGGCAGCGGGTGGTGGTGCTGGTCGACGAGTACGACAAGCCGATCCTGGACAACTTCACCGACCCCGCCCGGGCCAGGCAGATGCGCGACGGCCTGCGGGACCTGTACTCGGTGGTCAAGGGCCAGGACGCGCACATCAAGTTCGTCATGCTGACGGGTGTGTCGAAGTTCTCCAAGGTCAGTCTCTTCTCCGGGCTGAACAACCTGAACGACATCACGATGGACGCGGAGTACTCGGCGTTGTGCGGGTATACCGACCACGACGTCGACACCGTGTTCGCCCCCGAGCTGGAAGGCCTGGACCGCGAGAAGATCCGTCAGTGGTACAACGGGTACAACTGGACCGGCGAGGCGGTGTACAACCCGTACGACCTGCTGCAGCTGCTCCAGAAACGGCAGTTCCGGCCGTACTGGTTCGAGAGCGCGACCCCCACCTTCCTGGTCGACACCCTGGCCGAACGCCAGTTCTACGTGCCCGACCTGCAGCGCCTCGAGGCCACCGAGGCCATGCTGTCGACGTTCGACGTGGACAAGATCTCCACCGTGGCGCTGCTGTTCCAGACCGGGTACCTGACCATCGACCGCACCCGGGACGTGGCCGGGGCCCTGCGCTACGTCATGCGCCTGCCCAACCGCGAGGTCCACGCCAGCCTCAACGAGTCCCTGCTGGCCGAGTACTCACCCGACCCCGACCAGGCCGTCATCCGCACCGGCCGCCTGCCCGACCTGCTCGCCGCCGCCGACCTCGACGGCATCGAACGGCTGTTCAGGACCCACTTCGCGTCCATCCCCCACGACTGGTACCGCAACAACACCATCGCCCAGGCCGAGGGGTACTACTCGTCGGTGTTCTACACCTTCTTCGCCTCCCTCGGCCTGGACACCACCCCCGAGGACACCTCCAGCCGCGGACGCCTGGACCTGGCCGTCCGCTACGCCGGGCAGGTCTTCCTGTTCGAGATCAAGACCGTCGACCACACCCCCACCGGCAGAGCCCTGCAGCAGATCAAGGACAGACGCTACGCCGACAAGTACCTGACCGACGGCACACCCGTCCACCTCGTCGGCGTCGAGTTCTCCAAGCAGGACCACAACATCGTCGCCTTCGACACCGAGACCATCACCAGCTGAACCAGCCCCGCCACCTGTGCGACACTTCCACGCCGGAACGACACTTTGAAGTGTCGTTCCGGCGCGAAAGTGTCGCACCGGGCTGGTTCAGGTCTCCAGGTTCAGCCAGAAGACGGGACGGACTCCATTCGACGTCACCGACCTCCACTCCCCACGCACCAGAGCTGGGCATCACGCCGACGGTCTTCATTGCGCCGGATCGCCGGTCAGAACTGCTCATCGTCTCCCGCCGTCTCTCACGGCAGCCAGCAGAGAACGAGCCTTGGCCAAGGCGGCGGACTTGCCTGGTCTTGCCGCGAGCTCTGCGAGACCAGGCCAGGCGGCGGCGTCTTCAGGGATCAGACCGCGTCGGGCGGCTTCGCGCAGGTGGTCGGCGTAGAGGAGGGCGACGTCGAGGACCCGGTTCAGCCATGTCGGCACCGGGCCTTCGGTGGTCCCCGCCACCCGGACCGGTTCGGCGAGCAACGGCCACAGCGTCGGCAGGGTCTCTGGGTGTCTCTCCAGCACCCAGATCAGCTTCGCCGGGTCCACCGCGGGGAAGGCCAGCAAGGTCGACACAGCGATCCGGACAGTAGCCGAGCCGATTTGCTCTTCCCTCACCCAGCCTATGACCAGACGCTCCCCGTCCACCAGCATCGCGACCGCGACGGCTACCAGCGACGTCGACAAAGAAGGTGGTGTCGCCGAGATTCCGTACCGCAAGGAGTGAAGGGGCACGCTGTTGTTGCGGTCTTCCCGGTTGCGGTATCGGGAGACCGCCAGACGGCCAGCCTCATCGTCCCAGCACAACCATACCCGGTCCTTCTTGCGGATGTGGTCGCACCCCGGCTCGGGCGTCGGCGGGGGCTCGTCAGCGAGGTACTTCCATGCCAGGCACTGCCTTTCGTCTCTCAGGTAGAGGCTGCCCCATGACGACCTGACCTGGAAACGGTGGGCCGGGTGGTCGGGCAGCGCCAGGTCGAAACACAACGAGTCTTCCTGGGTGACGATCAGCTCTGCGTCGTCGACGACAGCCGGGAGGGTTCCCGCGCTCTCTGGCCAGACTTCTTCGAACCGAGGTCTGTTTTCGACGGGCTCCTCTGCGGCGTAGACGTGTCGCTTCTTCTTGTTGAACACCAGGTTTCCTCGGTCAGTGAGAGAAACCTGCCGGGATCACACCTCGGCCTGGTCCTGGGTGGACAACCAGTCCCCTGGCCAGCACCTGCGGACGGGCCGCGAGCCCGTGGAAGAAGCTGGGCACCGGGACCAGCCCCGTGGGTGTCAGCACCGGGGCCACCGCCAGGCCCAGATCGTTGTCGAGCAGTGCAGACTCACCAGCACAACCTCTGATCATGCTCATGATGGTAAGCCCGCGGACTAGGGGGCTGGTGAACAATGCTGTTCTGGTCGCACCGACCAGGTTGCGGGCCTTGGCCATGACGGCAGACTTGCCTGGTCTGGCGGTAGGATGGTCGGCAGGCACTGCACCTGACGGAGGGGTGATGGACCGCAAGAAGCTGCCGATCGGCATCCAGACGTTCCGCAAGATCCGCGAGGACGACTGGTACTACGTCGACAAGACCGGGTACGTCGCCCGGCTGGTCGCCGAGGGCAGCACGTACTTCTTGTCCCGTCCGCGACGGTTCGGCAAGAGCCTGTTCATCGACACCCTGGCCGAGATGTTCGCCGGGAACAAGGCCCTGTTCGAGGGTCTGGCCTGCTACGACACCTGGGACTGGGACACGGTGTACCCGGTGGTCCGGATCAGCTTCGGTAGCGGAGTGGTCAGCGACCAGGACCAGCTAGTGACACGGATCAACGAGATCCTGGCAGTCAACGAGAAACGTCTGGGGCTGCCTGCCGGGTCGGGCAGCGTCGCGGGACGGTTCACCGCACTGATCCACGGTGCTGAGGCCAAGCACGGGCAGCGGGTGGTGGTGCTGGTCGACGAGTACGACAAGCCGATCCTGGACAACTTCACCGACCCCGCCCGGGCCAGGCAGATGCGCGACGGCCTGCGAGACCTGTACTCGGTGGTCAAGGACCAGGACGCGCACACCAAGTTCGTCATGCTGACCGGGGTGTCGAAGTTCTCCAAGGTCAGTCTCTTCTCCGGGCTGAACAACCTGAAGGACATCACGATCAACGCGGAGTACTCGGCGCTGTGCGGGTACACCGACCACGACGTCGACACCGTGTTCGCCCCCGAGCTGGAAGGCCTGGACCGCGAGAAGATCCGCCAGTGGTACAACGGGTACAACTGGACCGGCGAAGCGGTGTACAACCCGTACGACCTGCTGCAGCTGTTCGACTTCCGACAGTTCCGGCCGTACTGGTTCGAGAGCGCGACCCCCACCTTCCTGGTCGACACCCTGGCCGAACGCCAGTTCTACGTGCCCGACCTGCAGCGCCTCGAGGCTACCGAGGCCATGCTGTCGACGTTCGACGTGGACAAGATCTCCACCGTGGCGCTGCTGTTCCAGACCGGGTACCTGACCATCGACCGCACCCGGGACGTGGCCGGGGCCCTGCGCTACGTCATGCGCCTGCCCAACCGCGAGGTCCACGCCAGCCTCAACGAGTCCCTGCTGGCCGAGTACTCACCCGACCCCGACCAGGCCGTCATCCGCACCGGCCGCCTGCCCGACCTGCTCGCCGCCGCCGACCTCGACGGCATCGAACGGCTGTTCAGGACCCACTTCGCGTCCATCCCCCACGACTGGTACCGCAACAACACCATCGCCCAGGCCGAGGGGTACTACTCGTCGGTGTTCTACACCTTCTTCGCCTCCCTCGGCCTGGACACCACCCCCGAGGACACCTCCAGCCGCGGACGCCTGGACCTGGCCGTCCGCTACGCCGGGCAGGTCTTCCTGTTCGAGATCAAGACCGTCGACCACACCCCCACCGGCAGAGCCCTGCAGCAGATCAAGGACAGACGCTACGCCGACAAGTACCTGACCGACGGCACACCCGTCCACCTCGTCGGCGTCGAGTTCTCCAAGCAGGACCACAACATCGTCGCCTTCGACACCGAGACCATCACCAGCTGAACCAGCCCCGCCACCTGTGCGACACTTCCACGCCGGAACGACACTTTGAAGTGTCGTTCCGGCGCGAAAGTGTCGCACCGGGCTGGTTCAGGTCTCCAGGTTCAGCCAGAAGACGGGACGGACTCCATTCGACGTCACCGACCTCCACTCCCCACGCACCAGAGCTGGGCATCACGCCGACGGTCTTCATTGCGCCGGATCGCCGGTCAGAACTGCTCATCGTCTCCCGCCGTCTCTCACGGCAGCCAGCAGAGAACGAGCCTTGGCCAAGGCGGCGGACTTGCCTGGTCTTGCCGCGAGCTCTGCGAGACCAGGCCAGGCGGCGGCGTCTTCAGGGATCAGACCGCGTCGGGCGGCTTCGCGCAGGTGGTCGGCGTAGAGGAGGGCGACGTCGAGGACCCGGTTCAGCCATGTCGGCACCGGGCCTTCGGTGGTCCCCGCCACCCGGACCGGTTCGGCGAGCAGGGGCCACAGGGCTGAGAGAGTCTCGGGGTGCTTCTCCAGGACGCGGACCAGCTTGGCGGGACTCACCTCCGGACAGCCCAGCAGGGTGACCACGGCGATCCGGGCCGCAGCCGAACCGATCAGGCCCTTCCCGACGAAACGGACCAGGTCGCTCTCGCTGGACAGGCCGTCCTTGCCGTCTCGTGCAACCAGACCGAGCGCGACAGCGACCAACGATGTCGACAGGGGGACGTCTGGGGGCGTCGCCCGAGGGCGTGTTGTGTCGGCGGCTTCCCGTGGACCCTCGGTGGCCACCAGACGGCCTGCGTCGTTGTCCCACGACAACCACCAGCGACCGGGGTCCTGCGCCCCGGTGTCGTACTTCTCGACCTCGCACTGCCTCCCGTACAGGAAGGGAAACTCGTCGACCACCTGGAAGCTCACCCCAGGCGTGCGCGGCGACGACACCACGAGACGAAGAACGGTCTTCCCGTCACGGTCCGCACGGACGGCAGCCAGCTCTGCCTGGTCGACGACAGCGGCAACCGTGCCCGCGCCCTCGGGCCAGATCTCCTCGAAGCCTGGGCCCGACGGGACCGGAGGCGGCTCCGCCGCAGCAGCGACCGGGACAGCCGCGACCGGCAGCTGTGCGACGACGTCTGTGGCAATCGTCACGGCCCGTGAGGTTCCGCCTCGGGCGGCCAGCGCGCGGACACCAGGCAGGTCCAGCACCTCATGGTCGGCGACGCCGGTGGTCACGGCGTGCTGGACCTCGGGCAGCAGAGCCGCCACCACCTCGACCACCTCGACGGTCCCCGCGGGCAGGCATGTCCCAGACGAGGCGAGAGCCAAGTCCGCTGACGACGACCGCTGCACGTGCAGCGGGCTCCCTGTGGTCAGGTGTGGCGGTGCGGCAGCCAGGACCAGCAGGTCGTCCAGGACCGGCCAGACCACCGCGAGCAGACCGGTGCGGGCGATGTCACCGAGCGTGCGGGCCGTTGCGGCCAGGGGGGTCGACTTCTTCGTGTTCACGACCCAGCTCTGGTGGTGGGCCTCGGCGACCCAGTCCAGGTAGCGAACGTCGGCGACGCCTGGGCGCAGCAGGCCACGCTCCCACGTCTCGTCCAGGGCGACAGAGACCATCGAGGCGACGGTGGGAGCCACGACACGGGGCGCCACCAGCAAGTTCACAGCAGCACCTGGAGTCAACGGCTCTGCTCGGCGCGCGACCTGGCGCAGCGCCACCCCGAAGTCGTCGTCGTTGGCGGGGTGGCGAGGGTCCACGAGAGCCGCTGCGTCGCCCCAGTTCGGGAAGACCGCCGAGACCCTGCTCCACCCGCAGCCGAGCCGCGGCGGGAAGTCCCGCAACGACACGGGAACCACAGCCTCGGCGCACCACCCGTGCGAACCGACCGTGAGACTGGGCTCCACCACCGGGTCCGCGAGATACCGGCTGACCAACGAACCGGCTGTCGACACCATCAGCTCTCCGGACTGCAGCAGCACCGGCACCGTCACCTCGTCCAGCCCAGCACGCACAGCGTCGTCGGTCTTCACCACGTCCAGCCTGGTCAACGCCAGGAACAGGTCAGCCTCACTGGCACCGGCGCCTTCAGCCTCGTAGGCCCGCAGACGCACCAGCAGGTCGGCAGGGTGAACCCGTAGGTCGACGGTGCTCGGCTCGGACAGCAAGCACGGCACCTCACCGAGCCGCTGGAACACCGCGAACTCACGGGCAGCCAAGGGGGCAGCCGCCCAGTCACCGCTGAAGCGACTGTCTGGGTTCTTGCCGGGCTCGTCGTTGGCCCATGCCCATGCCTCGCAGAGTCCGACCGACCAGGTGTTGCCCACCCCAGCCAGCGCAGCGCGGACGAGCGCGGGGTCGCGCCTCGCGACAGCATTCGCCACCGCGAGGAACCGTTCCACGGCCACGTCGACGACGTCGGACCTGTTCCCAGCACTGATCTCGGCCGCAGCCTGGGTCAGTGCCTCCGGCGTCTCCTCGCCGTGGTCGAACCGCGGAACGGCCCACACCGGGGGCGCCGGCCGCCACATCTCTTCGACCGTCGTCGGCTCCCCAGCGGCGCCAGCCTCCAGGCCCCACGCGTCGACCACAGCCTGCACGGCACCGGCCAGAGCCCGGTCGTGCCCAGCGTCCACAGCCATGACCTGCGGACCGACTGTCTCCAGCACCGCTGCGGACGGCCGCGGGCGCCCGGCCAGCGCCCCGAGCACCGCCCGCAACGTCTTCTTCGTCGGAACAGTCAGGGACACGGCCACCACATCGGACAGAGCCTTGTCGCTCACCCCCGCGATCAGCACCAGTCCCAGGCGTTCGACCAGGACGGCATCGCCATGAGCCAGGACAGGGACCAGCGTCTCAGCGCAGGTCACGATCTCTTCGGCAGTGGCGTGCAGATCGTCCAGCCACACCGTGGTCCACGTCTTGCGCTCGCCTGGCCGACCAGCCGCATCGAGCGCGCCGAGCACCAGCTCGACTGCCCCGTCGCGGTCCAGCCATCCCTGTGCCACCGCTGCCGCCACGATCTGCGCGGTCTGGCCGGTGCCCGACAGTCCTGTCTCCACGCAGGCCCGCACGTGCTCGACGAACCGGTCCCGGGCCACGTCCTCGTCCAGCACGACCTGGTCCGGTCCCTGGTCGTCGACGCATCCGAGCACTGCCATGACCTGCCGCTCCCAGTCGGCCAGGTAGTCCCGGTTGTCCAGGACCGCCAGCTGGTGACGGGCAGCCAGCCGCACCCTCATGGCAGGCCAGAAATAGGTGAGCTTCACGAAGACCCGGGCGAACTCCGGCCCCCGCTCCGCCAGGACGGCGAAAGCGATGTCGTCACGCAGCTTCGCCGGTCCCGACGACGTCTTCCTGTCCAGCGTCTCCACGGCCCGCCTGGGGCTCACCCCGACCCGGACCGCGAACAGCCACAGCATCTCGATATCGACGTCGACGAACTTCCGCCAGCGCCAGTGCCCTGACCGTAGCCCCGCCAGCGCGGCCTTCTGCTGGGCTCCGGTGCCCAGCGGAAGGGTGAGCGCATCCGTCGGGGAAGCGTCGGCCCAGCCGAGCTCGGTAAATATCGCGACCGCCTCGTCCAGGCGCGGGTTGCGGTCCGTGTGGGGGTTGTAAGACATGTCGACCTTGCCTGTCAGGGTTGGGATCCGGGCTCGGTGAGGATCGCTACGACCTCCCCCAGGCGGGTGTTGCGGGACATCAGCCAGCCTCGGGAGAGAGATCAAGGAAAGCGTCGTACTGGAGGTAGTAGTTGAAAGCGTCGGCCAGTTCTTGGAGCGTGTGCTCTCGACCACCCTCCAGGGCATAGCGAGCGAGAGGAACCGGCCGGGATCACACCTCGGCCTGGTTCTGGGTGGTCAGCTGGACGGCCAGGGCGTGCTTGCAGACGCCGCGGCCGCCGCCGTGGCGCAGGTACCAGGTGCAGGTGCACATGGCGGTCTGGTCGTCGGCCGGGTCCAGGCGCACTCGGTAGGTGGTGTCGCCGGAGCGGATCGCCCAGACGTCTGGCTCGCCGGTCCACGGTTCGACGGCGCCTTCGGCGACCAGCTTGCGGGCGGCGACCAGGCGGGGGTTGTCCTTGTCGACGCGGTCGGCGTCGGCGGGCAGCTCGCGGTGGAACCAGGCCTGGTCGTGGGCGTCCCAGCCGACCCGGCCCGACGCGGCCAGCACCGCCAGGGCGTCGGCGACCCGGCGTTCGGTCAGCCCGGTGGAACCGGCCAGGCGGGGCACGTCGATCACCGGTTCGAAGGCCAGTACCACGCTGACCAGGTCGGCGTCCTCGGTCACCGTCGCCCCGGCCAGGGCCGGGAGCAGCGCGCCCTCCCCGGAGTAGCCGCGGTAGGTCTCCGGAGTCAGGCCCAGCACCAGGCGGGCGGTGGGCAGCTCGACGGTGACCAGGGCCGCCCCGGGCGAGCCGTCGGCCGGGCCGTGGAACCAGATGCCACCGATGGCAGTGAGCAGGCGCTTCAGGGCGCTGAGCCGGTGCAGGCCCTCGATGTGCACGGCATCGGCCGACGGGCGGGGGCTGATCTGCGCGCCGGTGCGGGTCGGGGTGACCCAGCCGGACTTCGACCGGCCGGTGGCCGACGGGAGCCCGGCGACGAACGAGCGGGCCGCGGTGGCGTCCAGGTGCACCCGGGCCACCAGGCCGGCGTGCATGGCCGCGGCGTTGCCCAGCGCCGGGACCCAACGGGCCGGCATCTGGACCGGACGCTCGTGCGAGGTCTGGTCCGTGCTGGACACCTTGAGACCTTCGAACCCGACGTCCAGGTGCAGCAGCTGGTCGCGGGCTACCTGGGTCAGGGCCTGACGGGTGGCCAGGGTGATGTCGACGTTGGTGGTGCCGTAGCCGATCTCGCCCGCGTCGAACCCGTCGCCCAGCAGGTCCAGCCGCGCGTACACCCCGTTGCAGGCGGAGAAGCACTCCGCCCGCAGCCGGTCGCCCTGGGCGGTCAGCACCGGGTCGCGCACGTTCGTCGGGGCGGGCCGGAAGTAGCGGGTCGCGGTGATGTCAGCCAGGGTGACCAGTCCCCTGGCCAGCACCTGCGGACGGGTCGCGAACCCGTGGAAGAAGCTGGGCACCGGGACCAGCCCCGTGGGTGTCAGCGCCGGGGCCAGCGCCAGGCCCAGGTCGTCGTCGACCAGTGCGGACTCACCAGCAAAACCTCTCACCATGATCATGATGGTAAGCCCTGCCACCCACACGGCGGGGCAGTTTGGGAGACGAACATCCACGACGCGGCGAACGTCGGCACCAGATGTCTCAGCCTGAAACATCTGAGACAGCAGGAAACATGCGACGATCCCCACCGTCCCGTTCCGCCCCACCCGCGCCCGGACGGTCGAGTACAATTTCTGGTAAACCGCCGACCGGAGGATCCTGATGGCCACCCTCAGCCCCGACCCGCCCAGTCCCGAAAAACCCAAGGCGGTAGCATTCGACTTTGACGGCACCCTGGCCGCCGCTCCCTGGCCCTCCTACGCGAGTCCGGCCGCGGACGAGGTCCCAGCCATGTGCGACCTGCTGCGCGTGCTCGCCGACACCCCGGTGACGGTGTACGTGATCTCCGGCCGGGAGGAGTCCCAGCGCGATCCCGTGGTGTCGTGGCTGCGCCAGCACGGGCTCGCCTACGACGAGTTGATCCTGCGCCCCGACGACGACACTCCCGGCCCCGTCGCGGTCGCCACCTACAAGCACACCCGGCTCAAGGAGATCCTCAAAAGTCACCAGGTCCTGCTCTTCGCCGACGACCGCCCCGACGCCCGCCGGCTGGCGCACCAGCTCGGCATCCCCACCGTAGACCCAACCTGACCGCTCGTGCGGTCGTTCATAGATCACAAAGTCGTTCAGACGTCTGAACGACTTTGTGATCTATGAACGACCGCACACATGGTGGTAGCGGGACGGCGGTGCTGACCGGCGACGAGGTCCGTCGGCCGAGGACCGGCCAGGTCGTGTCTCAGGCTGGCACCGGTGTTTCAGGATCCGTGCACCGAACCGGCCGTGGCAGCGCGACGGAGAACGTAGCCTGGCTGGTGATTCCCGCCAGGTCGGGTGCGTCGTTCCGCGCCAGGTGTCGACCCGGTCAACCATAAAGGAGAACTCACCATGGGCTCTGGGCCATCGGACGACGGAGCGACACCAGAGCAGACCGTCGCGCTCCCGCCGTACCAGCCGCTGCCCGCCGACACGGTGCTCGGCGAGACGACGGTGGCCGAGATCGAGCAGATGCTGGCCCGCGAGACGACGGGTGACCAGTCCCAGAAATGGCAGCGCAACCGGGCCAAGAAGGCTCGGTCGGTCACCCGCGCCCACATCGACCAGTTCATAGCCCAGGCCAACGGGACCCAGGCCAACCCGCTGCCCGACCAGGATGCCTCCCGCATCGAGGCGGCCCGCAACGGGCTGCGCTGCGGCCTACCGGTCGAGCGGGTGGCGCAGATCACCGGCCTGCCCCCCGGTGACGTCCGTCGGCTGGAAGACCAACGGTCTTCGCCGCTGGTGAAGTGGTACACCCTGCACCAGCTGGCCGAGCAGATCCCGTCGCTCGGGCTGCGGCACCTGCTGCGCCTCGGGCACAACCCCGCGTGGGTCTGCCGCTGGTACGTCGACCCGGAGACCGACCTACGGGCCGTGGCGGATGCACTCACCGACGTCCTGGCGACCCGATCCCCGGGTCAGCGTGCCGTCCGACCGGACGGGTGCGGCTGTTCGAGCATACCCGAGCACCTGGTCCGGGGGCTGGCCCGTGGCATCGCCGAACCGGAGGCCGCCTGGCCGTGGTTGCACCAGCACCCAGAGGTGGCCCGGGAGTGGCTGACCGGCTCGCCCGTCTGCCCACCGGCCTTGCCCGGCTATTCACCGGGCAGCGCGGTGCTCGAGAACCAGGCCGCGGCGCTGCGGGTCCTGGCGTGCTACCCGCGGGTGCCGTCGTCGCTGGCACCACTGGTCGCGGCGCTCGCCCTGGGCAGCTCGAAGACCCTCCGCCCCCTGGCCCAGCAGGCGCTGGCCGCCCACCCGACGGCCCGGACGCTGGCCGAACAGGGGCTGACCGACGGCAAGGCCGAGACCCGGACGGCCGCCGCCCGGTGGCTGGCCACGATCGGCGACGCCGCCGCGGTCCCGGCGCTGCGCACCGCGCTGGGCAAAGAGAAACGCGAGGTGGTCCGCGCAGGCCTGCTCGGTGCGCTGGAAGCCCTGGGTGCTGACCTGACGGCCGAGCTGTCGCCGCAAGCTCTGGCAGCCGAGGCCACCAAGGGGCTGAAGAGCAGACCACCAGCCTCGATGGCCTGGTTCGGTCTGGACCACCTGCCCGGGCTGCGGTGGGCCGACGGTTCGACGGTGGAACCGGACGTGATCCGCTGGTGGGTGGTGCTGGCGGTGAAGATGAAGAACCCCGACGGGTCGGGGCTGCTCGACCGGTACCTGTCGCTGCTGCACCCCGACGACGCCGACCGGCTGGGCCGCATCACGCTGCATGCCTGGATCGACCAGGACACCCGCCGCCCGGACCCGGACGAGAGCCAGGCGTACGCCCAGACCGAAGGCGCCCAACGGTACGCCACAGCCCAGCGGAACCTCGCGGCCTGGATCAAGCAGCACCACTGTGTGATTCCCGGCTGCTGCCAGTCGGGGTCGATGCTCGGCTACGACCAGTGGCTGGCCAATGCCCAGCGCGCCGCCGCCGTCCCCCTGGAGCAGCACGTCGCAGCGGCCTACGCCGAGCACCAGGCCGTCTACCTGGGCTCGGCCAGCGCCGACAAGGGGATGCTGGCCCTGACCACCCGCATGTCCGGGGTCGACCTGGCCGCCGCGGTCCAGGGCTACATCCGCCACCACGGCGCACGCCGGGCCCAGGTCGAGATGCTGGTCCACACCCTGTACGGCAACGGTCAGAGTGCCGCGATCCAGCTGCTGCTGTCGGTGGCCCGGCGGCACAGACAGGCCACCGTGCAGGCCAAGGCCATGGGGCTGGTCGAACGGCTGGCCGAGGCCCGCGGCTGGACCGCCGACGAGCTGGCCGACCGCACCATCCCCACCGCCGGGTTCGACCCCGACCGGCGGCTGCACCTGAACCTCGGGTCACGCGAGGTGCTGGGCCACCTGACCCCCGCGGGAACCATCGCCCTGTCCGTCGCGGGCAAGGCGGTGAAGTCCCTGCCGACCCAGCGGGCTGACGACGACCCCGAGCTGTACGCCGCGGCCAAGAAACAGCTGTCCGCCGCCCGCAAGGAAGCCAAGGCCGTCCTGGCCCTGCAGACCTCCCGGCTGTACGAGGCGATGTGCACCGGCCGCACCTGGACTGTGGCCGACTGGCAGCAGCACCTGGCCGACCACCCGCTGGTACGCGACCTGGCAGCCCGCCTGATCTGGACCCGACGTCCCGACGACGACCCGGCTGGTGGCGCGTTCCGGCTGACCGACGACGGCACCTGCATCAACACCGACGACGAGCAGATCACCCTGGCCGGTCCACCCGGTGCCAGCACCCGGATCAGCCTGGCCCACGCCACCACCCTCGGACCCCAGGCCACCGTCGCGTGGCGCCAGCACCTGGCCGACTACGAGATCACCCCGCCGTTCTCCCAGCTTGACGCAGACCTCCCCGACCTGCCCGCCACCACCACCGTGATCGACGACCTCAAGGGCCACCTCACCGATTCCTTCGCCATCCGCTCGGTCGCCACCAGGCGCGGCTACACCCGCGGCCTGGTCGAGGACGCCGGGTGGTTCTGCGAGTACACCAAGGCTTTCACCAGCCAGAACGTCGTCGCGGTCCTGGAGTTCACCGGCGCGTTCGTCCCCGAGGAGAACATCACCGTCGCCACCAGGTCCCTGTCTTTCCGCCGCGGTCGACGACAGCTGCCCCTGGGCGACGTCCCCGGCGTCCTGGCCGCCGAGTGCTACGCCGACTACGCCGCCCTGGCCGCCCTGGGCCCCTACGACCCCGACTGGGAGACCAAAACCCCGTAGCTCGAGCCCAACGCCTGCTGGCCAGGGCTGCCAGGTCGGCCTAGCACGCGGGGCGTCGGGCGGAACCAGGCCGCGGTGACGTCGTCGTTCAGGCTCCGCGGCTTCCAGGATCCAGCTCGCGACACAATTGGTTTCTTCGTAGGTGGTCTGCGGTCTGTCGTTCGGTGGTCTCGGGACGGTGACCGGGGGCGGCGATGTACTCGCCTAACCAGCGTTCATAGTAATCGAGAAAATTCGACTCGTGCGCCAAGAAGGGCTGGAAGCTCATGCTGTCGTCGAGGTTCACGACCCGCCCACGGTAGGGTCCGTTGATCACCAGAGCGGTCATAAACGTGCTGCCCTGCGAGAACAGTGCAAGAAGACCGTCTCTGCAGAGGTGCCAGTCTTCCTCGGGCACAGGATCCTCTGGATATACTCCCTGACGTCCCCACTCTCTGCGAAGATGAGCATGGTCCCCCTCGACGGCAAGGTCGCATATCTGGGCGACCAACGGGTCGTCCGGACCCTGTATCGGACGGCTCAGACCATCGTCGAACACAGCGTCGACGGCTCTTTGAAGACGCTCCGACTCGGCATAGGTGTCGCCGGCCCAGCCCAGCTCCTTGAAGATCGCGACAGCACCGCCCAGACCTGGGTTGCGGGCCATCAGTCTAGGCCTTCGCCGCGTCGATCTTGTCCCGGCTGGCACCGTCCGCAGCGGTCAACGGTTCGGCATACCACCGCTCGAGCACCTCCGGTAACCACCGCCACCGGTCGGTAGCGAGCAACCGCGACTGATCTACCGAGAGCGACATGTGCCCGATACTACTCGGTTCAGGGCCCAGACCAGTCGTCCCGCAGGACGTCGGACATGGAAGACAGTGGGGGGACGGTTCCTAATGTCTTGCCTGGTCAAAGCCGCAAGACAATGGGAACCGTCCCCACTGTCCTGCCCTCCCCACTGTCCTGCACTGTCCTGCCTTCCCATGGAGAGCGTCGTTGATCTGGATGCGCTGATTGCTCACTCGCTCAGCATCGCGTTCAGCTCCGCCACCCGGTGGAGCGAGATGCCATGGTGCTGTTCGTGCACCAGCGGATGGTCGACGCTGGGGTCGAGCTCGATCCGCGGGGTGACACCAGGTGCACGCGTGTGCAGCCGTGCCGGCAGGCTCGTCGTGGTCGGCTCGTACACAGGTAGGGCAGTCATGAGCCAGGCGAACATCGGCTCCAGCCCGGCGCGTGCCGGGTCGTCCCAGTGTTCGTGCTGCCGCCGCATGTTCTGCTCGCTGAGGGAGACCCATACCGACCACACGAACGTGTCGATATCGGCGTCGTGCACCGGGATCTCCAGATGTCCCCTGATGAAGAAGAGCTGTCCGTCCGGAAGCTCGAGGAAGCACAGGTCGGCGTTCAGCTCTCCGTTGGCGCGGTCTGCTTCGGTGGCCAGGATCCACGGCAGCGGAGCATCCGATCCGAACAGCGTCGCAAGACCGTCGTGCCGAGCGCCGCACGTCGCGCACGTCCAACCGGGTGACGTCATCGTTCAGGCTCCGCGGCTTCCAGGATCCAGCTCGCGACACAATTGGTTTCTTCGTCGGTGGTCTCACCGAGTTCCCTGATCGTAAGACAATAGGAATCGTCCCCACTGTCCCGCCCACTGTCCTGTGCGGCGAAGAGCGGGACAGCCTCGTCCAGACCTGGGTTGCGGGCCATCAGTCACCTTCCAGGGCTCGTCCAGGTACAGGTCAGCGCGGGTCGAGAACGGAGGCCAGCAGTACCGGCCAACCGGTGGTGCTGTCCCGCACGACCAGGATGAACGGCCGGTCGAAACGGACTTCGGGGACCTCCCGGGGCGCCGCCGCCCCGTCCGTCATGGCGATCTCGGTGACGGCCGCGGCCCGGGTGCCGTCCTCGTCGATCTTGAGCACCGTCTGCTGCACGGCCTGGCTGACCACGACGGGTTCGCCGTCGACGCGCACCCCGGTCAGCCGGTGGCCGGCGATGCCCAGGTCGGTGAGCAGGCCCATGAGGTCGGTCCTGGTGGCGAGGTCCAGGGTCGGCAACGCCACCTCGACCGTGGTGGCCGGGGCGCTGTCGAGCCGTTCGGACAGGGCCTGTACCACCGCCGCGTCGGCCAGGGCAGGGTTGTCGACCTCAGGGCACCTCTCGGACGGGTCGCACCTGGACGGGAGCATCAGGTCGGCGGTGAGACCGTCGGCGTAGGGCAGGCGCACCGCGGTCCACTGGTCGGTGACGACCAGGGGCACGTCGAGCTCGGCATGCATCGTCGGCACCGCTACCGTGCCGGCGCCCGACGGCAGCGAGAAGTCGGCCTCATGGGTGTGATCGGGGTCGAACGGCTGCTGCCAGGCCGCGGCCAGCACCAGCGCGTCCTGCAGCACCGCAAGGGTCGACTCGTCGGGCTTGATCCCCGTCTGCTTGACCAAACCGCCGGTGTGCTGGTCCACCCAGGCCGACAGTGCTGCCAGACCAGCGTCGGAAGCCAGGTCGACCGTGAGCACCCCCGCGCCGTAGCCGCGCTGCAGCCGGTCGAGGAAGGCGGGCGCGGCAGCGACGTCGTCGTCCACGACGATGCGCTGGGCGGTGTGCAGCACCGGGGTGGTCGGCAGCGTGTCGGCCTGGACCACCGCAGGGTCGCCGTCGTACCGGGCGAGAGCGCTCTGCAGGACGTTGACCGCGTCGGTGCGGTCCTGGCCGGCGGCGCCCAGCGCGGCGTCGAACGGTGCCGACTCGTCGCCGACCGCCCCCTCGCCGAGCATCGCCAAGGCCGTGACCAGGCTCGACGGCGAGACGACCGCAGTACCGTCCCCGGTCCGCGCAGCCGCGATACCCAGCTGCCACGTCGCCGTGACCACGTCGTCGCGGGCCGGTGCGTCGGTGACGACCACCCGTGCACCCGATCCTTCCAGCTCGGTGGGCATCGGACCGGCGGCCTCACCACGGCCGCAACCGCTCAGCACCACGGCTCCCGCCACCACCACCGCCAGAGGTCTCAGATACGTCTTCATGTCTCTCCTGTGTCGCTCGTCCCCGTCATCTTGCCTCATCGCAGGCGGGACATGTGGGCGTCGGCCCAGCCTGGTTCCTTGGGTGGTGGGACAGTGGGTTCCTAATGTCTTGCCTGGTCAAAGCCGCAAGACAATAGGAACCCCACTGTCCTGCCCCGGTCACCGCCAGGTCGTCCAGCCACGCCTTGCGGTCGACGGGTCGCGACGCCGTGTCCATGGCGGTCAGCACCAGCCCGACCGCCTCGTCACGGTCCAGCCAGCCGCGTTCCACCCCGCGCACCACGACCCCGGCCAGCTCGACACTCCCCCACTGCCCCGACCGCAGCCCCGCCAGCGCTGTTCTTCGGTCGGTACCCAACGGCAGCATGGGAACGTCCATGACAGCGGCTTCGTCCCAACCCAGCTCTTTGAAGACGGCGACGGCCTCGTCCAGACAGGAGCTGCGAGCCATCAGTCCTCCGCACGCGACTCGAGATCCGCGATATAGCCGTCGATTCGTCGGACCCAGCCTTCAGGATCTCCCTCGGACAATCGTTCGTCGTCCCGGATGGCTCGGAGCTTGGTAATGGTGAGCTCAAGATCCTTGTCGTAGCGTTTGATCGGCCAGACGTAGACCCTGCCCAGCTGGACGAAGAGCCAGGCAGCGGCTAGAACCGTCTCACCTTCATCTTCAGGATCGGCGGTGATCCCCTTGCGCCAGTGCTTTCGCAGGGACGTGTCGTCCATCAGGCTGTCAAACCAGTCAGCCGCCGTGTCGTTGTCCCACGGTTCATCACCCCAGGCACCCATAGTCCACTCCTCCTGTCGAAGTTCGAAGTCTTCGTCTTTTCGACCCAGGCTATCAAGCAAGAGGCCCGCAGGGGTCAACCTCGATGCACTGATCCTGGCACACATGTTTCAGCCTGAGACGGACTTGACCTCGCGCAGGTCTCACCCCCGGGCCCGGCTGCTGCCGACAGGCATCCCGCGATCGGACCCTGCGACGTCAGCACCACCGATCGTCCTGCCTCGAGGTGTCTGGGGTTCTTGGGGGGGCGGCTGGGGGTTTATACCCCCAGCAAGGGCAACGACCCCCGACAACCCGCGGC
>Ga0099364_10002719_pt1 | contig 28032 bp, 18 predicted proteins | sample TergutTh196P3_FD_73070 | JGI IMG/M metagenome (GOLD analysis project Ga0099364, IMG submission 73070) | Microcerotermes parvus P3 segment gut microbial communities from Pointe-Noire, Republic of the Congo - Th196 P3 | ecosystem: Host-associated > Arthropoda: Insects > Digestive system > Gut ... | reverse complement strand
AAGAGCGAACAAAACGCCGATGATTTCAAAGAAAAAAAAAAGCCCAACGAGGCGAAAAACAAAAACCCTCCCCCGCTTTCCCCCCCCCCCCCAAATTAACATGTGTACGTTGCATGATTCTTCTCCTTGGAAAAGTGGTTGATTTCCGAGCCGGGACCTGGCCCCGGTCGTCGGGGACACAGTCCCCGGCTCTTTGTCGTCCAAATTATCGTCCGTCTGGCGGAAAATGTCAAGCGGTTTCTCGCCGTTTTTTGCCGGTTTACTTCAACGCTTCGGCGAACTCGTCCAATGTTTTGCAATCGACAACGTGGGCGACCAGTGAGTCCAAGGCAATCGGATCAGACATTTGTCGAACCGCGTTTTCGATCCTCTTGGGGACCCGGTGAAATTTTTTCCGGAGAAATCCCAAAACCGCCTTGGCTTGCCCTCGGGCTTGCCCTCGGGCTTCTCCTCGGGCTTCTCCCCGGGCTTCGATTTCTTCAAAAAAGGACAGGGCCATTTTATCGCTCCTTTCTTCGTAAACAGGTCGAATCACTTGATCGATACGCTCCGGCGTGAACCGTTCGTGTTTCGCCATCAGCAGATCGTCCATATACCGTAGAATCCGCTGGATCCAATAGCGGGTCTCCTTGTCGTCCCGAATCGCGGCCAGCGGTTCCAATATCTGCGTCTGGACATCGCTTAGTGTACCATCCGTTGCTCGTTTGAGCAACTCCAAAATCACTCGCAAAAGCGGAGCATCGCCCAATTCGTCCACAGCCAGAGCCGGTAGATCGACCAACTCATACTCAAACTTCGGAATAAACCGCTCCGTTCCGGCAACCTTTGCAATGATTTTCTCCAACGTCGGCTTGTCAATCAACGGCTTCGAGCCATTGTGAAGCACGATCAGCAGCGGTGCCGGAAGGAAAAAGTCGTTGCTCTCCGGGTTTTTCGCTTCGGAGAAAAACTTGTTCCAAATTGCCACCAAATACTTCAGCAACTGGAAGCCCAGTGAGCGTCGCCGTTCGCTTTTGTGTTCGAACACGAAGACGACCTTCATTGATCCTCGCCTTCTTTTCATGGGAATTGAAAAGATCAAGTCGGCGATGCGTTCACGTCCTTCTTCGCCGAAAAAGTGCGTCGGTTCCAATTTGATTCGGCGTAAGTCGAGTTGTTTCAACAGGATCGGCGTGGCGTACAACCGCAGGAACGCAGCGACGAGTTCGACGTGAGCAAACACCGACCGGACAAACCGGTCGTGTATGTTGACCGACGACTTTGAAGCGAACTTCCGTTTGGGTTGCAACTTCGAATTGCCCATGCGGTTATTGTAGCCGAAATGCCGCATCAAGCAACACTGATCGCCGGAATTCGGACGGCGTATAACGCAATAGAAAGCCCTCAAAACCGCACCGGACACGGCGGTTCGACGAAGTTCGGCATATCCGCACGGGGAAGGTCATCGACGAGCTTCTGTACCGATTGGAACGTTTCCAGGATTTTCCGGTAATCCGGATCGTCGATCGAAGCAAACACGGCTCGACCACATTGTTGAGTTCCGCCTGCTTCCTTGGCAAGTGGGGCGAGCAAAAAAGCATTGTCCTGCGGATTCCGAAAACGAGTGTAAAACTCCTGTGGAACGCCAGACGTATGGCACTCCGCACAACGCCGTTGAGCGACATCCGATAATATAACGTCCAGCGTCTCTGGATATATTCGCCGACAACCGATTTGAGTCCGATGATTCGACGCACTGGTCGGATAGTACGGTACGTTCAAGTCGATCCAGAGATAAATCCGTTCACGCTCTTTCTGCGGAACGTCAATCCGCCGATTGCCATCTTGATCCGGATGGCCCGTTCGGAGAATTTCCGCGAGCAGACTGACCGGGCTTCCCCAACGCTTGGGTTCGACTTCGAGAATGTTCCACTCCGCACCATTGATCGTCGAAAGCCAACTGGTATACGGACTGGCACCCTCATCGCGGCTGTCGATCCGGACTTCATGGCGTCGGAAATGCTTTTCACCAAGTGTCCCCTTTCGGGCAAGGTGGTCATACGAAACGTTGAAGAAGTCCGTGTAATCGCCGGAAAGATCGACATCGCCGCTTTTTTGTCGCGGATTGTGGCAGTCGAGGCAGTGCTTGTCCAAAACCGGCTGGACGACTTCACGGTAGGAAAAGCCTTTGACGCCCCAATCGGGCGGGGCCAATTCCTGCGGTTCCATCCGCTGCCGGGTACGTGGTCCCGCAAGCGGTGGGACCGTGTTACGATCTGCATGGCAACCGACGCAACTTTGCACTTCGCCCGGCATAAGATGCGTGAAGGAGCGCATTCGTTGAACGGCCCGGCCTTCAGCATCGAGGGCCATAAAATAGATCGGCACCTCTGACGGGACCTTGAAAGTTGCGGATCCGTCTTCCGCAACGTCAGCGAAGCCCCAGAGTTTCTTCGGCGAGTACGTCGCGCCACACGAAACGAGGGGAAATTGGAATCCAAAGGCGGAGAGATCCTCCAAGTCGCCTCTCGAGATCCGATCCGGTGGAGAGTTAGCGGGAATTTTCCGTGTGACCGGCGAATAAACTCCCTTTTCGATTTCCTGAACGACGGCGATTCGTTTGATTTCACCGCGTTTGATCGTCGGTTCGAGGCCGTTGTACACGTCTTGTACGATAACAACGGCCCAGCTCCCGGAAACGCTGCCGTCTTCCGGCAGAACGACCGTTTCATCACGAGTTCCCGATTGAAGAACGGGCGGCGTCGGCTCGACCTTGATCGGCTGAACACTGTAATAGCCGAAACCTGTCTTGAGATCGGGAGACAGTAACGTCGCTCGGTTAGCATCAGTGGTCCGAATTTGTACGGCTCCGTTTTTTGTCACAAGGTAGGTTGATTCGTCGAGCGCAAACGGCTTTTCATAAGGTCCGCGCAATCCATTGCCCCACTGACCGCCGGGATTGAATATGTCGACTTCCGGCGTCGCATTCAAGACTCCTTCCTTGGCGTTCGGGCCGAACCGTCGATCGACCAGCACGATACCGCCGACGCAATCTCCATTATGATTGGTGGCGAGCGCAATAACCTTCTGTGAGTCGGGAACCGAGCGGGCGTCCATGAACGTACCCGGTGCAAGAATCCGATTACCGAAAAAACCGGTCAGATTGGTGCCGTCCGGATGGATCGTCCAAAGGCTCTGGATCGGACAAGCGGCACGGTCAACGTACTCCCAGCGGGTAAAAATGATTCGTCCGTCATTGAGAACCGAAGGGGTGAAGTCCATCAAGTAGTTAGCCGAAAGGCGTTTTTGATTGGACCCATCGTGGTCCATCCGATACAGTACCGGCGAAGACACCACGTAACAATAAGCGTAAGCAGGCTTGCGGTCGGAAATGAACGCAATTCCTCCGTCGGGAAGCCAACAGGCGTTGAGATTGTTATAAGACGTATTGGTGATCTGTTTCAGATTCGAACCATCGATCTCGACGGTCCAGATTTGGTAATTTTCATCCGGAGTGGCACCAAAACTAATGTCTTCAAGGCTCCATCGGGCATCAACATACGAAAGTCCTTTCCGTTTCCATGAAAAAACGATGTCGCGTCCGTTCCAATGGAGCGAGGCGTCAATAATCATTCCTTCGCCGGCGTCGACGATTTTTTTGAGTTTCCCGCCGTCTTCGTCCGGTGTAAAGACACAGAGTCCGCCGCCAGGCATAAAACCTTCGACGTGGTACGTGTAAACATGTGACAGGTGAAGATGATGTCGCTCAATGACAAGCAGGTCCTTGAAACCGTAATCACCTTGCAGCACGGCGTCGACCAATTTTTGTTCTTCTTCCGTTCGTATTTCCGCGAATAGGGAAGCGAATTCACTGTCGGACAGACTCCGTCCAAAGACGGCAATCTCCGATGCTCCCGGATTGGCCGTCGTCGTGTAGGCGTTCAGAAAACGGAGCGTCAGTGACCGGACGGTTTTCGCTTCCGGTAGCGCGACCCGCTGCGGACCGTGCATCATCTTAAACGTTCCGCGAGCAACCGGCGTCGGATCGTCGTCGAGTAGGAGTTCGTAGTCTTTGAAGCACTCAGACATCAACATTGCAGTTCGTCCGAAATAGATGACCTCGGCGACGGTCTGTGCTTCGTCCCAATCGAATCGGAACCAACTTTCATAGCCGTCCTTTCCTCGAATGGCCCAAGCGCGGTTGATGTCCTTTCCACTGTGTGCTTCGGGAACGTCGCCATCGACAGCTGCCGTAGCGGCATGTGCCGCATTGAATTCGCTCTTGGCCGAGACCTTGGCCTTGAAAGCGAGATTCTCCGGTGCCGAAGCGACAACGGTGGGCGAATAATTTGCAAGACAAACGAAAAGCACAAGAAAGCGTCTCATTGTTGTTCCCCTTATTTAGCCGGTACTCCGGTAGATCGAATTTAGCCGGTACTACCGGTAGGATGAACCACTCTACCAACGTTGAGCGTCTGCGTCAATCCGGTGAACTCGCCGTAATGTTTTTTGCCGATCAGTCTCCGGCTCTTTTTTGGGATACCTGGTTTTCCGTCGACGATGGGTTGATTATAATGACGAACAACGTTTCCTTCATCTATACTCAGTACCGTTATGCTCCAGCGTGGCCAACTCGTCGGCGATGGTTATTTTTTGCAAAAAGTCCTGTCGCAGGGACCGTGCGGCGGCGTTTGGCGAGCTCTGGATCAAAAGCGAGGGCTGTTGGTCGATGTCCATTTTCTCCCGGAAGTTTTTCGGACAAACACCGAAGCGATGGACCGATTCCGTCGGCAATTTGCCACGGTGCAGTCGTTCCGGCATCCGAATGTCGTGACGCCGGAACGCTTCGCTGAGGATCAGGCGAACGATGCCTTCTGGGTTACTCGATTCGTCGAGGGACCGTCACTGAACGAATTTGTCATCCACAAGACACAGGAGGAAGGCCAATTCCCCCTACGTTTGGTTTTCGATCTCTTGCGTCCGGTGGGGTCGGCATTGGACGAAGCCCGGCAGCGCAACTTGGTCCATCGCACCCTTTCGCCGGATGTTATCGTCGTCCATCCGACGGAAGGGTGCCTGATTTTCGATTTCGAGTTGACAGGAATCGTGCGAGAATCACTTGATCCGACGCATCGTGCCAGTGAAGGGGAACAGTCGCGTTTTCTTGCTCCTGAGCAAATCGATGGTCGCGGAACCTCTCCCTACACCGACCAATATGCTTTGGGAGTCATTGCTTACGAATTGCTCGGCGGTCGACATCAAGGGCCGGATGCCGTTTTACTGCCGCTCCTCGATCAACCGGAACACGTCAACTTGACTCTGCAACGGGCAATGCACCGAGATCCGGTTGCGAGATTCCCGTCTTGTCGGGAATTCATCGATGCCTTGGAGAATGTCAAACCATCGCAAAGCACCACGCCACGTGACATGATGGATTCATCCGAGCCGCCGCTACCTGAAACGTTGACCCCATTTGAAATCATTGCCACGGTGGCATCGGAAGCCAAAGCGACAAGCGTTACGAAGAAAATCCATCGAGAACGCCGATTCCAGCGGCTATTTCATCTTTGGAACATCGCAATCCTAGTCGTCGTTGTTCTCGTGGTGCTTTACAATCGTGAAGGACTTTACAAGCGAATCACCCGACAGCCGATCTATCAGACAATGGAAGCCCCCGCGCAGCAAATGGACGGCGCGGACAGAAGACATTCGAACGGTTCGCCAAGGCAGAATCCGCCCCGAAGGCGTACCACGAACTCTCCGAAGGAACCGGAATTCGCTGGCCCACAGGGATTGTCGTTCAAAAACGACAAGTTTCCCGTTGAAGAAGTACCGGACGAGGTTCGATTTGCCGGTACTTCGGGAACAGGCAAACGAATCGTGTTCGTTATCGACGTCTCAGCGGCAATGGGAAGCGGCAAACAAACGCCGATGTCCCATGCCCGAAAGGAACTTGAGCACTCGTTTGGGAACCTGAACGACACACAACGATTCCAAGTCGTTTACTTCAACGAAAAGGCGAACACGCTGATAATCAACGACGACGAAGACCAAATGATTCCCGTTTCGCCGTCAACTCTGAAGCAGGCGCATGCCTTTCTCGCAAGCGTTGAAGGAAGCGGTCGAGGTGATCCGTCCAGCGCCTTACTCAAGGCGATTGCGCTGAAACCAGACTTGGTTTTCTTCCTTTCTGAAGAAAATGCGGTACAACTCAGTGTCAATGAAATCTCGCGGATCAAGCAAGCGTCGGGTGACATTCCAATCCATTGCGTCGAAATCGGTAGCGGTATGGACCCCGGCACACAAACACCGATCAAGACGCTGGCAACCACCTGCCAAGGTCAATTTCAATGGATCAACGCCACTCTGCACAATTTGGGCCGGTTTGCGCAACCATAAGTCCCTAACTTTGTCAGCACGGGAGGGCAAAAGAAAAGCCGGTGCTGTCAACGGAGGGGGACAACGACCGGCAGTTTGCCCTGCACCGATTCTTCCGTCGAACTGACCCAGAGTGTTCGAATCGGATTCTCGGTCTCCCGGGGGGAGGAGTCGCGCTCAGGGTTCCCGCCCCGGACGCCGAATCAGAGCCGGTCGCATCGGAGAGAAACGTGACCGATCACCAAACGTGACGGGCGAATAGTAGGAATCCGATGGTCATTCGTCAAGAGAGGATTTTACGTTTTTTGGAATTATTGCGATTGCACGATCATTACCGATTTCGTAGACTTCGTGGTCGACGTATCGTCGCGTTATTTTCCTGTGAGACGGACCTCATGAAATTTTCCACCCTTCATTGCGTTGCGGGAATCGTTGTTCTCGCCATATTTGCCTTGCCGCAAAATGTATCGGCGCAGACAAATTCACTGTTTCAGCGTTTTTCCGTTCCCGCTGCGCAGTTGACCACCTTTCGAGGAATGGAACCGACGCTGAATTTTCACCCCTCAACGACGACGTGTCCGTCACAGTCGACCGTTTTCACTTCATCAACGCCGAGCGGTCTGAAAATTCCTTCCGAACCTCGGCTGCAAGGCAACCTGTGTGAGCGGACCGGTCGCTACATCGGCGGACGCTTCGTCTCGGATTTTCGCAACTTCCACAGCCTCGACACGGCGTTGAATTATAGTGTTGTACTAGCTGGCAGTGCAATCCTGGCGAACACCGCGATGGATCGACATGTTGCAGAATGGTATCAAGCCAATGTCCGTTCATCGGGAACAAACGATTTCGCAAAATTCTGGAAATACTTCGGCGAGGGGGGAACATGGATTCCGATTTTTGCCGTTTCGGCAGTCGGTTATCGGCTTTACGAACAGAGCGACTGGAACAAAAGGCACGAACGCTGTTTTTTCGGAGAATACGCCGCCCGAACAACGCGAGGTTATCTCGTTGGCGCACCTGCCTTGCTCGTCTTTCAGAATCTTCTCGGTTCAGAACGTCCGCACCACGGAAACGAAAAGGGTTCTTATTGGCGTCCCTTTCATAAAGATCACGGTGTTAGCGGACACTCCTACATCGGCGCAATGCCGTTTATCACAGCCGCTCAGATGATCGAAAATCCTTGGCTCAAAGGCGTGTTTTACGCCTGTTCCGTGTTACCCGCCTGGAGCCGAGTCAACGACAACGACCACTATCTGTCGCAGGTGATCCTCGGTTGGTACCTCGCTTACCTTTCGGCACGAACCGTTTCACAAACGGAAGGTACAAAATTGCCCAAGGGACTGACGATCTTTCCCATCACGGAAGGCCCCCATGTCGGAATCGGATTTCTCTACAGACGGTAGGAACCTTGTTGACGCTTCGAACTCTGTTTACTTCGGGCTATTCCTCCGTTTTCGGCGGAAGAATCGTGAGTGTTTCCGGACGGGGAGTCACGTCGCTGTCCGGGAACCGGACGGTCATAGCATGAATCCGTTTGATGCCAAAATCGACGACGTTTTCCGGACCGGCTGTTTCGATTTCCCCTTGAATAGTATAGCGTTCACCTTTTTCGAGTCGCGTGACAATGGCGTCAATCCGCTCGAGAATGATCTCCGAAGGACGGACCTGAGCGAGGAGCACGAGAATCGATGGCAACAGAACCTGTAGAGATGAAGGAGTTCGGTCGATTTCGTCGAGAATCAGTGCAAACCCTGCATCGACTTGCTTATCTTTTGCCAAACAAACGGCGAGCGGGTATACGTACCTTCCGCCAAATTTTGCGACCTCGGTAAGATGCCGCTTGGCGCTGCCAGTCATATTGTTATCGAGATACAATTTTCCGAATCCGATATTCAGTGCGTAGATCAGCTCGGCGTTCTCCCGTCGTCTTTGTGCCAATGCGATACATTCTTTTCCGGCGAGGTCCGCTTGCTGTTGATCCTGATTAAGAATCGCGGCGTGGGCCTGCTGGTACAGTTGCTGATAGGGTCGCGGAAACTGTCCGGGGGCCGTATTCATGCGAACTCCCCGAGCCATCGCGTCTTGCTGCAATTTTCGGACGTCATCGAACATTTCAAGCTCCTCCATGAGATAGAGGAGCCGATTCCATACGACCGGTTGAACGTTACCGCACCGGATCGACTGACGGTAAGAATCGATGAGCTTTCGCTTCAATTCCTTATCTTCCGGTGTTAGAAGCAACTGCTTTTCCTCGATGACCGCCTTCAAGGTATAGGTCATGTCCCAATCAGGTCGACGGTCGAGAATTTCCTGAAGGAGCTTTTCGACGGCCCCCATCGGCGGATCTTTTTCGATCATCAACCGCCTGGCTCTGACGTATCGCCACATCGTTCCCGTTTCAGCACCCTCAATGGTTTCCAGTCGGGCCTCAAGGACCTTGGCATATTCTTCATCGTCCCGGTCAAGGGCCATATTAGCCATCAAGAAGAACACTTGGGGTTTGAGCGAATCAGGATTCAGATCGAATGTTTCCCTAAGTTTTGCATAAAGTGCGTCCAGCGATCTCGGCTGATCGTCCGTGAGGTTCTGTGCGATGACGACGAACGCCTGCTTTTGCGAGGATGACAGCCTCTCGCTGTCCTGGGCGGCCTCAATGACGGCGAGTGCCCCGTCCTTATCATTGCGTTTCAGGGCGTCATGGACCCGTCTTTCAAAATAAACCGGTTCTCCGTCGGGAAAATCGCGAATGCTTTCTAAAATTCGATCAAAGTCTGCCAGTTGCATCAACGAACTATAGACTTCGGCAAGGTCTGAAAGGAAGTTCAGGTCGTCCCCGAATTTTTTAATCGCTGGCTCTTCTCTCTCCGTAGCAGACGTGTCATTTTTGCCAACAGCTGGCACCGGAAACTCGGCGGACTCGAGCTCCTTATATTTGCGGACGGCCGTCTGTACGGCTCTAATCGAACGCTCCGCATCGAGCGAACTGCTTTCGCGGATCATTTCAAGCTGAATAAGTCGAAAATCCACCGTCCACGGCCGAGGAATCTGGTCTTTTTGTTCGGCGAGCAATCTGAACTGCTGCTCGACGATATCGAGGTTACGTGCGCCCGGATCGGCAATCGCCATTTCTCGACGGAACAAATTCTGGGCATAAAGATTGCGGAGGTTGACATTATTGGGATTCATCGTAACGGCTTCCGCGAGTAAGTCCGTTGCTTCACCGGGTAAATTCATCTGGAGATAGGCATTGGCCGCCAGAACTGCCGCTTGATCGCGATATCTGGGAAACCTCGCCGCTTTTTGAAAATAGGAGGCAGCGACATCCCACTCAGCGCGGTCCAAAGCGAGGCGTCCGGCAAGCATGAGGGACTCACTAATGATTCTTGAGTGAATACTCATCGGGTCGACGACGTAATCATACGCCGATTTGCCGAAGGAGACGAACGCTTGATTAAGAATCTGAGAAGCATCGGCGTATTTCTTTTGGGCAATCTTGTGGAATTTTTTTGCTTCCTCAATGTTTCCGGAACTCGTTGCCGCGTTCGCTTTGGTCACTGCCTCTGTACCCTGCGCCTCATACAGTTTGGCGGAAAGCAGCTTTACCAGATTTTGAACCCGATTGGCAAGCAACGGATTGCCGACTCGATATTCCTTGATGACACCATCGAGCAATCCGATGGTTTCGGCAGCAGAATCAAGTTGTTTTAACCCGATTAATCCAACGGCAAGCCGACCAATGACTTCCTGATTGGTCGACGGATTCTTTTTTAAGCAATCCTTCCAAACTTGTACTGCTTCCGCCAGTTTACCGTCATTTTGGTAAAAATCGCCGAGATGCTGATAGCCCACGCTGATTTCCGGATTGGACTTAATGGTTTGAAGAAAAAAGTTTTCGGCTGCAACTTTTCTCGCCATGGACAGTTCCACGTCTCCGTCTCTCCATGCGAGAACCGACTGTTGAAAGGCATGCAATCCTGCCAAGGTAAGCCCTTCGGGATCATTAGGATCCAGCCGGAGTACTTCTTCGAGATCGGGATCAAGTCTGTCATTTTCCTTGCCGAGAAAATCAAATTTGCCTTTGAAACGGTATCGAACAAGATACGCCTTGGAACTGTCCTTGTTCCGATTAACCATGTCGTTGATAATCGACAAGGCCATCTTTTCCCGTTCCGCATCGGTCATTCTTCGGAACTCGATGGTGGAAGCATCCCGGTATTCTTTGCGTGACGAGTCCTTGACAAAATCCGCATAGAGAACAGAGATTTCAATGTCCGCCGGCTTCATTCGATGAACTTTGTCCAAGAGTTCATTGGCCGACGACGGAAAGGAGAGTCCGGAATCCCCTTGAGGCGGCTGGTATCCGACGCTCCCCAACTGCAACATGATTGCCATGGTGAGATACCGCCACGCAGGGTAACTGTCAAGTCCGCTTCCCCCTCGCTCGGTTCGTGCCAACACATCCTTGGCACCAGCAACAACAGCGGAAAAATTGCCGTTTTCCCATTCCAGTTCGAGCATCTGAAGGCGATATTTGAGCGAGTCCTTCTCTGGAACCAGATTGACAAGTTGCCTACAGATACCGAGTATCTGGTTGCGACGGGCCGGAGTTGCCACCGTGTCCGTTTGCGTGCTTTCGAGAATTTCAAGAAGCAACATTAACAGTTCGGGATTGTTATCGTTTGGCTGTTGCTGCCGATAATTCAACAGCATGTTCGCCGCTTGTTCCTTTTTCTTATAGGCATCAGACTGGATTGCGCGGACCTCGTCGTCCGATTTGCCAGCGCTCTTTTCCACGTCGGCAATCTTGAGTAGCTCGTTGGCCTCGTTAAAGGATCGCTTGGCAGCGTTCACAATGTTTGCCGAGTAGTTGCTCGTCCGATAGAAGTACAAACCTCCCAGTACAGCGCCCGTCGCTAACATAATCAGTAAACCAGCAAGCAACCATCGAAAGGAGAAAACGTATACCGAGGCCCTCGGTGATCGAGGAGAAGTTTGGGAACTCGAATCGGACGGAGTGGAACCAGTGGCTTTGAGATCGTTGGTCATCGTTGAAACCTTGTGCTTGTCGAAAAATGGTGAGAAGCCGATGCCGCTTCATTGTCGCAAAAAACAAAAAAAAGACAACAGGCCCGACTTGGGAATACCAAACTTCCGAGTGATTGTGTATTATTGAGGGGAATCGACTACGGAAATCTCTACCGTAATTATACTTCAAAAAAACATGAGGGGCCGCTGAAACGTGAATTATCCATTTTTTCGACGAAAGATTCTCGGATGGTACACGCATCACGCCCGCACTTTGCCGTGGAGAGGAACGATTGATCCCTACCGGGTTTGGGTCAGCGAAATCATGTTGCAACAGACGACAACGCAGACCGTTTGTCGTTATTTCGACCGTTTTTTGGAGCGTTTCCCTACAATCCGTGAACTGGCAGCGGCCAATCTCGACGAGGTCAATCGGCTTTGGGAGGGACTGGGATATTATCGCCGAGCGGCACAGCTCCACCGTGCGGCTAAGGAAATCGTCGCAGACCACGGTGGCGAGTTCCCATTGGACGTCGCGGTTGTCAGAAAGTTGCCGGGAATCGGACGCTACACCGCCGGAGCGATTCTATCCATTGCAGCCGACCAACGATTGCCGATTCTCGAAGCAAACACGATACGGTTGCACGCCCGCCTCCTCGTCGTCAAAGGAGACACGAATCGTGGTGAAGCGAACCGTATCCTATGGGACTTTGCTGAAAAAATCCTACCAAAGACCGGTTGTGGTCGCTTCAATCAAGCTCTCATGGACCTCGGGAACTTGGTGTGTATGCCGAAAGAACCACATTGCTTGCGATGCCCCGTTGTTGCGTTCTGCGAATCCGCCAAGCGGGGCTTGCAAATGCAAATTCCTTCACCGAAATCAAAGGTAAGAATCGAAGAACGTACAGAAATCGCCGTAATCATCCGCAAAAAAGGAAAAATTCTCCTCATAAAATATCCAACAGGTGTTCGATGGGCCGGCCTTTGGGACTTTCCACGCTGTGAATGTCTTGACGGCGACGACTTGCCGCTTCCACAACGTTTCAGCATCATAACAGGACGGAAGATCGTCATTGGAAGACAAATCGAGACGCTCAAACATTCCGTCACTCGATTTCGTATTACGCTCCGATTCCATGAGGCGCAAGAATTGGGTAAGATATCAGGCGATTCATCGCTTTATGAAACAAGATGGGCAACGGCACAGGAGATGGAACACGTGCCTCTCAATTCGACGGCGAGAAAACTTTGGAAAAATTGGCGAAAAACAAAATAAAACTCCTATCTTGCCCCATCTTGCTGCTGCTCCCAATTTATCTGTTTTGACAAAAGATACCTTTTGACGTTGCCGATAGAATTCATTAGTTCCCAATCGCCGATCCGATGGGAGATGGACGTTTTCAGACTTTCGGTATGATTACCGCAAACGATAATAATGGTTACAGCAACGACAACGGAGGTCGGCTCGATGGCCGATCTGAGGTACTTTGTCTATCGAACACTTTGTCATGACCATGAACTGTTGTTGAATGTCTTTCCGACCTCGGAAATAGTTCTCAAGAGGAGCAACGACGATTGCTGCGGGGTCATGTTTTGCCTGCACGGTCCGCGAGCAGTCAAGTTCAGCGCGATTTGGGAAAAAGAAAAAAACCGGGTTTTGTTTTACGGTCCAACCGGCAAACGGTATATGCTGGTCGAACTCTGTAACACCGGAATTTCCCTTGACACCAATTGATTTTTCGAACTATTCCTTTTTTTTTGCGTAAAGGAAGGTGATGGTACTGGTCGACAATTGACTTTTCCTTTCAGCATTCCCAAAGGTGCTCCATGCTTGTCCTCACTCGTAAAGAAAATGAGAAAATCCGAATCGGCGACGACATCGTCTTAACGGTCGTTCGTACAAGCGGCGACCGCGTTCGAATCGGAATCGAGGCCCCAACCAATATTCAGATTCTCCGCTCCGAACTGAAAACAGACAACGAGCGGCTGCTGGTGGGTGGCCAGTGGCCGGTAAATGCAGATCGAGCGACACGCGACACTCTCGCCGCCAGCTATGGAACGTAATCTCCACTATTCCCTTTGGATACTTTGCGAGCAGAAGGGAATGTCGATTTTCCTACTGCTTGTCGCAACGGCACTCTCTGCCGGACTTTGGCATTCGACCGCCAGTCCGTTGCTAGGGATAACCGTGTTCGGTGTTTTTCTGCTGACGTTTTGGCAGACTTTTGTCCCAATGTCATTCGAAATCAATAGCGACGGAATCGTGCACGGAACTTTCGGACGAAAACGATTCATTGCTTGGGAAGACATTCAAAGCTATCGGGTGCAACCGACTGGAATTCTGATGTTTCCGCATACGAACCATTATCTGTTAGAGTCATTTCGTGGTTTCTTTCTACCGGTCCCCAAAGAATTACGGGAGGATGTCCAATACCGCTTCACATTTTTCGTTGACCAAACTGTCGATCCATAATCCAAATCCTCTCGCTCCTTACGTCCAATGCCGGATTTTACGCCATACCAAGAGAAGATCATCAAGCGGTACTACGACAATCGAGACGACATTATGCGTCAAAAGCTCGCCGAATTGGCGACCGATTTGTACCTCGCCGAAGGAAAAAAACGCATCCAACTTTGGAAGCGAGCTGCCGTCGCCCTCGCGAATCTCGGCGTCTCTCAGGAACGAATCGACCACATCGTCGCCTCGAATAACCCGTCGTTCCTCGCCAAATTGATCGAAGAAAAAATGTAACCGATGACCGCCAATCCGCCATCCTCTCCCCGAGGGGACGGGGACAGTTCTAAAGCAAATTTTTATACGCTCTAGGTTTCCGGTGTTCAGGGGTTCACCGCCTGTCGAACCGTACCAGTCGTGAAATAATCGATCAGCAGTTCAACGGCTTCCAAGGCAACGTTCGTTTGCGCTTCCTCGGCGCTTGCTCCGAGATGCGGTGTACAAACGACGTTTTTCATTCCGAACAGCGGATGACTCGTACAAGGTTCCTCTTCGTAGACGTCCAGAGCAACGCCGCCGAGTTTTCCGGACTTCATACCTTCGACCAGCGTGTCGAGATCGTAAATCCCGCCGCGTGCCGTGTTGATGAGTTTCGCTCCCGGCTTGATGAGTTCGAGTTCCTTCTTGCCGAACATTCCGCGAGTTTGGTCGTTCAACGGCGTGTGGACCGTCAGGAAATCGATCTGCGGCAACATTTCGTGGAAACTCTGAACCAGCGTGACGCCGATTTCTTCGGCTTGTTGTGGCGTGAAGAAGGGGTCCAGTGCAATGACTTTCATCCCGAAGGCTTTGGCATATCCGGCGACGGTGACACCGATTCGGCCCATTCCGACGATACCGAGCGTTTTGGCCGTAATCTGATTACCGGTGAAAATCTTGCGATCCCATCGGCCTTCGATGAGAGTCTGGTAAGCCGGAGCAATGTGGCGAGACAGCGCGAGCATCAGGGCGAAGGTCAGTTCGGCAGTCGCTGTAGTGTTTCCACCGGGCGTGTTCATCACAACGATTCCCTGTTTCGATGCGGTTTTGACATCGATGTTGTCAACACCGACGCCTGCCCTTGCAATCGCTTTGAGTCGAGTGTTGCCTTCGAGGGACTCCGCCGTGATTTTGACGCCGCTTCGGGCAATGGCGCCGTCGAAATTGGCGAGGCATTTTTTGAGGTCGTCGCCTTTAAGTCCAATACACTCCTCGAACTCAATGCCGGGGGTGTTGCGGAGCATATTCTTTCCATCATCGGAAATCGGGTCGAGCAGGGCGATACGTTGCATAGGAATAGGTGAGGGTGGAAGGGTGACAATCAGTAAAATATTATCTATTATTCTATCGCACGACAGGAAAAACGAAAGCCCCTAGAAGAGAAAGAAATAGAAAATTTTGCATGCACCTCGATTCATATACCGTAAACGGAGTCAAATCGGTCTTTTGGCCACGGAAATACATGGAAGTAAATTTCCGTGATATTCCGTGTTTTTCGTGGCTGAAAAAAAACATTTTCATGCCGTTTTGGGTATAGTCAACCGGAATCACTACTGTGTCTCGTTGAGCAGCCAGACGAGCAATCCTTTTTGTGAATGCAATCGGTTTTCCGACTGTTGGACAATTCGGCTCTGTGGCGAGTCCATCACCTCGTCCGTGACTTCCTGGCCACGCCGAGCCGGAAGGCAGTGTAGAAAAATTGCGTCCTTTCTCGCCTTTTGCATGAGTTCGGTGTCGACACGGTACGGAGCGAGATTTTTTTTGCGTTCGGCTTCTTCGGCTTCTTGGCCCATGCTGACCCAAACATCGGTGTAAACGGCATGAGCACCGGCAACGGCAGCTTCCGGATCGTCGGTTAGTTCCAGCGAAAAGCCATTGACGGCGGTCGTTCCGCCCAGCTTGGCGTCAGTTCCGGGAGCGAGTTGGTATCCGGCTGGTGCCGCAACGGATACGGCCATTCCAAGCTTGGCGGCAGCGCGAACCAAGCTGGCGGCAACATTGTTCGCGTCGCCGACCCATGCGATTTTCAGTCCCTGCGTCTCGCCGAAGACCTCTTTGACTGTCATCACATCGGCCAAGGCTTGGCAGGGATGCTCCCGATCTGTCAGCGCATTGATGACGGGACAAGTCGCATACTTCGCCATTTCAACGACGCTTTCGTGACGCAGAGCGCGAAGCACAATGACGTCGACCATTGAACTGAGCACTTTGCTGAAATCCTTGGTCGCCTCACGTTTTCCGAAACCGGCGTCACTACCGAGGAACATCGAGGAGCCGCCGAGCTGGAACATACCGGTCTCGAAACTGACCCGCGTTCGCAAGGACGGCTTCTCGAAGATCATCGCCATCATTTTGCCGTCGAGCGGAGTTTGGCCAATCCCCTGCTTCAGTTCGCTCTTGATGGTTGCCGAAAGGTCGAGAATTCGATTCAATTCCTCAACACTAATATCGTCCAGAGTGATCAAATGCCGCATGACTGTTTTCCTTTCAAGGGGAAAAATCGAATCCTACATTCTATCCCCAACGCACAGAATTGGCAACGCCCCCGCTAGACCGTTCCAGCGTTGAGCGGCGGTAACGGTGGGAAAATGTTCACCTGTCTACACATTTCCTTTCGTGATTGCTACAATGATGCACGTTGTTGGACAATTGTGTCCGAACTCCTCTTACCTCTGTTCCGATGAAGAAAATTCCGCAAAGTATGTTCCGTTGCATCTTTCTGCTTGTTTCGGTAACTACAGTCTCCTTTTCCGCCTTTGCCGAAGAGTGGAAGGAAGGCACCAAAGTCGTCCTTCCGGCAGTCGAACTTCGTGCCTTCGGCGTTACCTCCGGCGAGTACACTCCGTATGAGACGCCAAAAGGGGCGTCCCGGCTGGTGCTTCACGCTGAGTCTGAAGAAAAGGCAACGATGTTCCACACCAAGTACCTGCACGACCTTGTACTCGGCGGCGGAGCTTGGGGCCGTATGGGGCCATCGCCCAATGCCTACGCCTATTTTGATGCCCCCGGGCAAGGCTGCATTGCCGTGTTCCTTGACGACAAAACGGTGACATTTTTGACCGCCGCCAATGAGGCTGACATCCGGAAACTGACGGAAACGGCCAAACTCGATAAAAAAACAAATATTCGTCCGTTAATACCGCTCCCGATGTACGTACATGCATGGAACGACCATCCGTTTCGCTTTTATTATTGGTTCGATCAACCGAAGCGCGGCGTCCAGCCTCGTGATTACCGCTATCTGCCGGAATACGATTGGGCGAAGGAACGGCAAACGGCGTTTATCGGCTGGGTCGATCTCGCCCGAAACGAATCGGCGGAGGGAATTTCGCAGCTCAACACGATTACTTGGGCGATGCGGGCCGCCGAGCGACGCGGCTTGCCGTTCGTGGTCAATACTTCGCTCACGAACAACCAGGTTGCGATCATGAATCGATTCGCCGCCGACACGCAGATGGGAGCTCCCGATTTCAGCGGAGCGTTTTACTGCGTCAGCGATCCCCAACACGGGGGTAATCGCGGTGTTTCCTGGGCATCAAAGGAAGGCAAAGACGCCATCCTCGCCACGCTCCAAAACGTCGTCCGTGAAACGAAAGACGCACCGAATGTCATTGAATATCTCGAAGTTCACAGCGAGTTGCGCCATGGATCACACGATCTCTACCTCGAATATGGTCCCGTCGCCGATGCCGGATACCGTGAATACCTCCAAAAGAAATACGGCAACGATCTCGCAACGGTTTCAGAGCGTTGGCACGACGATCCGAATTACCTGAAATCGTGGGACGACGTTCGTGTTCCTGAAATTGCGTCTTTCGCCGGGTGGAACGAACGTGCCATTGACCTGAAGGGTGACTGGAAAATCAAGGCCGAGCCGCCGAAAGGAGAACCGCCTGCGGACATCAAACGAGGAACCCGCGAATACGAACAGTGGGAACTACGGGTTCGCGCACCGCAGGAATGGTTCGCCGAGGATTTTGACGACACCGATTGGCCAAGCATTCCCACACCGGGACACGACATCGGTATGTTTGTGCATAACCGTAACGAAATGGTGTTTCGCCGGGAAATCACGCTTACCGAAGACTGGCTTAAGGCAAATCCCCGCGTCTGGATTTACGTTTGGGACCTGAACCGCTGGCCTCACCGGCCGGAACAGGTTTGGATCAACGGCAAATTGGCCGGTGAACAACGGGTTGTTCACGGCCTGAATAACGTGATGGTATTCGAAGCCTCCGAGTTCCTCAAGGCGGGGCAGAACAGTGTTGCGCTGCGTCTTGGCGAAGGGTTCCTTGCTTACAAAGCGTATCTTTCGCCGAATGAACCGCTGCGGTATCCGCACTTAAAACCCTCGGAGAATCGCCGTTGGGTCGATTTGACCGGTTGGTGGCGGCAGTCCCGATTGGACGCCGTCCAGCGCGGTCTCGAAATGATCCGTGAAGTCGAACCGAACCGCTCGATTATCTGTGCGGCACCGAACAGTTACTTCGCCGGAATTCGTGAACTCTGTGCTCAGTACGGTGCGCGGTTCCACAACACGGGTTCGATGTCTGGCGGCCTGTTCGTCGATCTTCCCGCCTTGATGCGTGGAGCCGGGTTGCCCTTTTCGCTCGAACCGGGCAGTCCGGCAGGGGACGTCAACGAGCTGCGCCGCTTCCTCGGTTCGTGGCTCGTGAACGGAACGAACGCCGTTCATTATTTCATTCATCTCGGCTTCGTGTTTTGGGACCCGGAACAGAAAAAGTTTTTCGAGGACTCGTTCGAGCAAATCCAGTTTATGGGAAAACACCACATTCCGCGTGCCGAGCTTGCCGCACTCATGGATGACCGGGTGGCGAACATGACCGCTTTCCCGCTTCCCGTCGACCGCAATGTCTGCTTTCCTCAGATTCTCGGTCATTGGGCACTGCCGATTTCACTGATGCAGGAATACCATTGCGACAATCTGACGCTGTACGACTTCGAAGACCCGGAACAGAAAAACGCCTCGCAGTACCGGACGGTCATCGATATGAACAGCACGATTCTGACGCCGGAACAGGTCGAAGGGATCGAACGCTGGGTGCGAAACGGCGGACTGTTCGTCACCTACGTCCAAACCGGTCGGCATACACCCGACGTTGCAGACGCCTGGCCGATCTCGGCGTTGACCGGTTACAAGGTAACTGGCATCGACCATTACGACCTCGATGGCCGTTCAAAATGGCGGAAGATTAAAATTGCGGAAAACCAGCCGGTTTTCATGGAATCCCGATGGCCGGAAAATCAGCGCAGCGGAAACGGCCTGTCGCTCGAAAAGGCTGCTCCGGAATGCGTCGATCTGCTCTATTGGGAAGACGGAAGCGTCGCAGCGGGCTTGCGTCCGCTGGGTAAGGGACACGTTCTTCACCTCGGAGCGAAGTTCTCGGACAACGTTGTTTGGGGCGGGAACGGCGCGTTTCCGAAAGTTATGGGACAGATTCTCGCTTGGAACAAAACACCGCTCCTGACCGCAAGAGCCGAAGGCGTAGTGCTCCAGCATTCGGTCACCAATGACGGCCTGTTCAATGCGTGGACGCTCGTCAATATGGACCGCGACCCGCAGGAAACGAAACTCGTGTTCATTGCCGATCCGCCGAAGGAACTGGTCGAAATCAGAAAAACGAACAAGGTTTGGCCGCTTACCCAACAGGACGACGGAACCTGGGCGACCGAGGCGATTCCGTTCATTCGCAACGAGTCGCGGATTTTCACGGCTCCGCGCAACGAAATTGCGGCCGCTCCGCTGAACTGGCTTAAACTCCAGCGTGATTGGTGGAAAGGCGTCTGGAAACCCGGTCCGGATTACAAGCCGCTTCCACCGGCACCGACCGATCACACGCTCAACCTGAATCAGGGCTGGCGGGTGAAAGCACTGGAAGAAACCGACGATCCGGCCAGTATGATTGCCGCCGATTACGACGATTCCGCTTGGGAAATGGGCCGGATCGAATCGTGGACCGTTCCGGAGGAATCGCCGTCGAAATTGCGGATGTACCGTCGGGAGTTCCAAATTCCGGCACACTGGAAAGGCGGTCGAGCCGTGTTGATGTTCCAGGGTTCTTACGATAATCCCTTCATCGGAGGCCGCGGCGAAGGCCGACTCTGGATCGACGGCGAGGAAATCCAACGTTTCCAACGCGGCGTTCCGCTCAAGGACTGGGAGCCGAACAAGACGTATCGCCTTTCCCTTTTCATGCGCGGTTGGACGGACGTTTGCGGTTCCGGAGGAAATTTTTGGATCGCGTGGATTCCCGAACCGGCGTACGCGCTTGATCTCGGCGGCGACTGGACGCTCTCGAAAGATGGTTTGAACTGGAACGAAAAGCCGAGTCCGTTGCCGGGACCGGTGCCGGAATACCGGTTCGCCAGGAGGACGTTCACCTGTCCCGAAAAATACGTAAATTCCGATCCGACAAAACCGACCCAGGTCTACATCCGTTACGAAGGAACTCGCGGCGGTTGGACCGGTGTGATGATCAACGGACGTTTTCTTCGCCGCAGTCACCACAATTTAACGGAGTTCACGTACCTAAACATTACGCCGTGGATGAAATCGGACGCTCCGAACGAAATCATCCTCGTTGGCGGTCCTGACCGTGAACAGGCAATCACATCGGTGCGGCTCGATTTTTATGAGTGACGACAACGCCATGTCACTTGGGACAAAGCAACCCAAAAGTTTGCTTGCATCCGTGTTTGTCGACGTTTCCCACAACCACTACTCCACGAATCCTTCCATGACTAAAAAAATTCTGCACCGATTGTTTTCCGGTCTGTTTCTCTTGACGGTGTTCTCTCTCTCCGCCTTTGCCGAAGAGTGGAAAGAAGGCGAAAAGATTGTCCTTCCGGCGGTCGAACTCCGTGCCTTCGGCGTGACCTCCGCTGAATACACTCCGTATGAGACGCCAAAAGGGGCTTCCCGACTGGTACTCCAAGCCGAGTCCGAAAAAAAAGCCAGAATGTTCCACGCCAAGTACCTGCACGATCTCAAACTCGGCGGCGGAGCCAAATTTCAAATGCCCAAGCAGCCTGCCTACGTCTCCGTTCCCGGTCAGGGCTGCATTGCCGCGTATCTCGACGGCAAAACGGTGACGTTTTTGACCGCGACCAATGGGGGTGACCTTCGGAAGTTAGAGGAAACGGTCAAACCCGGCGGATCAAACCTGACGCTGCCAATCACGCTTCCCATGCACGTGAACGCATGGAACGACCATCCGTTCCGTTTTTACTATTGGTTCGATCAACCGAAACGCGGCGTCGAACCGCGTGATTACCGCTATCTGCCGGAATATGATTGGGCGAAGGAACGTCAAACGGCGTTCATCGGCTGGGTCGATCTTGCCCGAAACGAATCGGCGGAGGGAATTTCGCAACTCAACACGATCACCTGGGGAATGCGGGCCGCCGAGCGACGCGGACTACCGTTCGTTGTCAATACTTCGCTCACGAACTTTCAGGTTGCGATTATGAATCAATTCGCCGCCGACACGCAGATGGGCGTGCCGGATTTCAGCGGAGCGTTCTACTGCGTCAGCGATCCCGGGCATGGCGGCAATCGCGGCGTTTCCTGGGCATCAAAGGACGGCAAAGACGCCATTCTGGCGACGCTCCAAAACGTGATCCGCGAAACCAAGGACGCACCGAACGTCATTGAGTATCTCGAAGTTCACGGCGAACTGCGGCACGGAACGCACGATCTTTACCTCGAATACGGCCCGGTCGCCGATGCCGGATACCGTGAGTACCTCCAGAAGAAATACAACGACCTCGCAACGGTCTCACAGCGTTGGCACGACGATCCGAATTACCTGAAATCTTGGGACGACGTTCGCGCACCGGAAATTGCGTCCTTCGCCGGTTGGAACGAACGAGCTATCGACCTGAAAGGCGATTGGAAGATCAAAGCCGAACCGCCGAGAGGCAATCCGCCGAGTGATGTCAGACGAGGAACCCGCGAATACGAACTCTGGGAAACCCAAATCCGCGCTCCGCAGGAATGGTTCGCCGAAGACTTCGACGACGCCGATTGGCCGAGTATTCCCGCACCGGGACACGACATCGGGATGTTCACGCATAATCGTAACGAAATGGTCTTTCGCCGGGACATCACGCTCACCGAAGACTGGCTCAAGGCGAATCCGCGTGTTTGGATTTACGTTTGGGACTTGAACCGTTGGCATCACCGACCGGAACAGGTTTGGATCAACGGCAAATTGGTCGGCGAACAGCGGGTTCCTCACGCGATGAACAACGTGATGGTCTTTGAAGCCTCCGAGTTCCTCAAGGCCGGTCGAAACAGCGTTGCGCTGCGGCTCGGTGAAGGATTCCTCGCCTACAAGGTGTATCTCTCACCGGACGAACCGCTGCGGTATCCGCATTTGAAGCCGTCGGAGAATCGCCGCTGGGTCGACTTGGCCGGTTGGTGGCGGCAGTCCCGATTGGACGCCGTCCAACGCGGCCTCGAAATGATCCGTGAAGTCGAACCGGACCGCTCGATTATCTGCATGTCGCCGTACAGTTACTTCGCCGGAATGCGCGAACTCTGCGTCAAATACGGTGCCCGATTCCACGACACCGGCTCGATGTCCGGCGGTCTGTACGTCGATTTGCCCGCCTTGATGCGCGGTGTCGGAATGCCCGCTTCGCTCGAACCGGGCGGAATCGCCGGAGACGTCAACGAATTGCGACGCTTCCTCGGTTCCTGGCTCGTGAACGGAACCAATGCCGTCCATTATTTCATCCATCTCGGTTTCGTATTTTGGGACCCGGAGCAGAAGAAGTTTTTCGAGGATTCGTTCGAGCAAATCCAGTTTATGGGCAAACACCATATTCCGCGAGCCGAAGTCGCCTCGCTGACCGACGACCGGATCGTAAATCTGACTTCGTTTCCGCTTCCCGTCGACCGGAATGTGTGTTTCCCGCAGAGTCCCGGCCATTGGGTGCTTCCGATCCAACTGATGCAGGAGTACCACTGCGACAACCTGACGCTGTACGATTTCGAAGACCCGGAACAGAAAAACGCCTCGCGATACCGGACGGTCATCGATATGAACAGCACGATTCTGACGCCTGAACAGGTTGACCACATCGAGCGGTGGGTTCGCAACGGCGGCCTTTTCGTCACCTACGTCCAGACTGGCCGGCACACGCCCGAAATTGCGGATGCCTGGCCGATTTCGAAGCTGACCGGTTACAAGGTAACGGGGATCGACCATTACGATCTTGAAGGGCGAACGCAATGGCGAAAGATAAAAATCGCGGACGATCAGCCGATTTTCAAGGAATCGCTTTGGCCGGAAAATAACCGTAACGGCAACGGTCTTTCGCTCGAAAAGGTTGCGCCGGAATGCACCGATCTTCTCTATTGGGAGGACGGCAGCGTTGCGGCGGGCTTGCGTCCGCTGGGTAAAGGTTACGTTATCCATCTGGGGGCGAAGTTCTCGGACAACGTCATTTGGGGCGGAAACGGGATGATTCCTCGGGTTCTCGGTCAGATTCTCGCTTGGAATAAGACGCCGCTTTTGACCGCAAGGGCAGAAGGCGTGATTCTCCAGCGTTCCGTAACCAACGATGGTCTGTTCAATGCGTGGACGCTCGTCAATATGGACCGCGACCCGCGTGAAACGCGGTTTGTGTTCGTTGCCGATCCGCCGAAGGAACTGGTCGAAATCGGCACGAACAAGGTTTGGCCGCTCACACAACAGTACGACGGAACTTGGGCGACCGAGTCGATTCCGTTTGTCCGCAATGAGACGCGGATTTTCACGGCACCGCGCAACGAAATTGCGTCCGCTCCGCTGAACTGGCTCAACCTCCAGCGCGAATGGTGGAAGGGCGTTTGGAAACCGGGCCCGGATTACAAGCCGATTCCGCCTGCTCCGACCGATCACACATTGGATTTGAACGTTGGCTGGCGGATTAAACCGCTTGAGGAAACCGACGATCCGGCGACGATGGTCGCTGCCGATTACGACGACTCCGCTTGGGAAGATGGCCGGATCGAATCGTGGACGGTTCCGGAGGAATCGCCGTCGAAACTGCGGATGTACCGTCGTGAGTTCCGGATTCCGGCTCATTGGAAGGGCGGTCGTGCCGTCTTGATGTTCCAGGGCAATTACGATAATCCCTTCATTGGCGGTCGCGGCGAGGGGCGGCTTTGGATTGACGGTGAGGAGATTCGGCATTTCCATCGGGGCGTTCCGCTCAAGGATTGGGAGGCAGGCAAAACGTACCGTGTTGCTCTTTTCGTTCGAGGTTGGACGGACGTTTGCGGTCCCGGCGGCAATTTTTGGATTACGTGGGTTCCTGAACCGGCGTACACGCTTGACCTCAGCGGCGACTGGACGCTTTCGAAAAACGGCTTGAACTGGAACGCGGAGCCGAGTCCGCTACCGGGGCCGGTACCGGAGTACCGATTTGCCAAGCGGACGTTCACCTGTCCTGAAAAGTACGCAAATTCCGATTCCGCCAAGCCGACGCAAGTCTACATCCGCTACGAAGGCACACGCGGCGGTTGGACCGGTGTGATTATCAACGGATTCTATCTGCGTCGGAGTCACCACAATATGACGGAGTTCACGCACTTGAACATTACGCCGTGGATGAAACCGGACGGTCCGAACGAGATTATCATCCTCGGCGATGCGGATCGCGGACAGGAGATCACGTCGGTACGGCTCGATTTTTATGAAGAATGAGGCTAGTGCCCCACCAAGGCTAAAATTGTGAATTCCCTATCCGTCATTCCCGCGAAAGCGGGAATCCAGTGGTATGGGGATAACATTCTCCCTCGTCACTCCCGCTTACGCGGGGGTGACGAGTATTCACAATTTTAGGCTTGGTGGGTACTAGGGCCCCACCTTGGCCTTTCCCAAAGGGAGGGGACGACAGATTGAACTCCAAACCGATTTTTGCTATACTCTAACCAATTGTTTTTCTTGGCCGAGTGGCGAAATGGCATACGCTGGGGATTTAAAATCCCCTGGTCGCAAGACCGTGCGGGTTCGACTCCCGCCTCGGCTAATACAGAAATCCCTTGATTTTTAAGGACTTTTTCATTTCTTGATAACCGCCGTCTGTGGTGTATACTTGGACAATCTTAGGCACTTTTGGGCTATCTTGGGCAAAATTTCGACAACAAACCGACAACCAAACGACGTGGGACTACACAAAACAACCAAAACAATGCCAAGCGGGGCAACCATCCGTAAGAATGCCGTCACTTGGACTAACGCCAAGGGAGAGCGCAAAACAGGCAAACTATCGGCAAACAACCGAGTCCTCGTCGAGTCACCCTACTGGCAAATCCGTTACTGGGACGAAAACGGCGTCGAACGCCGCGAGTCAACCAGCGTCAGAAGTCGGGAAGCCGCCCAACGCATCCTCACGCAACGAGAATCCGAAGTTGAGCGCATCATCAGCGGCGTTGTAACCCGAGAGGAAACCCGTCGAGCCGAGACGAAAAGCAAATCACTCTCCGACCTGCTCGAAAAATTCGACAAAAAGCAATTCGCCGCTGGAGCAGGGCGGCTACCGAGTTGTTCCGCCTCCTCGTCGGGAAAAAGCAACTCCGGCCTATGAAACAAAATGACAACGTCGTGTCCGTGCGGCAAGCAAAACCTGATTCTTTTGCCGGAACCCGCCGGAGAGAATTTTGTCGAGTTTCGGAAAGCCGGTTGGGATCGGCGGTATCAATCGTCCAAGGCCGTCAACCAGCCAGTTCAACACTCCGGAAAGTTCGACGGCGATAATCTTTTCGGCAAAGTCGGTATCCTTTTCGTTCGCTAATACCTGCCGGTCGAATTCGATAATGGCCGCTCGTTTGGTCAGAGCAGCGTCCGTAAAAAACTGCGGCGACAAGTTGTTCATGGCGAAAATAAGCCGAGCGTAGTTCCGCAGGGTGAACGGCGGTCGATAGGGACTTCGTACTGATACATCCTCCCGGCTTTCGTTGCTCGAATCTTCCCGACCTTCCTCTAGTGATCGAGGCTGCGTTCGGAAACGCCAAGCATTACGGCGGCTTCTTTTTTTGAAACGGCAAGGCGTTCGGCGGTCGGTAGCGGGGTGGGCTTCTTGGGAGGGGGGATGGTCAAAGGCATTGGCTTTCTCCTGTGAACAGTTTTTAGAACGGGTATGAAGCATGACGAATCGGCAACCATCGCCCTGCAACGACTCGAACATCATACAACGTTATAAAAACAGAAAAATCCCGACAAACCGCCGTTTTTACTTGTCGGTATTGTCGGTATTTCAAAAAGAAAGCCCCGGCTTCGGGGCTAAGATGATCTTATTTGGAGAGACGTTTCGGTTTGCAACCCCGTGGTCGTTTGGGCGGGGCTTTCAATCCATATCTTCTTGCATACCGTGTTGCGGCCTTAATAACCGCGTCTGCCGAGTCTGCACCTTTGTCCAATAGGGAGTCCGGAAATTCTTTACTGACGATTGAGGCAACGTCAGTTAATGTCAGGCTTTTATCGCAAACCAGTTCGTAAATTCTAGCATCCCGTTTATCGTTATAAGGAATATGGCGTTGGCAAGTTTCCATCGGTTTGCTCGCCGCTTCAGGGGCTGGTTCATGTTGTGTATATTTAGTTTCTTCTCCATCGATTCTGGCGGCCAGTTGCTCACGCTCAATCGCAAATGGCATATATTTCAACTTCGGAAATGTCAAATGATACTCAAACAGATCATATTTCTTCATGTCGCCCCAAGAAATATTTGTCAATTGAAAATCGGTTAATTTTTAACGTTCTTTCAAACCGACGAAAATAGACTTCAATCTGGGGAAATCTTCAACCAGTTCATAGTGTTTATCTTCTTTTTCGGGAGTTGATAATCCAAGTTCTTTCCTTAAATGAAACGTGAAGAAATCGGGCAAAAAACCTTTTTTTTTTCGTGTTGCCAGTTTGTTTTCAATAGCTGTTTTTGCTGCGCGAGACAAATCCTTCAGACGACACCACCAGACCGGTTCCGGTGGATACTCAGCGCAGGGGGCCGTGACACAGGTAAACTGACTTTTGGAACGAATACCCCCTTATTGTTTCCGGAGGGAAATATGCTAAACTTAAGGCAATGGGGGCTTGCCCCCTTTTCGTCTCACGATCCCGGAGAAACTTTATCGAAATACTAAACATCGAATAAAATCAGTTTGACGAAAAGTCAATTTGTCTGTACCAAAATTCTCGCAAAGATTTTTAAGACAAAAAATTTCAGGATAGCATGGTTTCAACACCTTGCCGTTTTCGGATTGTGACTATGTTTCTTCACCTCATTGATTGCGTCCTGTAATACAGGGCGTCGAATCATTGTTGAGTGAAGAACGGTCATTTTGCGAGAATACCGGGCACAGACGACGTGATTGCTGATGCCCTTTCTAATTTTCTTGCCCATTTCTGACGGCGAGATTCTTTGATTGGCTGACGGCTCTTTTCCGTCAATCTTACGCCCCCATGACGAAACAACAGACGAAATCCAAACAGCGTGTCGCCGATCACGGTGAAGTCTTTACCGCCGAGCGGGAGGTCAATGCCATGCTCGATCTCGTGAAGCAGGAAACCGAGCGGATCGACAGCCGATTCCTCGAACCCGCTTGCGGCGACGGAAACTTCCTTGCCGAAATTCTGCGACGAAAACTAGCCGTCGTCAAATCCCGGTACGAAAAGAACGCCGCCGACTACGAACGCTATGCCGTGATTGCAGTAACAATTATTTACGGCGTAGATATTTTACCGGACAACGTGGAAGAGTGCCGCAACCGTATGTTCGATATTTTCGACAAAGAATATACGGCGAATTGCAAAGAAGAAGCAAACGATGAAACCCGAAAGGCGGTGCGGCATATTTTGCGGCACAATATCCTCTGCGGCGATGCGTTGACAATGGAAACGACCGACGGCGAGCCGATTGATTTCGCCGAGTGGTCGGCGTTGAACGGTTGCCTTATCAAACGACGTGACTTTCGACTTAACCAATTATTAAAAGCGAATGAAGAAAAGGCTTTACAACAGAACCTGTTCGCCGAGTACGACGATGTTGGTCGTTATGAACATGACGAAACGGGGGCAAGGATACTGAAGCCGGTTCGTGAGCATCCACCGATTCATTATAGGAGATTAGCCGACAATGAATGATTTTTA
>Ga0099364_10002718_pt1 | contig 28034 bp, 20 predicted proteins | sample TergutTh196P3_FD_73070 | JGI IMG/M metagenome (GOLD analysis project Ga0099364, IMG submission 73070) | Microcerotermes parvus P3 segment gut microbial communities from Pointe-Noire, Republic of the Congo - Th196 P3 | ecosystem: Host-associated > Arthropoda: Insects > Digestive system > Gut ... | reverse complement strand
AGTATTCTTTATATAATTGCTTTTCTTGAAATCTATTTATTGTATTCTTAATTTTCCTTCTATCATTTTGGGAAGTAATTTGATAACAAACCCTATTCTGTCTATCCCCCAAATCAATAACAGGATAGTGTGAGTCACCCTCACTATTAAGGTTCTGTAAATCGAGCGTGAAAACAAAATTGAGCAAATCTTTAAATAGATCCTCGCAGTAGCTGTTGAAATCTGTTAAGTTTTTTTGGTTTTGCGTCTTAATATATCCTGGTATAGTGTTTAACAGCAACTCAATATCTTCTTTTAAACGTTTTATGTGAAACGCATCAAGTCTATCTGCCTCTTTTATATAGTTCTTGTATTTTTTATTCAAATCAATACCAACTCCATTACAGACATAAAGAAGAAAATATAAATTAAGCCGTAGTGCGTCATTCAAACGGATATTGCAGCTTACAATACTACCCAACCAGTAACCCAAAACTTCACCTGATCCAATGGAAAACGATGGGTTCATTACCTTCAATCGTATCAAACTCGTGATGGTCAGCAGTCAGTAATTCGCCGCTTATTACCAATGTTTGTGCTAGTGCGATAGAGTCTGCGAGAGAGATTTTATGTGACGCTTTCAGTCGTCCGGCTTCCGCAAAAACATCATCAGAAATCTCATGAAAAATCTGTATCGGCAAACGCCTGATTTCATTTACTATTTCGTCAGCCCGCTCTTTGCCATATGTGCGAAATAAATCATAGTAGACTTCAAGCAGATTCACTTTGTTTATTGTCAGTACAACTTCTCCCGAATCTGCTTTTTCATAAATCTCCTCAACAACATCCGCACCCGGCTCATTAGATAAGACCGCAAGCATGGCACAAGCGTCCAACACATAAGTTGTCATTAGTTTTCAAGCTCCTTTTCAGCTTGTTTGCGTTCCATAAATGCATATGAAGATAATCTCCCATCTGCACACATCCCACGCAAAGGACAGCCTTTAGCTGTACTCACGATTGGAGTAAGCCTGATTTCGCCATTAACTTCATTGACCTTTACTTTTTCCGCCTTTATCAAGCGAAACAGCGGCTCCGGCAATGTGTTTGTGTTAAGTACTAATTCAGCCACAATGGACACCTCAATTCTATAGTCATTAGCGCCACTTCGGACCTCCCGGAGTTCCCTGCAAAGTCGCCAGACTTTGTGGGGTGGGAGCTCGGCTCGAAGTTGGCGGCGTAATCCCCCGTCCACGCCACCGGGCTACACTTCGGAAAAGTGCAGCGAGCATAAGATGCAATTCACTTTTTCGCGGGCGAGTGCGAACAGTGCGTCGATGCAAGGAGGGCAGTTCAAGCGAAGCCCTAATCGCCTGAGTTGGTCACATACTTGGAACAAGTTGGTGATATGCCCCCGTCCCCGCGCCGTCCCTATGACGTAGTATATCACCAAAACACGGCAACATCAACGACAACTGGGCATGGCACTTCGGGACTAAATGTCGAAGCGCCATGTCCAGGAGATTCACAAAGAAATCATTAGTCAAGGTTTCCGGCTTATCTGTCAGGACGCCGTGCAGTTAAGCCCCATAGTTGTTTCCCAGCACCCGCAGACCGCCAGACCTGGGAATCTGTCATCAGCGCGAACAGATCGTCTTTGACCGCCTGCAAATCCAGGCTTTAAAATTCTTTAATGTGACAAAAGTCAGGTTCCATAGGATTACTGTGGCTTGCGTTTTGATGTGGAATGCGCAGTTCCAAACCGTCGGGCCACCAATCCCTGTTTGTGGCGCCTTTGGTAAAATCAATGCTGGATCTCCCGGTTACGGGGTAATTGGATTCTGAAATAAATAAATTCTACGCTCCTTTTCCATTTTTTATTTTCTTTTTTGTGTTTTGCATTTTTTACATATTCCAGAAAACACGACGTCATGCTTATCGACGGAGATGCCGTATTTCAATTGCACCGAGTCATTGATATCGGCAATGTATTGGATATCCACATCCAGAATACCACCGCAGTTCGTGCACTTGAAATGGTAATGATGGTCGGTGCGTTCATCATATCTTTCATAGCCGTCTGGCAGCGAGGCCTGGCGGATTATCCCGTTTGCCGCAAGTTTTCGCAGGTTACGGTATATGGTCGGTTTGCTGATGGCGGAATGTTCTTTTTGGATTTCAGTGTGTATCTCCTCGACGGTAGGGTGTGTATGGAGCTTTTTCAGAGCGTCTAACACAATCTGCTGCTGTACAGTATTACGTTGCATAGCGCGGATCCTCATTCCTTAATGATATTGTTATATAATAGCTATTATACAACAATTATATCTTGTTATCAATATGGTATTGCAGCAAAAAATACAAGATTTTTACAGCGGCGTGCTTATTCAGTGCCAACCTAAGGCAGAGGGACAGCATCCGGCAGGCACGGCGCTAAATGCAGGAAAAACACCAAAACGACAAGCTACCTACGCCATACCGGCGACGAGTCGCCGTCCATGGCTCCCATCGCCTGAAAAATCATCGTGATTTTTCTATGGCTTCGATTGGCGCCCATATGGTGTCTTTGATGCAAAAGCGCCTACCGCCTTGCCGGTCGCTACCCTCTGCCCTTATCACGGCCTGAATGAGTCTGCAGGGCTTATTTATTTAGTGCCAGCGCTGAACTATACTTCCTTCTTTGACAGCATCAGCATGTTTGCCCGGCGCTCTTGACGCATACCGGTTAATTGCGTACAATTTCACTATAGACTTTCTACCTATTACGAGAAAAACTGACTTTAAGGGGGATTTACCAATGAAAGTTTTTGAAAAACCGGGCCGTGAGAATTTGGCCGAAGCTTCCCGTATCGCCATCGAGCGGGCAACCAGCATGGGCAACGCGCCCATCGTCCTATCGACCACTACGGGAGCGGCTGGCGCGCGCTTTTGTGAGATTGCGAAAGAACTGGGTTTCGGGGGCCAAGTCGTGATCGTTACCCATGCTTATGGTTCGATGAAGCCAGGTGAAAACGCGCTGAAGGATGAACACCGCGCCGCCATGGAGCGCTATGGCGCAAAACTTGTCACCGCAGCCCATGCGCTGTCAGGCGTAGAACGCGCCATGAGCACCAAGTTTCAGGGCGTCTACCCCACCGAGATCATCGCGCACACGCTGCGCATGTTGTCTCAGGGCGTCAAAGTCGTGGTAGAGATCGGGTCGATGGCGCTGGATAACGGCGCGATCCCCTACGGTGTACCGATTGTCTGTGCAGGCGGTACAGGCGGCGGACTGGATACGGTCGTCGTCATGAGCCCGGCGCACGCCAATAAAATATTCGAAACCAAAATCCATGAGATCCTGTGTATGCCCTACTGATGGGATGCAATGCCGTCGTGCGCGTATGTCCTTAGGTGAATGTTACAAACGCACAAAATACCACTATGGAGGTTAGCATGTATCTTCTTGCGATCAGTTCCCCTGTTTTTAGCCTGGGCGAAAAGGAGTTGGCGCTCCTGAACGCGGAGGTTCCCGCGCTTCAGGTGGAGCAGCCCACTGCAAAAGAGCTGACAGACAATCATCTGCGAAAGGCAAACGTGATTTACGGCTGGCCGCCTATCGACCGTCTTCGTATCGCAGAAAACCTGCAGTGGCTGCACACGCCGTCTGCAGGGATTGACGCTTATGTGGATTCCTCGCTTTATGCTCGCAGCGATGTAATCGTCACCCGTTCCAAGGACGTTTTCAACATCCAGATTGCCGAGCATGTCATTATGTTGTTTCTTGCGCTCAGCCGGAGCCTGGCTACCAGCGTCCGCTCCACCATGGAAGGCAAGTGGATCCGGATGTCCGGCCAAAGGGAACTCTCCGGCTCGACCGTGCTTATCGTAGGGGCAGGCGCCATCGGCAACGAACTCGCCAAACAACTGCAAGGATTCGGATGCCGGGTGATCGGCGTTAAGCGCGACCTGTCAGTCATTCCGCCGCACTATGACGAGATCTGCAGCGACGCCGACATGGACGCCCGGCTGCCTGAGGCAGACTATGTCGCCCTCTGCCTGCCCCGTACCCCGGCTACATTCGGTATGTTTTCTTACCGCCGCTTCCGCCTGATGAAACCCACGGCGATTATCTCCAATATCGGGCGAGGCGACGCGATCGTGATGGAGGATATCGATCGCGCCCTGCGCGAAGGGCTGATCGGCGGAGCGGGACTGGACGTCACCGAGCCGGAGCCCCTGCCCGAAGGGCATCCCCTATGGAGCGCCCCCAACACCATCATCACTTCCCATACCTCAGGCAACAGTATACGGGCCAACCAACGCCGCTTTGACGTCTTCTATGATCTCTGGAAGCGTTTCGCAGCAGGGCAGCCCATGCACAGCACCGTCGATTTCTCCAAGGGGTACTAAGGGAAGAGCCGCGAAGCGGAGGGATGGGCGCAGCTCCTCTTAGCGAAGCAGCTTACATACCAATGCTGTGCGGCGGGGAAGGGTGATTACCAGAGGCGCGTTCTTTTGCGACTTCCGGTATGCCGGACCGCCGCCGCTTTCGTTTGCTTCCGCGCCGCCGAAGATCTCCCAGTTCGTATTCAACACAAGATCATAGCCGTAGTTCGGCGCCGGATCCACATTCGCGATATAAGTGTAGCGCGGGTGAAAGTTGAAGGCAAACAAATAGTCGCCCTTGGTAAAAACCAGCGCTTTCGCCGCTTCGTCCTGTACAAGCAGCACCGTGGGGAGCAGGAGCAGGCGCTTGCCTTTCAGCAGCTCCACCATTGCCCGGTCAAAAGCCAACAGAAACGCGTAGCGCAACGACTCGTCGTCAGACAGACGCCATTGTCTGCGCGCGTAATGAAAGCTCCATCCGTTGCTTTCCCGGGGGAAGTCAATCCATTCGGGATGCCCGAACTCGTTCCCCATGAAATTGAGATAGCCCTCGCCGGCGCAGGCGCAAGTGATCAGCCGGATCATCTTATGCAACGCCACCGCCCGGTCAATCTTGTCGTTTTGTTCCCATTTGTTCATATGCCAGTACATTTCCTGATCCGCCAGCCAGAACATGATGGTCTTGTCGCCGACCAGGGCCTGGTCATGGGACTCGCAGTAACCGACGACCTTTTCCTTTGGCCGCCTTTGGATAAGCTCGTACCATAACTGCCCCATATCCCAATCCTCATCCCGCGCGTCCCGCAGGGTCTTAATCCAGAAATCCGGCATACCCATACCCAGCCGGTAATCGAAGCCTATACCCCCTTCGGCGACGGGCAGACACATACCGGGCATGCCGCTCATATCCTCGGCGATCAAAACACAGTCCGGATTGATCTCTTTGCTTAACTCAGCCGCCAGTTGCAGATAGGTGATCGCCTGCGTTTCCGTGTTATGAGAAAAATACATGGCGTATTCCGTAAAGGAGGACATGCCATGATTGCGGTACAGCATGGATGTAATCCCGTCGAAGCGCAGCCCGTCGAAATGGTATTCCTCCAGCCAATATTTGATATTGGACAGCAGAAAATGGACGACTTCCGGTTTCCCGTAGTCAAATACCTTGGTTCCCCACGCGGGATGGTCGCCCCTGCCGCCGGCGTGAAAAAACTGATGCTGCGTGCCGTCGAATCCGGCAATGCCGTCCACGGCATTGTTCGCCGCATGGGAATGCACCAGATCCAGAAATACAGCCATTCCCATGTTATGCGCCGTATTGATCAGGTTTTTGAGATCGTCCGGCGTACCGAACCAGGAGGACACGGCAAAGAAGTTCGTCACCTGGTAGCCAAAAGAGCCGTAATAGGGGTGCTGCATCACCGCCATCAATTGAACGGTATTGTATCCCGCCCGCTGAATGCGGGGCAGAACGTCCCTTGTAAAATCAAGGAATGTGGAAATCTGGTATTGTTCGCCAGACATGCCCACATGGCACTCATAGATAAATAGCGGCTCTTTCGCGTCTCTTTTAAAACCGGCGTCCGTCCAGGGAAAGTCCTCTTTCGGCGCCCAAATCACGCCGTTGAAACGATGGTCCGGCTGCTGGAGCGTGCGCGTGATATAGAGCGGGATACGGTCGAACGCCCCGTCCTTTGTACAAACCAGCACCCTTACCTGCATGCCATGGGCAAGCGCGTTTTGATCCGGCAGAAGGATTTCATAATTGCCGTTGCCTATATAGCGCATCGGATGGGATTCCCTGTTCCAGCCGTTAAAGTCGCCGATCAGATACAATTGCTCCGCGTTGGGCGCCCACTCGCGATACACCCAGCCGTCTCCGGTTTGGTGGAAGCCGTAGAATTGGCGTCCGTTGGCGAAATCCGAAAGCGAAAGCTCCTCCCCCAGCAGCCGCGCTCGCATATCGGCATAATTCGCCATTCTCAGCGCGATATCCCGTTCATAGGGCGCGAGGTAGGGGTCATACGATAGAATTTTATATCGGGTCATATAGTTGCTCTTTCTTATTAAACTTTAGTAGTTTTCCATTTCCCGCCGCGAAAGCGGTAATAGATCACCGCGGTTCTGGCCACCTGATCCAGAAACCAGCACCACCACGCGCCGGCAAGGCCCCAGCGAAATTGGACGACGAAGAAGTAACCGATGATCATCCGCATGAACAGCACGCCGGCAATCGTGGAAAATAGGGGCCAGGTTGTGTCTCCGCCGCCCCGCAGTCCGCCGCTGATGGTGATTTGCAGAATTTGGAAAAACGCAAAGGTGGACAGGATACGCAGCGCGGTAACGATATTCACCACTACATCCTGCTCGGTGGTAAATATATGGGCTAAGGCTTCCGGGAACGCCAGCAGCGGCACGATGAGGATCAGGGAGCAGGCAAAACTGATCTTGATGGATTCGGTGAAATACTTTTCCGCAACCTCCGGTCGGTTCATGCCGAGGTTCTGCCCCACCAGGGAAACAAGCGCCGCGCTGATCGCCATCCCGAAATTGGCGACAAAAATGTGTATGGTTCCGGCGATATTATGGGCGGCATATTCGGCGGTGCCCAGATTAATCACGTAGACCGTAAACATGATCACGCCGACGCGCATGACCAGCTGTTCCAAAGCGGAAGATACGCCTACCCGGCATATGCGGACGATCACGTCCTTTGCGGGTAGAAATAGATGGCGAAACCGGGGTTTGATTGGCAGGTCCCGGGAGAAAAACAGAATCCACAGCGCGTAAATACAACCGACAAGCTTGCCCACAAGCTGGGCGATGGCCGCGCCCAAAAGCCCCATCTCGGGAAAGGGCCCCAAGCCGTAGATCAGCGCGTAACCGACGATAATGTTGACAATATTTGCCGCTACGCTGAACTGCATGGACAGCCTGGTCCGGCCCGCCCCGCGCAGCAGAGAGGACACCGCCTGCGACACAAATTGAAAGATGCTGCCGATAGAGCAGTATCGCATATACATATCGGCGAGATAGAAATAATCTTCCGTCGCGCCCATCCACAGGATAATCTGACCGCCGTACAGATACATCAATACCCCGGCCAGAACGCCGGACAAGACGGAAAGCAGCATGGTCTGTTCGCTGGCGAGAACCGCGGCGTTTCTGTTTTCCTGCCCGAGGGAGCGGGCGACCAGCGCCGTGCCGCCTACTGTGAACGCCTGCAGAACAACCTGCGGAATCATGATGGGTTGCGTCGTAATCCCCACGGCGCTGACTACTTCTTTGCCCAGGGGCGAAACCATCGCCATGGTGATGATGCCGATCAGGGAAGCCAGGGTCAGCTCGATGGCGCTGGGCCACGACAGACTGAGGATATCCCGCCGCATCTGTTTTTTATCCGGAATATCCGGCAGGATTTCCGTAAGGCTTTCTGTAAGGCCTTCTGTTAGGCTTTCGTGCAGACCTTCCAAAGCATCAGGTCCTTCCGAGTTGATATAAGCATTATAGTACCATACAGTCTAAAGTTGCAAATAAATAAACATGAAAATGTGGTAGAATGGGACTGCATCCATCGGAAAGGAAGCTGACACATGGCAAATGATCAAATTGTGATCCGGGGCGCCCGTTCCCATAATTTAAAAAACATCGATGTAGAAATACCAAGGGATAAGCTGGTCGTGATCACCGGCCTGTCCGGCAGCGGTAAAAGTTCCCTGGCCTTCGATACGATCTACGCGGAGGGCCAGCGGCGTTATGTGGAATCCCTTTCCTCTTACGCCCGGCAGTTTCTCGGTCAGATGGACAAGCCGGATGTGGACTATATCGAAGGGCTGTCTCCAGCTATTTCCATCGATCAGAGAACCACCAGCCGAAACCCCCGCTCGACGGTGGGAACGGTCACCGAAATTTATGATTATCTTCGCCTGCTGTATGCCCGGATCGGACAAGTCCGCTGCTGGAAATGCGGCAAACCTGTCGAGCGGCAGACGATCGAACAGATCGTGGATCAGATTCTTACCTGGCCCGAAGGGAGCAGATTGCAGATTTTGGCGCCCCTGGTCCGGGGTAAAAAAGGCGAGCATGTGAAGATCCTGGAAGACATCCGCCGGGAAGGCTACGTCCGGCTCCGGGTGGACGGTCTCATGCGAGAGACGTCGGATGAAATCGTCCTTGAGAAAAACAGGAAGCATACGATCGAAGTTGTCGTCGACAGGATCATCCTGCGCCCGGATTCCGGCAAACGGCTGGCCGGCTCTTTGGAGTCCGCCATGACGCTTTCGGGGAGCATGGCGCTTGTATATTGCCAGCTTCCTGCGGGGGCGGACGTCGCCGGGATCACAGCGGCGTTTGCGACGGCTACCGCGCCCGCCTCGGCGGCAGCAAGGAGAGAAAAAGCCGCGGCAAAGCCTGCGACAGTCCCGTCAGGCGCATCCGCCTTCGCGGAGGGGCCTTCCCCCTCCTTATCCCCGGAAGAAGCCTTTCTCGCTTCGCTGGAGGAAGACCCGGACATGCTACAGGATGAGGAGGATGACGAAGAGGAAGGGCTTGAACCGGTACAGCCCTTGCCCCCCGGCGAGTTCGAGCGGGTATTCTCGCAGGACTTCGCCTGCGTCGACTGCGGCATTAGCTTTGAAGAGCCCGCGCCCCGAATGTTTTCCTTCAACAATCCCTTCGGCGCCTGCCCCACCTGCGACGGCCTGGGTTTCAAGCTGGAAGTGGATCCGGATCTGGTCATCCCGGACAAAAGCAGATCCCTGAACGGAAACGCCATCGATCCCTGGATCAAGGGCATTTCCAATTGGTTCATGGGTATCCTGGGCGCGACCTGCCGGCACTTCGGCATTAACATGGATACGCCTTTCGGCGACCTTCCTCCCGAATATCAGCATATCATCCTCCGGGGCGCCGGTAAGGAAAACATCACATTCCACTATACGAACGCCATGGGACAGCGCCGGACTTACCAGAGCCAATATGAAGGCCTGGTCAACATGCTCCAGCGCCGCTACCGGGAATCCCAATCCGATTACTCCCGCAGCGAAACGGAACAGTACATGACTTCCCAGACCTGCCCGGACTGCGAAGGCCGCCGTCTCAAGCCGGAATCCCTATCCGTCTATGTAGGCGACAGGAATATTGACGAACTGACCCGGCTGTCGATCAGTCAGGCACTGGATTTCTTCGCCCTGTTGAAGCTGACGGAACGCCAGCATCTCATCGGCCGCCAGATCCTGAAAGAAATTGTCGCCCGTCTGGGTTTCCTGAATAATGTCGGACTGGATTATGTGACGCTGCACCGGGCTGCCGGAACCCTTTCCGGCGGAGAAGCCCAGCGGATACGGCTGGCGACCCAGATCGGCTCCAGTCTTATGGGGGGACTCTATATCTTGGATGAGCCTTCCATCGGCCTGCACCAGCGGGATAACGCCCGCCTCATCGGGACGTTGAAGTCCCTGCGGGATATCGGCAATACCGTGCTGGTCGTGGAACATGACGAAGAAACCATCCGGTCGGCGGACCATATTCTGGATATCGGGCCCGGCGCAGGCGTCCACGGCGGCAAGATCGTTTGTGCCGGCAGCCTGGAGCAGGTCATCGCCTGTGAAGAATCCGTCACGGGCCAATACCTGAAAGGAGCCAAAGCCATCGCTATGCCAAGCGTCCGCCGGGCGCCCAACGGCAATTGGCTGACCGTCGAGGGCGCCAGGGAAAATAACTTACAGGATATTACCGTAAGCATACCCTTGGGGGTATTTAACTGCGTGACCGGCGTCTCCGGCAGCGGCAAAAGCTCCCTGGTTAACGAAATTATCTATAATAAACTGGCAGCCGACCTGAACCGGGCGAAAACCAGGGCCGGAGACCACAATGTGATACGGGGTGAAGAATATCTGGACAAGGTGATCAATATCGACCAGTCTCCCATCGGCCGTACGCCCCGCTCCAATCCGGCTACCTACACCGGCGTGTTTGACGATATCCGGAAGGTCTATGCCAGCGTGCCGGAATCCAAGATACGGGGCTATCAGCCCGGTCGCTTCAGCTTCAACGTGAAGGGCGGCCGCTGCGAAGCCTGCGCCGGCGACGGGATACTCAAGATTGAGATGCACTTTTTGCCCGACGTCTATGTCCCCTGCGAGGTGTGCAAGGGCAAGCGTTATAATCGGGAAACGCTGGAGATCCATTATAAGGGGAAGTCCATTGCCGACGTCCTGGATATGACGGTCGATGAAGCGGCGGAGTTCTTCCTCAATCATCCCCAGATCTTCCGCAAGTTGAAAACGATACAGGATGTGGGGCTGGGCTATATCCGCCTAGGGCAGCCGGCGACAACGCTTTCCGGCGGCGAAGCGCAGCGGGTGAAGCTTTCTACCGAATTGTCCAAGCGCTCCACGGGAAAGACCTTCTATATCCTGGATGAACCCACTACCGGCTTGCATACCGACGACATCGCCAAACTGCTTACGGTGCTACACCGCCTGGTCAATAACGGGGATACGGTGCTGGTCATCGAACATAACCTGGACGTGATCAAAACGGCCGATTACTGTATCGATCTGGGGCCGGAAGGCGGAGACCGGGGCGGCCGGGTTGTAGCGGTGGGGTCGCCGGAAGAGTTGGTGCGGCAATCCGCCGTGAGTTTCACCGGGCAGTTCCTGAAGCCGGTGCTGGAGCGGGAAGCCAAGCGCGCCCTGCAGTAATTCCGCTGCGCCATTCGCAGCTTTTTGTCTACCCCGAATTTTGATACACAATACACATACGCAACACATATACGCACCCACATTCACAAAGCAAGGAGCACCGTATGCCGGATATACAAGAACACTATGCGTCACAAACGCCGCAGACGGGGCAGGAGGAAGTCCAACCCTTCCGCGTGGTTTCCGACTATAGGCCCAAGGGAGACCAGCCGGAGGCGATCGAAGCCCTCGTCCGGGGGATGGAGGACGGCCTGCCGCACCAGATTTTGCTGGGCGCCACCGGGACAGGCAAAACCTTCACCATGGCCCACGTCATTCAGCGGGTTCAGAAACCTACCCTGGTCCTCGCCCACAACAAAACCCTGGCCGCCCAGCTCTACGGTGAATTCAAGGAATTCTTCCCGGACAACGCCGTCGAGTACTTTGTGAGCTATTATGATTATTATCAGCCGGAAGCCTATGTGCCTTCCAGCGACACCTACATAGAAAAAGACTCGTCCGTTAACGACGAGATCGAAAAAATGCGTCACTCCGCCACGGCGGCGCTGCTGGAACGGCGGGACGTCATCGTCGTGGCTTCGGTAAGCTGTATCTATGGCTTAGGCTCGCCGCAAGAGTACCGGGAGCAGATGGTTTCCCTCCGTCCGGGCATGATCCTGGATCGGGACAAGCTGCTGCGGCGGCTGGTGGATATGCAATTCGACAGAAATGATCTGCATCTTATACCGGGAACCTTTCGCGTCCGCGGCGACGTGGTGGAACTCTTTCCCGCCTCGGGGGAGTCTGCGGTTCGCATAGAGTTTTTTGGCGACGAAATCGAACGCATCTGCGAAGTGGATCTCCTTACTGCCGAAGTATTGAGTGAACGGCGGCATATCAGCATTTTTCCCGCCAGCCATTACGTGGTCTCCCGGGAAACGCTCCTGCGGGCCCTGCGGGATATCGAGGCGGAACTGGAGGACCGCCTGGCCTATCTCACAGGCGAAGGCCGCCTGCTGGAAGCCCAGCGCTTATCCCAGCGCACCAATTATGATATGGAAATGCTGCGGGAGATCGGGTTTTGTACCGGTATCGAAAACTACTCCCGCCATCTGATCGGGAAAACGCAGGGCGAACCGCCCTTTACGCTATTGGACTTTTTTCCGGCAGATTATTTGCTGATGGTGGACGAGTCCCACGCTTCGATCCCCCAAGTCGGCGCCATGTATGAAGGCGACCGCTCCCGAAAACAAACCTTGGTAGACTATGGCTTCCGCTTGCCCTCCGCCTTGGATAACCGTCCCCTGAAGTTCAGCGAATTCGAGGAAAGGCAAAACCAGGTCGTCTACGTCAGCGCCACGCCCGGCCCCTATGAACTGACTAAAACCGGCGGCAAGGTCGTAGAGCAGATCAACCGCCCCACCGGCCTGCTGGATCCGGTGATCGTGGTACGCCCGGTACGCCGGCAGCTCGACGACCTGCTGGGGGAAATCCGCATCCGGACGGAGCGCGGGGAGAGGGTTTTGGTCACAACCCTGACCAAAAGAATGGCGGAAGATCTCACGGACTATTTCCGGGAGCTTGGCCTGAAAGTCCGCTATCTGCACTCGGAGATCAAAACCCTGGAACGGATGGAGATCATCCGGGATCTGCGTCTCGGCGTCTTCGACGTGCTGGTCGGCATCAACCTGCTCCGGGAAGGCTTGGATCTGCCGGAGGTATCGCTGGTCGCCGTACTGGACGCGGACAAGGAAGGTTTCCTGCGTTCCAGCCGCTCCTTGATCCAGACTGCCGGCCGGGCTGCCCGCCATATCAACGGGCAAGTTATCCTATATGGAGACGTCGTAACCGATTCCATGGCCTTTGCCCTGGAGGAAACGGCAAGGCGCCGCGGCATACAGCAGGCCTTTAACGAAACCCACGGCATTATACCCGAATCCGTTAAAAAAGCCGTGCGGGATATCGTCGAAATCACGAAATCGGTGGACGAGGAGCAGACCGGCGTCGGCCAGTTCAGCAAAATGAGCAAGAAAGAGCTGAGAGACTGGGCCGGCAGGATCGAGAAGGAGATGCGGGCAGCAGCAAAAGAACTGGATTTCGAGCGGGCCGCCCAGCTTCGGGACTTGCTGATCGAAATGAAAAGCAACCTGTAAAGTAAAAAAAGCGCTCCGGAGAGCGCTAGAGAATGACTGTACTATTCAAGAAAACCTAAGCAGCGCCGAACGTGGGCTGTCGCCCATAACGCCCTAGAACAGGATGTCTTTCAGCGCCTGCCGTTCAAAGTGCCTGGGCGCCGGTTCCGCGTCTTCCGCCGGATAGCCGACAGGCAGAAAGGCGACCGGAACAATGTTCTCCGGCAAAGCAAAAAGTTCCCTCGTCTTAGCCGGGTCAAAGAACATCACCCAGCAAGAGCCAAGCCCCAATTCCTGCGCCTGCATCATGAGGAAGGTGGTGACAATGGAAGCGTCTACGTCCCCACTCATGGCGTTGTCAAACTTGTCCCGTACCCAGGCCGCATTCTTGTCATAGCAGACAAGAAATACCAGCGGCGCCTCAAAGCGGCAGCGCGTACACTCATCCACCATCTTCAGTTCAGCGGCGTCGGTAATGACCCTGATCCGGTGGGGCTGCCTGTTGCCTGCCGTCGGGGCAATCCGCATAGTATCCAACATCTTTTCCAGCTTGGACTGTTCCACAGGCTGGGATTTGTATTTTCGGACGGAATACCTTTCTTTGGCCAATTCAGCGAATGTTACGTTCTCCATTACCATGATCACTCCTTCTGATTCATCTTAATTATTATAAAACACGGTTGCGATGGGGGAATCGCTTCCCAGAATCAGGGTGTTGTTCCCGTTTTTCAGGGAAACTTTCGCCGCGTCCAGCGCCCGGACAAAGGAATAGAAATCAGCTTTATCCACATCGCCATAGGCCTGCGAAAGGATTTCCATATACTCCTGCTCCCCTTCGGCGATGATTTCCGCCGCCTGGGCTGTAGCGTTCGATACAAGGATATTCACCGTCTTGTCCGTCTCGTTCCGGATCAGCCTCGCCTCTTCCTCCCCTTCGGCGGAGTTTTGGGCGGCGATATTATTTCGTTCCGCAATCATACGATCATAGACGGCGTTTTTATTATCGTCCGGCAAATCCAAATGCTTCGTCTCAATGGACACCATCTCCAGGCCGTAGGACTCCAGCGCATCGCCCAGATTCAGAAAGATCTGCCGGGCCAGGGTATCGCGCCCGCTGATGATGTCGGATTGGCGCAGACGGCTGATTACGTTCTTCAACGAGTTATAGGTATTGTTTCCCACAAAGGATTCCGCCTGGGTAAGGCTTCCTCCCGCCCGCCGGATATAGCTAATGGGATCGACCACGCGCCAGAGAACAAAGCTGTCTGCTACCATGCTCATTTTATCCTGGGTGATGACGTCGGAAATGGGAATATCATAAAAACGAATATCCTTCGGAACGACCTGCGTCGTCTGGATAAACGGCACTTTCAGGCTTACGCCCGGTTCCAGGGTAATCCGTATCACTTCTCCGAATTGCTTCACCGCGATGTATTGATTCGGGAGGGTGATCACCATGGATTGGGAGAGCAGGAACATCACCAGGATCAGCGTCACAAGAAAAATAACCCGGCGGATGATCCCTTTCTGCATGAGCTTTGCCGCTTCCAGCGTCTCGCCGTCCGGCACCGTATTCGGTTCCATGCCAGGCATCCCGGTAAAGTTGCGAAAATTTCTCATATTAAATCTGGCCATACTCCATCCCTCCTATTCTCTCACGAAGCTTTCCAGCGGGAGTACTCTGCTGGTCGTACCGTCGCCGTTATCGATCACAATTCTCAACTCCGGCAGGATCTCTTCCATCGCTTCATAGAACATCCGCTGGCGTGTCATGACGGGATGTTTTCGATATTCTTCATACATGGCGTTAAACACGGCTACCTGCGCCAGCGCTTCATTGATCCGTACCTGCTTTTGGGTCTCTGCTTCTTTTTGGATCGCGTCCACCTGTGCGCGGGCGGCGGGGAGCTGCTCGCTCTCATATTTGCGGGCCTCATTAATCCGTGTCTCCTTGCCTTGTCTGGCTGTCTCCACGTTTTTAAAAGCGTCTTTGACGATTTCCGTCGGCGGCTCGGAATCTTGTATGGTGATGTTGATAAGCTGGATGCCGATATCGTCCATTTCCAGCCGATTGGAGAGTTTTTCCCGGATTTCCGCCTGAATTTCACTCTTCCCGGTAGTAATGACCTCATCTACCTCATGCAAGCCGATGGTGTCCCTGATGTAGGACAGGGCCATGTTCCGGAAGATGGCTTCCGGCTCGTTGGAAGCAAACAGATATCGTTCCGGATTGCTCACTTTGTATTCCAAAAAGAAATCCACGTTCACAAAATTATAGTCGGAGGTAATCATTAAGGATTCGGAAGAAACCGAAACGTTGCTGTTGTCATAGCCGATGTTCAAGCCTCTGGCCGCCATGGATATTTTATACACTTCTTGAATGAAAGGGAATTTAAAATGAATACCCGGCGATTCGACCACGCTTGCCTGTCCCAGCGTAATCACCACCGCCTGCTCCTGTTCCTCGATAACGTAGTACCCATTGATCCCGATGACTGCCAGAATAAGCGCCAGAATGCCGGCGTTGAGCAGCCGGAAAACCCGTTTGACAGAGTTGACTGTCATTACAACACCTCCTTGTAAGATGAGCTAACCTGGAACGATTCGCCAGATGTGTCGCAGGCCGCGACAAATTCCATGTTATTCTACCAATTTTCACCCATAAGGGCAATATTTTTGCTTCCGATGGTTACTGTCCGGCGCCTGCTATGGCGGCGCGGGTCGACGCGTGCAGAATCGACTCCAGGGTTTCGTCGCCTTCGATGATATCTTTCAGAAAGGCAAGGGCCGCCAACATTTGTCTGTCCTCTTCTTCCCCTTCATCATTTTCTACAATATAGTCCGGTTCAATGCCTTCCCCGTCGATCGATCGCCCCGAGGGAAGGTAGTAGCGGCCCTCCGTTACCCGGAGCCCGCTGCCTGTGGGTAGGTTGTACAGGCTCTGTACTGAGCCCTTGCCGTAAGACCGCGTGCCGATCAGCAAGCCGGCCTGACGGTCCTGGATGGCGCCGGCTAAAATCTCGGAAGCGCTGGCGCTGCCGCCGTTAATCAATACCGCGTAGGGGATACGGACCGGATTCGCATTCTTGATGGTAAATACCTGCTCGCTCTCGCGCATGTTCAGCCGCATCAGCTCGCCGTCCGGCAACAGCCGGCCTGCGATTTTGACCGTGGCGCCCACATCCCCGCCGCTGTTGTACCGAAGGTCGACGACCATCGCCTGCGCGCCTTCTTCCAGCAGCGTATCCAGCAACTCGCTGAACATTTCTGCGGAATTGGCGGCAAAATAGTCGATAAAGACATACCCGATCCGATAGCCGGGCAGGTATTCCTCTTTTAATATGCCTGCCTGCACCGTTTCAACGGGAACAGTGGAACTGCGCATGACCCGGTATTCCTTTTCCGCTTCTCCCGCCCTGGCAATCAAAAGCCGGACGACTGTGTCCGGTTCCCCGCGAATCATGGCTACCGCCTCGTCCACGGACAAGTCTTCCACAAGGGTGTCTTCGATGCGCAGGATGGCGTCTTCCACCTGAAGCCCCGCGCGGTCCGCACCGGAATCCGGGCGAATTTCCCGGATCACCAGCCGGTCTCTCACTTCTTTTTCTCCGTTGACCGTTACCCCTATCGCGCCCGTCAAACCCTGGGCGGACATAGCGACCGTTCTGTTGCGCTCCGGCGTCAGGAAATACGTATACGGATCGTTGGCCGATCCGGCAAGGCCGGCAATCGCGCCATCCAGCATACGTCCGATAGATAAAGGCTCCTGATAATCCCTTTTGACCAAAACCATAACCTGAAGGAAGTCTGACCATTCCCGGGGATACATCAAGTAGAACGCGCCAAGGATAAGGGTTACCAGGACACAAAAACCAAGGCCAATCGCGCGCAAGCGTTTCATTGCGTCCTTAAGTCGTTGATTCACTTAAGCCACTCCGTTTCAGCGGACTGCTTATTTCGGGCTTACGAAATATTGTCCGTTGTTCAGGGGGTCGACCGTCGATCCGTTGATCATGATCTGGAAATGCAGGTGATTGCCTGTACTCAAGCCGGTGGTCCCTACACCGCCGACCTTATCCCCCTTGTAGACCATGGCGCCCTGGGAGACGCTGATCGAGTTCAGATGGGAATACTGCGTGGCTACGCCGCCGCCATGATCGAGGATTACCGTTTTGCCGAAACCGCCGTAGGTCGTCGCCATAATCACTCTGCCGGAATCGGCGGCGATCACCTTCGCTTCGCGCGGCGCGCCGATATCGATGCCGCTGTGGAAGCGGTTCACCCTGTAAATCGGATGCAAGCGATATCCGTATTCGGAAGTGATTCTTGTATTCCCCGGCGTCGGCCATGCCAGCGTGCCGCTGCCCATGTAGGCTTCTTTGTATTTCGACTGAATGTCTGCTACAAATTTCTCCAGCTGTTTGGACAGCGCGTTGAGTTCATCTTCCGCTTCCCTGGACAGCGCCAGGTCTGCCTGCAGTTCCCGTGACAGACGGTTCTGTGTGCTCCATTGCCTGTTCAGCTCGGCGCTTTTATCTTCGCGAACGATTTTTTCCGCTTCCAGGCTGGATCGTATCTCTTCCAGCTCCGCCTTTTGCGCTTCCAGCTCCGCCTTTGCCTGTCGCAGTTCTGTCAGCAGAACGATATCGTTCTCCACAACCCGCTGCATCAGGTCGTAGCGGGTGAGGAAATCCGTGATGCTGGCGGAGTCGAAAAGCACATCCAGTACGCTCATGTCTCCATCCCGATAGATTTGGTTCAGGCGCTCGTCAAAGTACTGATTCCGGAGATTGACTTCTTCCGTCTTGATCCCGATATCGTTGCTGAGACTGTCAATCTGCGCTTCCTTCTCCGCGATCTGCGCGTCCAGTTCGTTCATTTCCTTTTCCAGTACGCCTATCTGGCCGGACAGCACTTTCATTTCCCCTAAAACCGTCTTCTGCTCAGAAGCGATGCGCTGCTGTTCTTTCGCCAAATCTTCAACCTTTTTGTCGATTTCTTCCTGCTGCTGCCTGGCCCGCTCGATGGCAAGCCTGTCCTCCTCGGTCATGGCGGACGACGCGGCCGAAAGAATAGGAAACACCACAAGGGCAATCCCTACCAGACAGGCAATCAGAACGACCATTCGTTTATGCATACAAACCTCCTTGCCTTCATTATACCCGTAAATACCGGATTACGCTGAGAAAACTTCCGATCAGCCCGAGAAGGCCGCCATAAGCCAGTATATTGAGTCCCATGTTGATCAGAATCTCCATATCCGAGAGGAGGGGGATAAAGTACAGGTTTTCTGTCAAATACTTTGCCAGCCCCAGATAGCCATAATATAATATCCCGCAGGCCATAACCGAGCCAAAGACGCCGATAAACAAGCCCTCCACCAGGAAAGGCCAGCGGATATACCAGTTGGTGGCGCCAACCAGACGCATGATGGTGATTTCTTCCCGGCGGGAGTACACCGTCAGCCGGATGGAGGTAGAGATCAGAAAAATGGCTGCCACGCTGATCCCCAGCAGACCGAGCAAACCGGCCCGGCGCACCCAGTCGGCTGTCTGAAGCAGACGTTCTACCATGCCCTTCCCGTAGCGGACCATTTCGATGCCCGCCGTATTCTCCAGCCTCATGGCCAGGCCCGGTACCAGATCGGGATCCGTGGCCTTCACCTTGATCAGGTCCGGCAGCGGATTATACACGCCCACCGTGTCGCTGAGATTGGCGTCGGCGCCGAAGCGGCCGTTCAGTATAATCAGGGCTTCCTCTTTGGTCACAAAGCTGGTTGTGGCTACGCCGGGCAGCCGGCTGATTTGCTCCGACAGCTCCGCGCCTTGATCCCTGGTATAGGAGGTTTCGATGTAGGCGTTGATTTCCAACTCGGATTCCACAGAGGTGACCATATGATCCACATTGGTGATAAACAGCCAGACGAAGCCTAGCAGAAAGAGGCTGATCGCTACGGTGGAGATGGAAGCCACGCTCATCATCTTGTTCCGCCATATATTCCGGATCCCGTCGCGGCATACGTAGCCGATGCTGCTAACTTTCACTCTGCATCCCCCCGATCCGCGGCTCCCTGCTTGCGCCGGCATGGCTTCCGTCTCTGTCGTCCCATACCACGGGAGAATAACCCCCGTTCTTCTCATCGCGGACCACAAAGCCCTCCCGGAGCTGGACTACTCGTTTTCGCAGTTTATCCACCATGGCTTTATCGTGGGTGGCAATCAGTACCGTCGTTCCCCGGCGGTTGATCGCTTGAAAGATCTGCATAATTTCGGCGGATGTTTCCGGATCCAGGTTTCCCGTAGGTTCGTCGGCGATGATCATCGTCGGATTGTTCACCATCGCCCGCGCAATGCCCAGCCTCTGCTGCTGCCCGCCGGAAAGCTGGTGGGGATAGGCGTTCTTTTTGGTTTCCAAGCCCATCATTTCCAGGATCATCGGCAGCCTCTGCCGGATTTGCGACCTGGTCAGCTCCACGGCTTCGGCGGCAAAGGCTACGTTCTCATAGACCGTTCTGGTCATCAGCAGGCGGAAATCCTGAAAGACGAAGCCGATGTTACGACGATAAAAAGGGATCTCCCACTGTTTCATCCTGGCAAGATTCTTTCCCTCCGCCATGACCTGGCCCGAAGAAGCGACTTCTTCCCGAATGATCAGCTTCGTCAAAGTGGATTTGCCCGCGCCGGAAGGCCCGACCAGAAAGACAAATTCCCCTTTGTCGATATTCATCGTGACATCTTTCAATGCCGTGACTTTCACTTCGCCGGCATAAATTTTGCTTACATTAAAAAACTGAATCACCCGGCCGGGACCTCCTTCATTGCGATGGCTTTCTTTGCCAGCGACGCGATATGCTCTTTATCCAGGCCGTAAAGCTTCAGAAGGCTGCCGGGTACGCCGGACTGTCCGAATTGATCCTGCACTCCAATCCGAAGCACGGGCACAGGGCAGGTTTCGGACAGGACTTCCGCTACGGCCGCGCCCAGGCCGCCCAGCACGTTATGCTCCTCGCAGGTAACTACGGCGCCGGTCTCTTTCGCGGCGGCGATAAGCGTAGCCGTGTCAAGCGGCTTAATGCTGGATACGTTCAGCACTCTGGCGCCGAGACCTTCCGCAGCCAGGAGATCCGCCGCTTCCAGCGCTATGCCGGTCATCACGCCGCAGGCCGCCAAGGTGACGTCGCCGCCCTCCCTGAGGATTTGGATCTGCCCGGGATCATAGTCGGGTCCGGCGATAGCGCTGTCAAAGACGACCGGCGCCTTCGCCCTGCCCAGCCGGATATACGCAGGGCCGGGATGATCGGCAAGGTAGCGGATCATGGCCGAGGCTTCCGCGGCGTCCGCGGGCGCCAGGACCTGCAAGCCGGGTACGCTGCGCATCAGCGCGATATCCGAAAGCATCTGATGGGACATCCCGTCTTCGCCGACGCTGAGTCCGGCGTGGGTCGCCGCTATTTTTACATTGAACCCAGATCCGGCTATCGTATTGAGAATCTGTTCGTAGGACCGGCCCGCGGCAAACATGGCAAAGGTGCTGACAAATACGGTTTTGCCCGCCGCAGCCAAGCCTCCGCCCATGCAGGTCATATTCGCTTCCGCTATCCCGGCGTTAAAGAAGCGCGCGGGCGCCACTTTCTTAAACTCCGCCGTCATCGTGGACTTGGACAGATCCGCATCCAGCACCACCAACTGCGGATGGCTTGCCGCCAAATCCGCCAGCGTACTGCCGTAAGCTTCCCGGGTAGCCGGGCCTTGCGCCACTTCCCCGCCTTTTGCGTAAATCACATAGGGCGACACTTTGGTGGAAGCGACCTTTGCCCCATCGTCCGATGCAACAGCGCGGAGCTCTGTGTGCGGGATCGCCTCGCAGGCTTTCGCCACAAGCGCTTTCATTTCCTCCGGGCTGATTGGCTGCGCTTTGCCGCCGAGTTCCCCGATTGCCTGGCGCCACTGGGCTTCGTCCGGCGCCTTGCCGTGCCAGCCCCCTTCTCCCTCCATGAAGGAAACGCCTTTTCCTTTCACAGTCTTGCATAATACCAGGGCCGGCTTGCCTTTTACCCCCCGCGCCCTGTCCATGGCCCGGCAAAGATCGGCGGGATCATGGCCGTCCGCGGTTTCTACATGCCAACCAAAGGCGATGAATTTGGCGTCGATGGGTTCGGGGTTCATGACTTCGGTGATGCCGCCGTCGATCTGGAGCCCGTTCCAGTCCACGATGCCGATCAGATTGTCCAGCCCGTAGTGCCCGGCTGCCATAGCGGATTCCCAGACCAGGCCTTCTTCCAGCTCACCGTCGCCCCAGAGCGTATAGACCTTGTAGTCTTTGCCGTCCAGCTTGCCGGCCAGCGCCATGCCGACCGCCACGCCGCCGCCCTGCCCCAGGGAACCGGTGCTGGTCTCAATGCCCGGCAAGGATCCGAGATGGGGATGGCCTTGCAAGGGGCTATGCAACTGGCGCAATGTAGGCAGATACGCCGGGTCAAAGTAGCCCCTGCGCGCCAGGGCGCTGTACAGTACAGGCGCCGCATGGCCTTTGGATAGTACGAAGCGGTCCCGGTCCGGCCAGTCCGGCCTTTCCGGATCGATCCGCATCTCCCGGAAGTATAGACAAGTGAGAATCTCCGCTGCCGACAGGGATCCTCCCGGATGGCCGGATTTGGCATTCCACACCATATCGATGATATCTTCCCTGATTTGACGGGCTATCTCCGCCAATTCCCCTTGCTCCGCCTTACCGGTCCACTGTGTTGCTGCTGTCATGGCGATTCCCCTTTCTATTGTTTATCACAGGTGTTTATCACAGGCTTCAAAGTACTATCTATCACTCTAACACATGCTAACGATCTACACAGATCCGAATCCTGTGCGGAACGAAAAATCGTTCAAAGCTCTGCCTCTTCGTCTGTCGCCGCCAGATTCGCGCCTGTAGCCCTTGCTTTTAACCAGGCTTCCATAAAGCCGGTAATATCGCCGTCCATGACCGCCTGGACATTTCCCGTCTCGTATTTGGTCCGGTGATCCTTCACCATGCTGTAGGGGTGAAACACATACGAACGGATCTGGCTGCCCCAGGCAATCTCCTGCTGCTCTCCCCGCAGATTGGCTACGGCCTGCTCCTGTTCCTGACGCCGTAAGTCCAGCAGCTTTGCCCGCAGAATGCGCTCGGCGGAAGCCCGGTTCTGGATCTGGGAGCGTTCGCTTTGGCACTGTACGACAATCCCGGTGGGGATATGGGTCAGCCGGACGGCGGAGTCTGTTTTATTGACATGCTGGCCGCCCGCCCCGCCGCTGCGGTAAGTGTCGACTTTCAGTTCTTCCGGGTCCAGGATAATCTCGTTTTCGTCGTCCTCCAGCTCCGGCAGCACATCTACCGCCGAGAAAGAGGTATGGCGTTTGGCGGAGGAATCGAATGGGGAAATGCGTACCAAACGATGTATGCCTTTTTCTGCTTTTAAATAGCCGTAGGCTTTATCTCCCTTGATATGCAGGGTTACGCTCTTGACCCCCGCTTCGTCGCCGGGCAGATAATCCAATGTTTCCACCGAATAGCCCTGGCGTTCCCCCCAGCGCACAAACATGCGAAGAAGCATTTCCGTCCAATCCTGGGATTCGGTGCCGCCCGCTCCCGGATGGAGGGATACGATCGCGTTGCCGCTGTCGTATACGCCGGAAAAAAGCACCTGCAACTCCATCTGCTCCAGTTTCGCCGTCAGCTCCGCCAGCAGCGAGCCGCACTCCTCCAGATAGCCGGGATCCTCTTCGCTCAGCTCTAAGGCTGCCGACGCATCCTGCCAGGTCATGTCCAAGGCTTTCATTTCTTCCAGTGTTTTCTTGACCGGCGATAGCTTTTGGGCAATCTTTTGCGCTTTGGCCGGATCGTTCCAGAAATCCGGCTCGCTCATTTTCTTCTCCAGCTCCGCCGCCAGCGCCTCTTTTCCCGCCAGGTCAAAGAGACCCCCTAAGATCGTCGATTTTGTTTCTGCAACCTTCCAAGTCTCTGCGTAGTTCCGCTGTCATAGTTACCTCCTAAGATGAGCTGCGCCTATAACCCAAAGCTGCGCAGCCATAGGTGAATGTTACATGGGGCTCCGCCCCATACCCCGTCGGGATTCGCGCACATGTCGCTCATCCCTTCCGCTTCTCGGCGCTGCGTTACCGCAGCGTTAGCAACTGACACTTTTGACTTCTTGTTTTAAATTGATGCCTTTAGGGTGTCAGTTACTAGTATTGTATCTTCCCTCTGTATCCAATCTGTATACTCAAGCGCTCTTGCCGCAGCATTTTTTATATTTCTTGCCGCTGCCGCAGGGGCAGAGGTCGTTTCGGCCTATTTTGCTGCTGACGGCAGGCTGCTTTTTTTCCGCTTCCATTTCCATTGTTCCGTTCATGCCCGCAGCGCCGCCCGCGGCCCTTCCGGGCGCGCTTGCGCCTTTTCCGCCGCCGGACCCGGCCCGTCTGCTCCGCCCGGCGCCCTGGCTGCCGGCGGATTGCTTCCCCGCGCTTTCCCCGATGGAGGAAACACTGTCATGCTGGGCTACCATATTGCGCCGCTCCCGGGGCTGTTCCACCAGGCGGGCATAATACACGATCCGCACGATCTCCTCTTGAATCGCGGCGATCATGGCGCCGAACATGTCAAAGGCTTCGTGCTTGTATTCGACGAGAGGGTCTCGCTGACCGATAGCCCGAAGCCCGATTCCCTGGCGCATCTGATCCATGGCGTCCAGATGGTCCATCCATTTTTCGTCCACGACTTTCAGCGTGATTAAGCGCTCCAGATTCCGCATCATCTCCGCGCCAACGAGTTTTTCCTTCGCGTCGTAGTCGGACAGGGCCAGCTCCAAAAGCTTTTCCCTAAGCTCCTCCGGCGCCAGTTGCCCCTGGTCCAGTTCCTCTCTCTTCAGCCGCTTGGACGGTAAAAAATGTGCGTACGCGTAGTTGAGTAAACCTTCGATATCCCAGTCCTCGACGTAGCGCTGCCCGGAAGCATAACGGTCCGCCGCCTGCTGGACTACCTCCTCCACCATTGTCCGGATCGTCGAATGGAGATCCACATTTTCCAGGACGTCGCGACGCTGCTTGTATATCACTCTGCGCTGCTCGTTCATTACGTCGTCATATTCCAGAACATTCTTTCGGATGTCGAAGTTTCTCGCTTCCACCCTGCGCTGCGCCGTTTCTAAAGCACGGGAAACCATAGCGTTTTCGATGGGGATGGTATCGTCCATGCCCAGTTTATCCATGACGTTGATGATGGCGTCTCCGCCAAACAGGCGCATGAGATCATCTTCCAGAGAGATGTAAAATTGGCTGGACCCCATATCCCCCTGACGGCCGGACCGGCCCCGAAGCTGATTGTCGATACGACGGCTTTCATGCCGCTCCGTACCGATGATATGCAAGCCCCCCGCGGCAACCACTACGTCATGCTCCGCGTCCGTCTCTTTCCTGACCACAGCGATCTGCTCCCGGAAATACCGGCGCGCTTCCTGATACTCCTGTTCCTCTTCGGCGATGAGGCTGTGGCTGGACGCCAGCTCCACTACTTCCGGCGGAAAGCCTTCCTCCAGCATTTTCGAGCGAACGACAAACTCCGGATTGCCCCCCAGCAGGATATCCGTGCCACGGCCGGCCATGTTGGTGGACACCGTCACCGCGCCCAGACGGCCCGCCTGGGCCACGATCGCCGCCTCCTGTTCATGAAACTTGGCGTTTAATACATTATGCGCAATGCCCCTGGCCGTAAGCATACTGCTCAAAAGTTCGGATTTTTCAATGGAAATAGTACCCACAAGCACCGGCTGTCCGGTCTGGTGACAAGCAATGATGTTCTCCACAACGGCGGAAAATTTACCCGGCTCCGTACGGAAGACGATATCCGGCAAATCCTTGCGGATCATATCCATATTCGTGGGAATGGAGACGACGTCCAGCTTGTATATTTTGTGGAATTCTTCGGATTCCGTCATGGCTGTACCGGTCATGCCGGACAGTTTCGTGTACATACGGAAATAATTCTGGAAGGTGATGGCGGCCAGGGTCTGGGATTCCTTCTCCACCTGCACGCCCTCTTTCGCTTCGATCGCCTGGTGGAGCCCCTCGTTGTAGCGGCGGCCAAACATAAGGCGCCCGGTGAATTCGTCCACGATGATGATCTGCCCGTCTTTCACTACGTAATCCACATCCCGCTTCATCAGCGTCCGGGCGTGAAGCGCCTGGTTCACATGATGAGAGGTCTCCGCGTTTTCCGGGTCGTATAGACTGGTAATCCCCAACAGGCCTTCGATTTTCGCCGCGCCTTCATCGGTGAGGACGGAACGTTTTGCCTTTTCGTCCACGCTGAAATCCTGTTCCGGCTTCAAGCGCTTGATGACCTCCGCCATTTGGCGATACATCTCCTTGGGCGCGTCGCCCTGCCCGGAAATGATCAGCGGCGTCCTGGCTTCGTCGATGAGGATGGAGTCCACCTCGTCCACGATGGCGTAATGCAGCGGCCGCTGCACCATCTGATCCGCCTGCAGGACCATATTGTCCCGCAGATAATCAAAGCCGAATTCGTTATTGGTGCCATAGGTGATATCCGCGGCGTAGGCCCGGCGGCGCTCTTCATTGCTCAGGCCATGGATGATGACCCCGACCTGTAAGCCCAGAAAGTTATGCACCTGTCCCATCCACTCCGCGTCGCGGCTTGCCAGGTAGTCGTTGACGGTGACGATATGCACGCCTTTGCCTTCCAACGCGTTCAGATAGGCGGGCAGGGTTGCTACCAGGGTCTTGCCTTCGCCGGTTTTCATCTCCGCAATCGTGCCGTGATGAAGCGCTATGCCGCCCAAAAGCTGCACGTCAAAGTGCCGCATGCCCAAGGTGCGCACGGAGGCTTCGCGCACCACGGCAAAGGCTTCCGGAAGCAAATCCTCCAGGCTTTCCCCCTGCTGGAGCCTGCGCTTAAACGCCAGCGTCATCGCCCGCAGGTCGTCGTCGCTGAGTAACTGCATTTGCGCTTCATGCTTATTGATTAACGCTGCCATTTTTTCCAGGCGGCGAATTTCTCTGGCGTTTCCGTCAAACATGGTTTGTAATATGCCCATGCAGATCACACTCCCTGCTTTCCTATGCTTTGATGGGGCGCTGCCCCATTCCCCGTCGTTCCGCGAGGCAAAGCCCCGCTAGCCTCCCCTTGTTTTGATGGGCTCAACCCTTAATACAACATTTTATCACCGTTTAGCCTTGTGATCAAATGAAACATTGGTGAATTGCTTCCATAATATGCCAAAAAACTTGCCTGATCGATTGCGGGAATCAGTCAGGCAAGCGCTGGGCTTATGTTTGTTCCGGACCTGTGATACTGGCAGACCCTGAACTTTACTCTACACCGTAGAAAGGCGCGCTGTTAAAATGGATCCGAGGTCGGGCTGATGGAAGCATTATAGTCGTCTACAGTTTGCAAAGCATACTGCAGCCCCCCTGCCAAAGGTTCATTGGGGTCATAGAAATCGCCGATGTTTTCCATCGTAATGGCAATGGTGGGCGTGTAGGTATTCGGCACAATATTGTTCATATCCAAGCCATCCGCAAACAAATTCCGGACGATCGTCATCATACCGATAGCGTTCATGGAAGAACTGTTATTCCCAATGGCCATAAGCTTCCCTTCCAGAATGGCTTCCATCCCTTCCCTGGTACCATCCGCGGCGCAAGTGACGTAGACGTCCTGACCGGGAACGATGCTATTCTGCCGGAGAACGACTTCGACGCCAGGCCACATGGGATCGCATTCGACAAACAGAATGTCCATCGTCTGCCCATGGGCTACGATCAGGTCTTCCGCGGCAGCTTGACCGCCTGGCGCGTCCGGATTCGCGTTAGGCGTCTGTCCGTAACCCATCAGTTCCAGTCCCAGATCCGGCTCGGACAGCTTACCGCTGTCGGCAAAGCGCCTCCACACATCATAGCCGTCAAACATGGCTTCCCATTTGCTCGGATAAGGCTTTCCGTCTATCTCCCGCGCCGCGTATAGGAAGCCGCTGATGAAGCCGTTCGATCTGCTTTCCGTATCACCGGAGCCCAGTTGGATGAGGACAAAGCCGACGTTAAATACCATACCCGGTTCATACAGCTTTCTGGCTGTGTATTCGCCGACATACCAGCCGGATTTATACGAACCGGAAAGGATGCAGGTGATGACATTCGTATCGGAGGTAACCGGCTGATTCGATGTAGCGATAACCGGAATCCCCGCGTCGGCAGCCCTCTTGAAGGTAGGCGCAGCCGCCTGGACGTCCACGTTCGCCAGGATAATGTCTACGCCTTGCGTGATAAAGGCGTCCAGTTGCTGGAGACCAACTTCCGTATTGAAGTCGCTGATCTGGAGATCAAAATCATAGCCATACTCCGCCGCCAGGCTGGCGACGCCCTGCTGCATCGTGGTAAAGAACGGGCTGCCCATGGTACCGCTGGACATGGCGACTCTCACGCTGGTCTTCTTCTCCACCGGAAGCCCCTTCGCCACATCGGTCCTGTCCGCCAGTTCCTTTGGCGGTATGCCGCTGAACGCGATGGGGTACGCTTCGATAATATCGTAGACCTTGTCCCTGGCGGGCCGGTTGTCTTCCGCGGCTGTTCCGCCTCCGCCGCTTCCTCCTCCGCCGCAGCCCGCCAAGGTGAGAAGCAAGCCGAGGATCATGAAGCACGCGGTAAGTCTTATGCCTTTTTTCATTTCCTTATCACTCCATTCTTGTTTTAAATTGATGCCTTTAGGGGTCGGGTAGGATGGTGCCTCACAACACCACCCCCCCCCAGATCCGTGCGTGCGCAATTAACGCACACGGCTCCTCACAGGTAGTTTCCGTCTAGTCAGCTGTAGACGCTGTGGTGAA
>Ga0099364_10002717_pt1 | contig 28049 bp, 26 predicted proteins | sample TergutTh196P3_FD_73070 | JGI IMG/M metagenome (GOLD analysis project Ga0099364, IMG submission 73070) | Microcerotermes parvus P3 segment gut microbial communities from Pointe-Noire, Republic of the Congo - Th196 P3 | ecosystem: Host-associated > Arthropoda: Insects > Digestive system > Gut ... | reverse complement strand
TTTTTGTAGAAATTAGAAATGAATTTTATCAATGCTCTGCCGTACCCTTTGCCCTGATATTTTTCGTATGTCGCTATGTTTTTCAATTCGCAGGTTTCGCTGTCTATCGGCGCTACAACGCAAATAGTTTTCAAATCATCATCATATAACGCAAATAAGTCTCCGCTTGCCAAATACTTGTCAATCATATTTTCCTGTTCGTCTGCCAATAATAACAGGTCAAGGAACTGTTTCTTGTTTTCGATTATTCTTTCTATTTTCATTGTAAATCTAACTATTCTTTTTTCTCTTTTTCAAATGTCTTTTTTATATTAACAATTTAAAATCACACTGTTGGCGCTTTCGTAGTACTAAATATTTCAAAAAACTCGTCTGTCAATGTTTTTTGGTCGATTTTCTTCATCGTACTGTTGAAAAACTCTGCCATTTCGGGATCATTGAACAGATTTTCTCCCATAGATTCGGCGGATTGCATATCTGCCCAATGTGTCATACCCAAATACTTTCCATCGGCTGTAACACCAATTTGTCGCGAAATAAATCCTGCCTGTGTCAAAAGGAATTCATCATATTTCGCCATTTCTGTTTTAAATTCTTCCGAATTTACACCCTCGTTCGTCTTGAAACGAACAATTTCGATAATCGTTGCCTTGTCCATTTTATTCTTCTTTTAAGATTTGATTATTACTTTGCCACAATTTTTTACAAACTACAATTCCATAAAAATATAAAATGTAAAACTCCCAAAGCGTAAACAGAATTTTTGGTATATCTTTTCCGAAAATCAAGTATATTACTAAACCAACTAAAATCACAAATACAGAAAACAGGTGAACTTGAAACATTTTCTTATTTCCTTTGTAATAGAAAATTCCTGCAATAGTTGCAATTAGAAATGAAATGTCGGTTATTAGAATTGAAATTCCCACATACGAGAACCATTTTAAAACCATACCTTCATAAAAAATACTTGCAACTGTTACCGTTGCCGACAAAAATGTCGTAACACTCAATACTTTGATTAAATTCTTCATTCCGAAAAAATTATATGTCCCTGTTGGACGGTTTATATGCGTTTAACTTCGATTTTCTACTTCATTGTCCACGCACGGTCGCCCGCATTACCGCCAGTTTAACGCTGGCATTTTTACTCTGTTTTCAAAGGTGTAAATAACTCAATCAGATTTTCTTCGGGGTCTCGCAAGTGAACAACTCGCATAAACCAGTCGGGCATATCCATTGGCTGATTTATAAAGGTGATGCCTTTTGTTAAAAGCGCCTGATAAGTTTCATCAACATTCTCTACTTCAAAAGATACCATTGACTTTTCACGATAGCCGGACGGTTGAGTTTTGTCGGCATTTCCAACGGCTGGAGCCATAAAATCCGAAACAAATATGGCAAAACCTTCTATTCCTTCTGCCACTTTGAAGCTGGCATAAGGACCGTTTTCATCGCCCCAGACAGGCGCTAAACCAAGTTTTTCAGTGTAAAACTTGAAACATTTTTTGTAGTCTTTGACTAACAATCTTACATTACTGAATTTCATATTGATACATTTTTTGATTCATAACGGTGCAAAGTTACGCAGTATATTCGTCTCCGTATGCGTAAAAAATCGACTTTTTTTTGCGGAAATCAGTTGGCGTATCGCCTGTAAACGATTTGAATTCTTTTGCAAGGTGCGTGTGGTCGTAATATCCACATCCTATGGCAATCGTCAGGAGGTCTTTGTGCGGATACTTTTTCATACACTGTAAGGCATATTTGAATCTGAATATTTTTGCAAACATTTTGGGACTGACACCAATCACCGATTTGAATTTACGCTCGAAATGCCGTTGGCAAAGGCAAACATCGGAGGCTACATCGGCAAGGGACAACTGTCCTTTTGCAAGGCTAATCGAATTTATGGCGCTGATTATTTGTCTGTCAGTATGATACAGACTGGCAAACCGATGTAGAAGACAATTATTTGTGTGCGCTACTATTTCCGCTACCGACTGTCTTTCGGGCAATGTCTCATAAAATGATTTGTCGAACAGGGTTTCAACGAATGACAATTCCACACTCCGGTCGGTAAGTTCTTCCACAGGAACGCGGGTAAAGGCGGTAATTCCGGCAGGTTTGAAACGAATACCGAACATCTGCGTGGATTTTGGATAATCTACTTCGATAAAAGTTGTTGTCATCCCGAAAAGACCGGCATAAGAAGTTCCTGCTGTTCTATCGAATTTAAAAATAATATCGGTGCAACCATCGGGAAAAACCTTCGGTGTAACTTCGCTACTTGCAAAACCGCTTGCTAACCAATAGTTTTTTATCCATTGCGTCAATCGTATGTCGGGGCTATATTCTTGATAATAATACATTTTCTATAAATTTTATCAGACTGCATACTGTCGGTTGGGTACGCACTGTCGTCCGCATTACCGCTAACCGCTTGTTAGCGGTAGCGCTATTATCCCCAATAAAGCAGTTTTTCTATTTTTGTTTTGAACCACTGTGTTTTTGCCAACTCGCTTTTGGGAATATTTTGTCGTTGCGGCAACGCTGTACAATAGGATTTCATTGGCAGTGATTTGTAATAAGTATCAAAGTTGTTACTATTCAAGTAACCTGCAACGATGGCAGACTGTTCCTCATTCTCACCTTTGTTTTTGAAGCGATTTTGCAATGCTTCCCCATTGTGTTCCGGTTCCCCAAAATATGGATACTCTGTCCGTTTTAATGCCAGCGTTGAAATAAAAGTGTCTTTAGCCCGATTTTTAGCCTCTGTCAGTTTTGCCATATATTCTTCTTTGTCAAAGGCTTTGTTTTTTGAATTGCAGTACTCCAATAGATTATCGGGATGATACAAATAGTTTTCAATACTGTAATAATCTAAAACAGTCAGATTTGGGTAATGCTGTCGTATTTGTAGAATATCATCATCACTTAAAAAATCTCTATCAACAATTCCTTTGTAATTTGTTGTTCTTACTTTATGATAAACATTATTTCTGTTGTTATCAGAAACAAAAACGGTATTGGCAATTCCAACTGTTGCGTAATAATCTCTGTCTTTATTTTCAACAAAATAAATATTCATCTGCTGAAACAACGCAGGTAAAAATTCTTTCCCAACTGCTATTTCATAAATTTCAGGATTATCTTTAGGCTCGGGAGTCAAAACTCTTGGAAGGTCGAAGTCCAAATCATCAAAGTCAATTATTGAAGCAATGTCAGTTTGTTTTGCATATTCAATAAAGCCAAGTGAATGTGAAGCAGTCCATAACTGGCAGTTTTCAGGTATCCAGTTTTCTGTAATTTCTTTCAATACATTAAATTGAAGTTTTGTGTTAAGGTGCAGGTCAATTTCGTCAAAAAAGTAAACAGTATCCTGAAAAAATGAGCCACGACTTAAAAGATTGATTAAAAGATTAAAAACCTCTTTTTCACCCGCACTCAAATAATTATAATGAAACTCCGAATCTCCTTTACTGAAAGTTATTTGAGCAACTTTTCCTTCTAATGGAGGAATAATTTCAATAAGTTGAAGTTTTGTTCCATTTCCACTACCGAAAATATTTTCAAGCGCAGAATTAATTGGATTAATATACTTCTGACGAATTTGTTCATTCGATTTTTGTGAGCGAAAAATTTCTTTTAGAATAACTTCCGTGATTTTTTCCACATCGTTTTCAAAGCGGTTATCTCTTTCAATGAAAAATCGGGGTCTGTCAGAATCTTTTTGAAAATCAACTTGTCTACCCTGTCCTAAAGCAGTTCTTGTCAATCGCGGAATTTGCCTGAAACTCGTTCTTCCATAAAACGCCGTTGTAGGTAATTTCTTATGATAAAGAATATTATAATTATCGCTGCTGACAGTATTTTCAGAATTATCGTCAAAAAAGACAGTTACGGAAGCAGGAGAATCCTTATATTTCCTGTAATAATTCCAAAACGCATCATCCCTGCCATAATTTTCTTTTATAGCAGTATCCATAAAACCAAAAGCATCAAACAAAGAAGATTTGCCCGACCCGTTTGCCCCAATTAACAGAACTAATTTAGAGGTTGAGGGAATATGGTCAATCAAAAGGTCTGTAAACCGTTTGAAGTTTGTCAAGTGTATTTTTGATATTTTCATTTTCCATTTGTTTTTTTGCAAAGGTACAAAATTTCTTTCAATAATTTTTGCCTTTTTCTTTTTCACGCTTCCAAGTTGCTGTGTCGCCCACGCATTACCGCTAACGGGAGATGGTAAGGCGCCATGATGATAAAGGGAAAAATGAATGATTTTAACAAGAAAATTTGGATGTAACCACTCGGTTACATATCTTTGTGGCGATGTAACCGAGTGGTTACATGTAAAATTTGTGTATGGAAAATGAACGGAATCGTACATTATCAGAAGAAAAACTGATAACCACAGTGAGCGAAATGATTGAAGAAACAGGTTTTGAAAAACTGGGTATCAATCAGGTAGCAAAAAGGGCGGGATTGAACAAAAATCTCATCTACCGGTATTTTGGCACGCTGGACGGGCTTATTTGCGCCTGTATCGAAAAGTACGACTTCTGGATAAATTTTCCGCGTACGCTTCCGCCGTCGATGGAATTATCGGACTTTCTCAAAAAAATGTTCCGCCGGCAAATCGAACAGTTACATAAACGTCCGATACTTAAACGGCTGTATCGCTGGGAACTGTCGACGCATAACGTGATGATTGACCAGTTGCGTCAACAGCGTGAAGAGACAAGGCTGTGGCTCATAGACGCTGTGAGCCAACGCATTGGACGCGCTCCAAAGGAGGTGGCTGCTGTGGGAACAATTGTCGGCGCTTCGATTGATTACTTGGCAATGCTCGAAGATTTCTGTCCGGCATACAACGGAATACCGTTAACCCAAAATGAAGGCTGGGAGCAAGTTTTCAACGGTATTGACCTGATGATAGACGGTTGGTTTGGAAAGTTTGAAAATTCAGAAACACGCACTTGTTTATTCAAGCGGTTGAAGCGCTGGATATTAAGTTTTCTTGCACGCAGAAGAAACAGTTAGATAACAAAATACTTTTAAAAATATGGCAACAATCATTAAACCGGAAGAGAGGGAATTTCAGGAAAACCCCAAACGGATTGATAATTTCAGATTATTTACTGATATTTCTCGAGTAAAAAAAGGAATAAATCCTCAAAATTTAATTTTCGATTTACGACAATTAAATGCAGGCGAATTTAACTGGGCGTATCATTTTCACAGGTATGCTGAAGAATTATTCATGATAATTTCGGGTTCGGCAACATTAAGAACTCCAAATGGATTAGAAATTGTTAATGCAGGAGATTTAATATTCTTTGAAAAAGGTGAAGCCGGCGCTCATCAGTTATATAATCATACATCTGAACAATGTGTCTACTTGGACATTCGCACTTTTATCGGACATGACATCTGTGAATATCCCGATTCAAATAAGATGATGCTTATTCCAACGATAGAGATTTTTAAAAAAGATTCAGGTACAGGATACTTTGACGGCGAAGAAAACATTCTGGAAACATGGAAAGAACTTGAAAACAAGTAAATATAATATCGGAATCATTGGACTTTACCTCTGTTTGTTATTGTTTCGAAGGGGTTGTGTTGTATCACAGTCCCGACAAAAGGGAATTGGCTTATCGCGACAAGCCACTGCTTAAAAAATCCGACAATCATAATGGCAAACAGTTATTTTTGCCCTGTTCGTATGATTTTTTCCGTGTAATCGGTAAGATACAAAGGCAAATTGAGTAAGTCATCGTTTTTTTCTACATTTTTCAGTGAAAAGCGAATGGATAGTTCGGGCTGATATTTTTTTCTGTATTCCGATAAACTTTTTGCATGCGTATTTAATGCTGATTTGGCTTCAACAGGAATAATTTTTTCTCCATGTTGCAACATAAATTCTATTTCCGCCTGATTACCCGAAGTCCAATAAAAAACGTCGCTTTCAAACTGGCGTACAAGCGACTGTAATACATAATTTTCCGTCAAAACTCCCTTAAATTCCATCAACAATCTGTCGCCTTGCAGTATGGTGGTTGGCGCAAGGCGGAATTTTGTCCGTAAAAGTCCCGCATCTACGAGATAGAGTTTGAATGCATTCCTGTTTTTGCAGGAAGAAAGCGGTTGGCGAATGGCGTTAATTTCAAAAACACGGTGAACCAACCCGCTTAAAACCAACCACTCAACCGAGTTTTCATATTCCCTCGCCCTTGCATTTTTTTCTATCAGCGAATACCTGAATTTCCTGTCTTCTTTGGCAAGATTGTCCTGAATATTCTGCCACAGGCGGTGCAAACGGGGAATATCCTTGCTGTCAATATGTTTGGCAAAATCAAGCGCGTAAGCAGTAAGTATTTGGTTATTAACCACATCAACTTCGTTCCAGTCTCGATTTTCGAAATAACGGACAATGGTTTCCGGCATTCCTCCGCAACAAATATACAGTTTATATGCTTCAATCAGTTGACTATGAAATATTTCAGGTATTTTATCCAAACTTGCCGAAGCGATATGATTTGCTAAAAACCGGGATAATTTATCGTTGTAAAGCCCAAGAAATTCTTTGAAAGAAACAGGGTAAAGTGTCAGAAAATCAACATTTCCAACAGGAAAAGATGCGCCTTCACGCTTCAAAGCCACGCCAAGCAGCGAGCCTGCGCACACAACCGCTTGCCCGGGCATCAATTCGCGAAAGTATTTCAAACTGTTTAACGCATCGTTGCATTCCTGAATTTCATCGAAAATAATCAACGTTTTTTCCGGTTGGATATCCATTCCCTTTATGGCTGTCAGATAAGACACAATGCGTGAAGGGTCTTTCGTTCTGGCAAATTCCGCTTTGTGTTCTTTTTCAAAATCGAAATTGATATAACAGCAATTCTCAAAACATTGCTCGCCAAACTGTTTGAGAATAAATGATTTGCCAACTTGTCTTGCTCCCTGCAAAAGAAGTGGTTTGCGATAGCGGCTATTCTTCCACCGCTTCAAGTCGTTCAACAGGTCTCTTTCAATTTTCATATCTATGATTTTTCGGCAAAAATACACATTTCTTCTATATAAAACGTGAAATTTGTCGCAAAAATAACACATTTTACGGTTCGCCCTCTCTTTTCCTTCAGTTATTTGCATGTAACCACTCGGTTACATAGCCACAAAGATGTGTAACCGAGTGGTTACATACTAAAACGGTATTGACCTGATGATAGACGGTTGGTTTGGAACGAATGATAATTCAGAAAAGTTTGAAACGCGCACTTGTTTATTCAAGCGGTTGAAGTGCTGGATATTAAATTTATGTTGGAAAGCACGCAAAGGTTCACAGAGAAAAGGCAACTGTTTTTTTTACGACAAGTTGAAATGCACCCGATAGGAGGGATGTGAAGGGAAGCTACCTGCATGGCTGCCCAAATACTTTTCACATTTTTCTACATACTGTTTCATTGGAAAGAAATTTATTTTACCTTTGATGCACAAAAAACAGATGAATACGTTGTTAATAAATTTCTGGCGGCGCTCTTTAAGAGATTTACAGATTGCCGTTTTTTTTAAAAAGCTGATTAATAACGATTTGATTTTGGATAGCTATTGTTGGTCATTTGTTTACAGATTGAATGATAAAATCCATAAAATCAATGATTATCAATGAGTTGCCAAAATTTTCTAACACTTATTTTTCAACTATTTTTCTGATTTTTAATCGATTATTAAATTTTATAATGAACTATTGACTGTTACGATGACTAACAAAATTTTAATTGTTGACGATGAGCGCGATATTTGCGAAATACTCGAATTTAACCTGACGAAAGAAGGTTTTGAGGTCGAATGTGCTTCCTCGGCAGAAGAAGCAATGGAAACACTCACAACTGAACACGACCTGGTACTACTTGACGTAATGATGGGAGGCATATCGGGTTATAAGATGGCAGAAAAACTACGAAAGGAAGGCAATCAGGTTCCCATTATTTTCCTGACTGCCAAAGATACCGAAAATGATATGCTTACCGGCTTTTCTGTTGGAGGCGATGATTATATTTCCAAACCGTTTTCGATCAAAGCGGTGATTGCCCGCGTCAAAGCTGTCATCAAACGATCAAGAACAGAGATGGATAAAAACAATCAGAAAGAAAATCATCAACTTGTCTTCAACGATATTGTGATTGACCGTGAAAAAAAAGAACTTTCAATAGACAACAATAAGATTAACCTGACAAAAACAGAATTTGAGATTTTACTCCTGCTTGCTGAAAATCCCAATAGGATTTTTTCACGTGAAGTTATGATTGAAAAAATCTGGAGCGAAGCGCCTTACACGACCGAACGTACCGTAGATGTACATATTGCACGCTTACGAAAGAAAATGGGGAACCATGCATCAGTGATTATCAATCGTTCCGGATATGGATACCGGTTTAATCCATCCGTCTTATGAAGTTAAGTTATAGAGAGAGACTGTTCCTGTATTTCTTTGGTATTTTTACCATTTTCACTATCGGAATTATCGGGCTTGACCGGACAAGAGAAAAGCAAATCAAGACGGAACAGCTTGAAGAAAAGTTAGATACGTTTGCCGAAATCGTTATTACCGGATTAACAACCAATCCCGGAAATCAGATAAGTTTCTTAGACAGCCTGATCTACTTGTTTCCTCCCGATATGCGTCTCACACTGATTGATCGACATGGAAATGTGCTGTATGATAATGCGATAGATGATTTATCCGAATTAGAAAATCATACAAACAGACCGGAGATTAAAGATGCCTTTGCAAGTGGAAAAGGAACAAATACAAGACTGTCCGCATCTAATAATCAGAAATACCTGTATTATGCGAAAAGTATGAATAATTATTATTGTATACGCTTGGCATTGCCGTATGATATTCAACTCATGCGAATTCTGAAACCCGATAATCTGTATTTTTACTATATCGTTGCGTTGTTTTTGGTAATATTAATTTTGATCAATATGGTAGCCGATAGATTTGCGAAATCAATTAAGAGATTACGGGATTTTACGGTAATGTCAAGAAAAGATGAGGTTAATTTTGCTCCTATGAGATTTCCGGATGATGAACTGGGAGAGATTGGATCAAAAATAATTGCTGATTATAAACAACTTAAAAAAAGCGAGAGAAAAATAACCCAGGAGCGTGAAAAATTATTACAACATGTCTATAGTTCTGGGGAGGGTATATGTTTTTATTCTGGTGAAAGAGAAGTGGAATTTTATAATGGACTGTTTATCCAGTATTTGAATACGATTGTGGACGGTACCAACAGCGATCCACGGGTAGTTTTTACTGACCCCGCATTCGACGAATTTAACAAAAGTCTTGCACCCACTGATTCGAACGAAAAAAATTATTTCGAGACACAAATCCACAAACAAGGAAAATATTTTTCCATACGGGCAAATATTTTCGACGACAACGGATTCGAGATCATCCTGAATGATATTACCCGACCGGAAAAAACACGTTTGCTAAAACAAGAGATGACCGGAAATATTGCCCACGAACTGCGTACGCCAGTTACAAGCATCCGGGGATACCTCGAAACACTGCTGGATCAGCATTTGAACGAAGAGCAAAAACGCCATTTTATGAAGCAGGCTTATAATCAAACCATTGTGCTTTCCGAATTAATTCAGGATATGAGTTTGATTACTAAAATGGAAGAAGCTCCGCAATCTTTTTATTTGGAATTTGTGAATATAAGCAGGTTGCTTGAGGAATTGAAAACAGATTTGGCGCTTTCTTTGCAGGAAAAATCTATCCGGATGTCATGGAATATCCCTCATGAATTGGAAGTGAATGGAAACAGGAATCTACTATATTCCGTTTTTCGTAATCTGACAGATAACGTGATACGCTATGCCGGATACGACGTAGAGATATGGATCAATAAATATAACGAAGACAAGGATTTTTATTATTTCTCTTATGCAGACACAGGCGTAGGCATTACGGGTGAACATCATCTGAATCGGTTATTTGAGCGTTTCTACCGGATTAATGAAGGTCGTACCCGTGATTCGGGAGGCTCAGGACTGGGACTGTCTATCGTGAAAAATGCAATTACCTTTCATAAAGGTACTATTGTTGTCAAAAACAGACCTGGTGGCGGATTGGAATTTTTGTTCAAGCTACAAAAGAAACTGTAAAAAACATGTGATCAAGAGATGATGAAATAAATCCGCCATGATGTTCACCCCACCTTAAAAATAATAAATGATAAATTCGTGTTAATTCGTGAAATTCGTGGACTATGCTCCCCAAAACCACCCAAAATCATAATATTTTATTATTTTTGTGCCGAAATTACTAATAGCTTGAGCGAATGAATGTATCAGAACTGAGTGAGCAGGAAATAATTCGACGGAATAGTCTGGAACAACTGCGACAAACAGGCATCAATCCCTATCCTGCCGAAATGTATCCAGTCAATGGATATTCACAGGAAATCAAGGCTTTTTTCAACGACGATGAAGCACCTCGTCAGGTTGCTGTTGCAGGCAGAATTATGAGTCGCCGGATTATGGGCAAGGCCTCTTTTATGGAATTGCAGGATTCGGAAGGACGCATCCAGATATATATCACAAGAAACGATATCTGTCCCGACGAAAACAATACAGAGTTGTACAATGTCGTCTTTAAGAAACTGTTGGATATCGGCGACTTTGTCGGGGTGAAAGGATTTGTATTTCGTACGCAAATGGGTGAAATATCGGTTCATGCACAGGAATTGACCGTGCTTTCAAAATCCATCCGTCCGTTGCCTGTCGTAAAAGAAAAAGACGGCGTGACGTATGATGGTTTCATCGATCCGGAACAGCGTTACCGGCAAAGGTATGTAGACCTGGTAGTCAATCACGGTGTAAAAGATATTTTCCTGAAACGCACAAAGATATTCAACTCCATGCGCACCTTCTTCAACGAAAAAGGATACATCGAAGTAGATACCCCTGTTTTGCAGTCGATTCCGGGTGGTGCAGCGGCGCGTCCGTTTATTACGCATCACAATGCGTTGGATATTCCGTTATATCTGCGTATTGCCAATGAACTTTATCTTAAACGACTGATTGTAGGGGGATTTGAAGGAGTGTATGAGTTTAGCCGGAATTTCCGGAATGAAGGGATGGATCGTACGCACAATCCGGAGTTTACGGCGTTGGAAATCTATGTAGCCTATAAAGACTACCACTGGATGATGGAATTTACCGAACAGATGCTTGAAAGGATTTGCATGGATGTGCTCGGAACCACAAAGGTGAAAATTGGCGGAAAAGAAATAGATTTCAAGCCGCCATACAAGCGGATAACCATGCTTGACGCCATCCGGGAAAATACAGGAATCGACATCGCCGGAATGGATGAAAACGGATTGCGCGAAGTCTGTAAAAAACTCGACATCGAACAAGACCCGACGATGGGTAAAGGCAAGTTGATCGACGCCCTCTTCGGTGAAAAATGCGAGAACACTTATGTTCAACCTACATTTATCACTGACTATCCAATCGAAATGAGTCCGTTGACAAAACGGCACCGTACAAATCCGGAACTGACGGAACGTTTTGAGTTGATGGTGAACGGAAAAGAAATAGCCAACGCCTATTCCGAACTCAACGACCCAATCGAACAACGCAGCCGGTTTGAAGAGCAGCTCCGTCTGTTGGAGAAAGGGGATGATGAGGCAATGTTTATCGACGAAGATTTTTTACGCGCCTTAGAATACGGAATGCCTCCAACGAGCGGAATGGGAGTCGGGATGGATCGCCTGACGATGTTCCTGACCGGACAGGAAAGCATCCAGGAAGTATTGCTGTTCCCACAGATGCGCCCTGAAAAAAAACTTAATACACAAGAAGAATGAAGGCGCTTGGTAAAATAGCTGTCATAGGAGGAGGAAGTTGGGCGACTGCTTTGGCAAAAATTATCCTTTCTACGCAAGATCAAATCAACTGGTACATGCGTCGTCCCGATCGGATTGAAGATTTTATGCGAATGAAACACAATCCGGCCTATCTTTCAAGTGTAACGTTTGATATTGATCGAATCAGTTTCTTTTCAAGTCTTGACCAGGTGGTGCAGGAATCGGACATCCTGATTTTTGCAACTCCTTCACCATTCCTCAAACAACATCTTGGCACATTAAGCATATCATTGAAAGATAAATGGATCGTTTCTGCTATCAAAGGGATTGTACCTGATGAAAATATGCTGATTTCCGATTATTTTACGGAGCACTATCAGGTTACTCCAGAGAATATTGCCGTTTTAGGTGGCGCCTGCCATGCCGAAGAAATTGCATTAGAACGACTTTCATACCTGACCATCGCCGGCAAAGACCCGGAGAAAGCAGCATTGATCGCTGCCATATTCACGAATTCCTATCTAAAATGTTCGTGTTCGCATGATGTTATCGGAATCGAATACGCTTCGGTTTTGAAAAATGTATATGCCATCGTTGCAGGAATCTATCACGGACTGAAATATGGACATAACTTCGGGGCTGTATTCCTGTCGAATGCTATTCAGGAAATGCAATGTTTCTTAGATGCCGTACATATTTTAAATCGCGATATTACAGGGTCTGCCTATTTAGGGGATTTACTTGTCACCGCTTATTCGCGGTTCAGCCGGAATCGAACGTTCGGCACGATGATCGGAAAGGGATATTCCGTCAAAATAGCCCAACTCGAAATGGAAATGATTGCCGAAGGATATTATGGAACAAAATGTATCTACGAAATTAATGAAAAATACAAGGCAAACATTCCTATACTCGACGCCCTGTATGCAATCTTATACAATCACGAATCACCCGCAACCATTGTCCACCAATTAACCGAAACATTTAAATAACACTTTATGATGATTAAAATAGATATAAGTAAGATTTTTGATACTGTGTCATTAGAACAAGTATGTGCCCTTGCACCTAAGGCTCAAAAAGGCCTTGATATGCTCCATAACAAAAGCGGAGCAGGTAAAGAATTTCTTGGATGGCTACACCTCCCTTCTTCGATCACGCCGCAACTCAAAGAAATAAGAGACACCGCATCGGAATTACGATCACTGTGTGATATTGTGATTGTAATCGGCATTGGCGGAAGTTATTTGGGAACAAAAGCAATTGTGGAAGCGCTCAACAACAGTTTTGACTGGTTGCAAGAACGGGAAAGGCGCAAAAATCCAGCGCTTATCTATGCCGGTCATCATCTTGGAGAAGATTATTTCTTTGAATTAGCCAATTTGTTAAAAGGGAAACGATTCGGAATCATCAATATCTCAAAATCAGGAACAACAACCGAGCCGGCAGTAGCTTTCCGTATTTTGAAAAAGCAGCTTGAAAAAGTAATCGGACAAAAGAAAGCAAAACAACACATTGTAGCAATAACGGATAAAGCACGCGGGGCGTTGAGGAAACTGGCTGATAAAGAAGGTTATAAAACGTTTATAATCCCCGATGATGTAGGCGGACGTTTTTCCATATTTTCTCCGGTCGGATTATTGCCAATCGCTGTTGCCGGAATTGATATCCGGATGTTAGTGAAAGGCGCAATAACGATGGAAAAAGCTACGGGACAAAATATTCCTTTCTCCGAAAATATTTCAACCATATATGCAGTTGCCCGGAATGCACTGTATGCCAAAGGGAAAAAAATTGAAATACTGGCAAATTTCCATCCCAAACTTCATTATATCGGCGAATGGTGGAAGCAACTTTACGGCGAAAGTGAAGGCAAGGAAAACAAAGGTATTTTCCCTGCTTCAGTTGATTTTACAACCGATCTGCACTCTATGGGACAATGGATCCAGGAAGGTGAACGAAGTGTTTTTGAAACTGTTATTTCGGTCGAAAATACGGATTTTAAAACATATGTTCCCTTCGACAAGGCTAACCTCGACGGATTAAACTTCCTTGCTGGAAAACGGGTTGACGAGGTCAACAAAATGGCTGAACTCGGAACTCAACTGGCACATGTGGACGGTGGTGTTCCAAATATAAAGATCTCAATTCCGAAAATAAATGCCAATTATCTCGGACAGCTTCTTTATTTCTTTGAAAAAGCCTGCGGCATCAGCGGATATATGTTGGATGTGAACCCATTCGATCAACCTGGAGTGGAAGCCTATAAAAAGAATATGTTCGCCTTATTGAACAAACCGGGATATGAAAAGGAAAGTAAGGCGATACGTGAGAAAATATGATACCGTAAGATTGAAAGAAAAGAATATGAAATAATAACTCAATATTATCCTGTTTTTTTGAATATATTTCATATTTTTGCATTTGAACAATAAAAATAAACTTCACTTTTAAAAATTCAAGAAATTATGAAAAAAATGTTATTATCTACGATGGTTTTGGGATGCCTTATTGGTATTTCCTGTACAGAGGAGAAGAAAGATCCGGCACTTGTACTTTACGGCGAAGTGGCAAATCCTCAAACAGCTAATATATTAACTGAAAAACAGCAACAACAGGGTTGGCAATTACTGTTTGACGGAAAAACCGGTGCAGGCTGGCATGGATACAACCAGCAGGGAATTCCCGATTTCTGGGCAATTGAAGACGGAACATTGACGATGAACAGTACAGGCGGCGGTGAAGAACAGGACATTATTACCGATAAGATATATAAAAATTACGCTTTTACAGTAGAATACAAGTTGACGAAAGGCGCCAACAGCGGTATTATTTACCAATTAAAGGAAGATCCGAAGTATAAATATCCGTACGAGACAGGGCCTGAATATCAGATAATGGATCATGAAGGACGCAATGTCAGCGACTTGCAGACGCATGGTGCAAATTATTCGATGTACGCACCTATGGAAAAACCTTATTTGCCTATTGGAGAATGGAATCGTATGTTACTTTTGGTAAATGGTAATGATGTAACCTTTGTGCTCAATGGTGTAGTGATTGTGAAATATACGAAATATTCAGATGACTGGAAGGAGTTGAGAGACAGTGGTAAATGGATTGATTATCCGGATTATGGCAAATTCGACGAAGGGCACATTTCCCTCCAGAATCACGGGACAAAGGTTTGGTTTCGCGATATTAAAATAAAAGAATTGTAAGAAATCATTCGCATGAGCGAAAAAACAAACGTATGACTTCAAGAGAAAAGGTAAAATGTGCCCTCAACCATCAAGAAGGTGAGATTCCCATTGATTTTGGGACGACAGGTGTCACGGGTATCCATTGCAAAGTAATAGAAGGACTTCGCCGGTATTACGGCTTGGAAGAACGACCGGTTAAAGTAATCGAACCCTACCAGATGCTGGGTGAAGTCGACGAAGAATTGCAGCAAATAATCGGAACAGATGTCACCGGAATCACAGGACGAAGCAATATGCTGGGTACGACAGAACGCGAATATCATCAACAGACGACACCCTGGCTTCAAACCGTTTTGATTTCAAAAGAGATTGACCTGACGCCCGATGCAGCAGGTAATATCTACATCTATGCGCAGGGCGACCGTTCGGTTCCTCCAAGTGCCGTCATGCCTTCAGACTGTTATTTTATCAATGCGATCGAACGAAAACCATTTGTAGATGAAGACAGTCTGAAGGTAGAAGACAATCTGGAAGAATTTGGGCTTATCACCGATAAAGATTTAGAATACTTTGTGAAACAGATCAATAAAGCTGCTTTAACCGATAAAGCCATTATTGCCAGTTTTGGGGGAGCTGCTTTGGGCGATATAGCCTTTATTCCGGGAATGAGCCTGAAAGACCCCAAAGGTATTCGTTCGGTTGCCGAATGGTATATGTCGACAGCGCTACGACCTGATTTTATTCACAGGATTTTTGAACGACAGATCGACATGGCTATCCTCAATTATCAAAAACTTTGGGACTTGGCGGGCGATAAAGTAGATGTGGTTTTTACATGCGGAACCGACTTTGGCACACAAGAGTCGCAGTTCTGTTCGGTCGATACATTTCATGAACTGTGGCTTCCTCATTACAAACGAATGAACGAATGGATACACCGTAACACAACCTGGAAGGTATTTAAACATTGTTGCGGCTCTATCATTCCGCTGATCCCTGCCATGATTGACTCCGGTTTTGACATTCTGAATCCTGTACAGATCAATGCCAAAAACATGGATTCTCAACGACTCAAGGATGAATATGGCCGGCATCTGACTTTCTGGGGTGGAGGCGTTGATACCCAACAAATACTGCCTTATGCCAATCCCGAACAGGTCAAAGAACATGTGTGGCGTCAATGCGAGATTTTCGGGAAAGGAGGCGGATTCGTATTTAACTCAATACATAACATCCAAGCCAACGCACCTATTGAGAATGTAGCCGCTATCTTTGAGGCATTCAATGAATTACGAAATAATAACTGATTATAACAATGGAAAATTTAGATGTATTAAAAGAAGCGATCGTCAAAGGAAACCTGGCGGTAGCAGTCGAAACAACCCAAAAAGCAGTGGCTGAAGGATGCGATCCCCAGCATGTGATTAACGACTATATGTCGAAAGCAATGGAAGAGGTAGGGCAGCGCTTTGAAGAAGGCAAGGCATTTGTTCCCGAACTGTTGATGGCAGCCAGAGCCATGAAAGGTGCGCTCGAAATATTGAAACCCCTGCTTAAAGGCGACAAAACGAAATTACTTGGTACTGTTGCTATCGGAACCGTCAAAGGCGACCTGCACGATATAGGCAAAAATCTGGTGGCTTCAATGCTCGAAGGATGTGGATTTGAGGTAATTAATTTAGGGATAGATGTGTCGTCCGAGAAATTTATTCAAGCAGTAAAAGAGCATAACGTCAATCTCATCTGTCTATCTGCACTGCTGACAACAACAATGAGTTATATGAAAGAAGTCATCGAAGCGCTCGAAAAAGCAGGACTGCGCAATGAGGTGAAAGTGATGGTTGGAGGCGCTCCTGTAAACGAAAACTTCGCCAAGGGCATAGGAGCTGACGGCTACGGAAGCAATGCGAACTCCGCAGTCTCCTTAGCCAAAAAGTTGATGGCGGTCTAAACCTTATACTTTCAGAAAGATATTCTTTTTATACAACACATAGAAGAATAGCCAACAGGATGCGATATAGCTTGTTGCATTGATTCATTTCCCGACGTCTTCAGGACTTACAGAAAGGATTTGAACAAAGAATCAATTATAGGCTAAGTCTGATTTTGGTTAAGGTTGATTATCAATTCAATTCAATTCAATGAATCATCATTCATAATTGATTTTCTGTTATCTTTGCCGCATGGGAAAAAATAAGTTGCAAAAGTTTAGTGAAATGACGGGATTTCCGCATGTGTTTGAATATCCGTATGCTGTTTTACGGGAAAAAGGATGTACACTTAAAGGTAATTGGAAGCAGGAGATTTTCAAAAACAACAACCCGATTGTATTAGAATTAGGTTGTGGCCGAGGCGAATATACGGTGGGATTAGGAAGGTTCTTCCCATCGAAAAACTTTATCGGAATTGATATCAAAGGAGCGCGTATGTGGGCAGGAGCTAAGGAGTCCCTGGAAGCCAGCATGACCAATGTAGCTTTTCTTCGTACCCATATCGAATTGATTACCTGTTTTTTTACACAAGGCGAAGTGGATGAAATCTGGTTGACTTTTCCGGATCCGCAAATGAAGAAACCCAACAAACGTTTGACATCTACCCGGTTTATGAAAATCTACCGCCAAATCCTGTCTGACAGAGGGATTATCCATCTGAAAACGGACAGTCAATTTATGTTTACATACACCTGTGAAATGTCCAAAGCCAATCATTTACCCGTTTTAATCCATACAGAAAATCTGTATAACTCCGGAATTGCAGATGAAATTTTATCCATCCGTACTTATTATGAACAGCAATGGCTCGAACGGGGAATACCTACCAAATACCTCCGGTTTATTTGTGAACCACGCAATCAACTGATTGAACCTGATATGGAAATCGAATATGATTTGTATCGCAGCTATAACAGAAGCAGGAGAAGTGATGGTTGATGGTTATGATTGATTAGATGTTTTTTTAGAAGTGTCCTTTAGTTATTCAGCGAAGAAATGCTGTAATGTAACTTATTTCCGATTTTTTTTTGTGAAATCTCGAAAAATGTGCTATCTTTGCAGTCGTAATGTGCTAAAAACGGTTCCTTGGCCGAGTGGCTAGGCACCGGTCTGCAAAACCGTCGACGGCGGTTCGAATCCGCCAGGAACCTCATTAGAAGAATTTCTTACAAAGACGAAGATACGCAAAGGATTAACTCAGGAACCTTTGCGTCTTCGTGTTTTGGCAAGAAATCACTTGTTTACGCATAAGGAAGTACCTCCTGTATAAACAGTTTCTGATCCATTCTCTACTATAATGACAATCCAATAAGGAAAATGTAACATGAGACGATAAAAAAAATCACAAAAATGTGTTAAACTATGTAAAAACACACACTATATCTCAAATAAATAGATTATCCCTGTGAAAATTATATACTGATATTGATTTTTTTTGTTGTATCTTTGCATTTTTATTTAAAATAATCGTATCACTATAAAAAAAATAATTATGTTAGATTCAAAAATGAAAGTTGCATTGAACCAGCAGGTAAATGCAGAGTTATGGTCGGCTTATCTGTACCTGTCTATGTCATATGATATGGATAACAAGGGTTATGAAGGTATGGCGTCGTGGTTTGCTGCGCAGGCAAAGGAGGAATTTGAACATGCTACCCGGATCGGGAAATTCATCGGCGAAATGGACGGAAAAGTTGTGTTGATGCCGATTAAAGAAGTCCGCCAAACGTGGAATTCTCCCAAAGAGGCTTTTGAAGACACATTAAAGCATGAAAACGTTGTAACCGGAAATATCTATATGTTGATGGATATGGCTGTCGAATTGAAGGATTACGCTACACAAAGCCTGCTGAGATGGTTTATTGACGAGCAGGTGGAAGAAGAAGATACCGCACGTAAGATTGTAGAAAAGTTGCAGCGAATTGAACATATCCCTGCCGCTTTGTATGCGTTGGATCAACGGCTTGGCGAACGTTAAAAAACGATTAAGGCTTCCATAAAAAATGGCTGAACATACCGTTTTGCTGGCTTTCGGACTGACCCTGATTGCAGGTCTTGCGACCGGTATCGGCAGTTTGATCGCTTTAATTGCCAAACGCACCAACACGAAATTTCTATGCGCGTCGTTGGGGTTTTCGGCCGGAGTGATGATTTATGTGTCGTTTATGGAATTGCTGCCGATTGCCAGGGAAGAACTTACCATGCACCTTGGCGATAAAACAGGCATGTTGGGTTTGATATTGGCCTTTTTCGGCGGGATGGGATTGATTACGCTGATTGACTTTGTGATACCTGAGCCTAACAATCCGCACGAGATGCAAGGCATAGAGGAAATGAACAGGCCCGACATCCAGCAAAAGTCGCTGCACCGTATAGGTCTTGTTGTTGCGCTATCGCTTGTCGTCCATAACTTTCCCGAAGGAATTGCTACATTCACGGCGGCGATGAGCAGCGGCCTTTCCGTAGCGATACCGATCACCGTGGCCATTGCTATACATAACATCCCCGAAGGGATCGCCGTATCGGTACCCATTTACCATGCTACAGGAAGCAAACGAAAGGCTTTCTGGCTGTCGTTCCTTTCAGGGATGGCTGAACCGGTGGGCGCACTGATTGCCTACCTTTTCCTGATGCCGTATTGGTCGCCTTTGGTCAATGGGATCGTCATGGCTTCTGTGGCAGGAATCATGGTTTACATTTCGTTGGACGAACTCTTGCCCACAGCCGAAAAATACGGTAAACATCATATATCCATTTCCGGACTTATTGCCGGAATGATCATAATGGCTTTAAGTTTATATCTTTTTATATAATTTTAAAAATCAAATGTATGAGTATCAAAGGAACAAAAACCGAACAAAACCTGTTAAAGGCGTTTGCCGGCGAATCGCAGGCACGCAACAGGTACACATTTTTTGCAAGCAAAGCCAAGAAAGAGGGCTTTGAACAGATTGCCGCTTTTTTTGAAGAAACGGCAGCGCAGGAAAAGGAACATGCCAAATTGTTCTTCAAATTTCTTGAAGGCGGCATGGTAGAAATCACCGCTTCATTCCCTGCCGGCGTAATCGGCAGTACTGCTGAAAATTTGCTTGCCGCAGCCGAAGGCGAACTCGAAGAATGGGATTTGCTCTATCCCGAATTTGCCCGCATTGCCGATGAAGAAGGATTTAAAAAAATCGCTGCCGCTTTCAGATTGGTTGCTACTGTGGAAAAAAGGCACGAAGCGCGTTACCGCAAATTGTTACAAAACGTCGAAAACGGCGAGGTATTCAAACGCTCCGATAAAATGGCATGGTCGTGCCGCAACTGTGGTTATATATACAACGGTGAAAAAGCGCCGGATATTTGCCCGTGCTGCGACCATCCGTTATCTTTCTTTGAATTGGAGGCAGATAATTTCTGATAGGGGAAAATCTTTTTTCAGCACAGAGAGACACAGAGATGATATTTTAAGGAGGAAATTGATGGGTAATACGAAGGTTTCAGTCACGGTTTGCACTTGTGTATATCGCCGGCTCATGAACAGGGAGGAAATCATCAAATTGGTTGCTGCGCTGAAAAATGCAGGACAAACGGTGACGGTCGTTCCCGATTTGTGCAAAACTGCCATTTCGGATGCGGAACAAATGGCTATGATTGCTTCTACAACGGTTGTAGCCTGTTATCCGCGGGCAGTGAGGTCAATCTTCGATAGTTTGGGGCTGAAACCCACACAGGTTTTTGATATCCGTAACCATTCCGGCGAACAAATTCTGCATGAAATGAACGTTCCGGGTTCCGGTGTCCAGGTTTCAGATTCAATGCTGTGTGACATTTCTAATGCCGTTCCTGCTGACGCACAGGAGGCCTGGCACCCGGTGATTGACAAGGAGCGCTGTACAGAATGTGGCAAATGTCATGACTTTTGTTTGTTTGGGGTTTACGCTCTCAAAGAGGGGGTAGTGAAAGTGACACAGCCTCAAAACTGTAAAAACAACTGCCCTGCATGTGCCAGAGTTTGCCCATCGAAAGCAATCATCTTCCCAAAATATGAAAAATCGCCTATCAACGGCGGCTTGCACGACGAAGAAACATTCAGTGAAACAGATAGCAAGGAATTGTATAACAAAGCCTTGAAATATAAACTCGAAGAAAGAAGAAAAAAAGTTTCACTGAGACAAACCGATAAATAAGAATTTTCCCCTTATGTACTGCATTTTTTTGGATTGCTTCGTGCCTTACAATGACGGGGGTGGGGAATGTTGTCGTCTTTTTGCTTTTTGTCTTTTAAAATGATGGGGACTCATGACGATGCACGTTGCCGTCATTGCGGGGAGGAACAACGAAGCAATCCAGAAAAAAAAATAATAAGCGTGTTGCAAAATTATGTTATTTTAAGGTACGAAGCAATCCGGAAAAGACTGACAACTGAAAACTAACTATATGACAGTAAAAGAGTATTTTTTAACGTTTAAAGCCGCCGCACGTATTCTTACGGAATGTTCGCCGCGTTTGGTGTGGAAATTTATGCGTAACTTCGGCATACGCAGCGCAATCAATATCAGTCGTTTCGAAAAGCGACAACGCAAGGGTCAACCTTTTTTCCCTGCCTTTATCATGATTTCGGTCACCGAAGCATGTAATCTTGCTTGCAGCGGATGCTGGATTTCAAAGGAAGGCACACAATCGCTGTCGCCCGAACAACTTGACGGCATCATTCAGGGCTGCAAAAAGGAAGGGTCGTATTTTTTCGGCATACTCGGTGGCGAACCGCTGATGTACAAAGGATTATTTGATGTCATGGCAAAGCATAGGGATTGCTATTTCCAACTCTTTACCAATGGCGTCCTGCTGACGGACGAGGTGGCGCGCCGACTGAAAAAACTCGGAAACGTAACGCCGCTTCTCAGCATTGAAGGTCTTGAAGAAGAGAGCGACATCCGGCGAGGCAGAGATGATGTATACAGACGGACGATCGAAGGGCTTCGCGCCTGCAAAAGAGCAAAATTGATTATCGGGGCTGCTGCAAGTATCTGCAAAAGCAATTTTGATGAATTGGTAAACCGCAAATATCTTGAACTGCTGGCTAAGGAAGGCGTACATTATCTTTGGTATTACATCTACCGTCCGGTAGGCGCCGAACCCAACCCCGCAAACGCTTTAGACAGAGAACAAATTATTGCCCTCCAGCGATTTATTGTCGAACAACGGCGAAGCGCACCACTGCAAATTATCGACGCTTACTGGGACGACAAGGGGCGTGCGTTATGTCCGGCAGCCGCAGGCATAAGCCATCACATATCGCCTTCGGGTGCAGTAGAGTTTTGTCCTCCGCTGCAAATGAGCAAGGATTTCGTCAACGAAAAAGGGTCGAACCTGAAAGAAATTTTTGCAAGTTCCTCTTTTCTCGCCGAATTAAGAAAACTGACTGCCGCCCATTCACGCGGGTGCATCATCCTCGAAAATCCCGAACTGATGGTTGATTTCCTTGTCCAACAGGGGGCTGTCGACACCACATCGCGGGAAACCGTCTTACAGGAATTCAAAAAGATGGGTAAATTGCCCGGACACGACCTGAAAGGCGACGAAATCCCCGACCAAAATATCTTTTACCGCTTTGTCAAAAAGAATTACTTCTTTGGCTTTGGGGCGTATGGATAAAGATTTTGCTATCTAAAAACTGAACGAAAAAATAACGGTTTAAAAGATATGATTACCTCCAGCCGCCGCCTAATGCGCGATAGAGGACAATCTTTTGTTGGATAATGGCATTATAGGTAGAGTAGAGGGCGAGTTCGCTTGATAATACACTGTTTTGGGCGGATAAAACATCTAAATAGGTGGCATAACCATTGACTAATAGTTCCTGTGAATAATCGTATGCTTTTCTCAATGCCTCCACCTGTTCTCTCTGATAGGCAGCCTGCTGAGTTGTAAACAGGATAGAGGCCAGCGCATTGGACACTTCATTTCCGGCATTCAATAACGTTTGTTTAAACGATAGATAGGCTGCACCTTCCTGCAATCGGGTTATTTCTTTTTGTGTTTTGAGGGTTCGTCCGTTAAGGACCGGTTGTGTCAATCCGCCCATTATATTCCAAAGCAACGATCCCGGCATGTTGAACCAATTTTCCAACCCTTTGGCATCCGGTCCTATCGAACCGGAAAGGGTTAATTGGGGATACAATGCTGCACGCGCCGCATTGAAGTGTTCATGAGAAGCACACAAGGCATATTCTGCCATCTGTACATCTGGACGATTCGTCAATAATTGAGCTGGGATGCCTGTTGATAATGCTTCCGGATGAAAGAGTGTTAGATCTAAATTGCCGGATCGTACAATAACTTCCGGCGTTTTGCCGAGGAGCAGACAAATATAGTTTTCCTCTATGGCGATAGAAGCATTGATCTGAGGGAGATACGCCTGTGCAGATGCCAATTGGGCATTGGCTTGCAAAACAGCTACTTCAGTGACCTGAGCCGATTGTTTTAACGATTTGACTGTATTTAAATAGTTTGTATAGCTTTCGATATTTTTTTCGGTGACAGCCCGTTGGTGATCAAGCATTATCAATTGGTAATAGGCAGAGGCAACATCGGATACCAATTGTGTTTGTACAGCGCGAACGGTAGCTTCCTGCTGAAAATATTGGGCTTGTTGTGATCTCTTCAGGCTGCTCAGTTTTCCCCATATATCGGCTTCCCAACCAGCTGTAGCTGCTAATTTTAATTCCGTAAAAGGATTGGCAGGTTTGGTTGAGTTGCCGTATTTCGACACATCAGAGACGGAGCCGGTCAGCCCCAACGTCAAGGTCGGATAAAACGCCGCCTTACGCTGTTTCACTAATTCCGACAGTTGTGCTAAATGGTTGACAGCATACAGGACATTCAGATTTGAATCGAGGGCTTCGGTTATCAGTTGTTGTAACAAGGGATCATCATAAAAATCAAGAACCGAATGTGTTGCCAACGAATTGGTTGTGTCGGTTTCGGTAAAGGTGCGAAACAATCCGTCAAGCGGCAGTTGAGAGGGTCGTTGATAGGGAGTTGTTACTGCACAACCCGCCATGAAAACTACAGTTGCCGTCCAAATTGTTAAATATAAAATACCTTGCTTCATCATCGAATCTAATAACTGAATAACTGAAAATCAATAATTATTTACTGAAAATTTTTTACATCTCCCTGCTCCCTTCAATGAGGGAGTGGTTTTTTTTCTTCCGTAAGGCGACGTCTAACGAGCCGAAAATAACATACAGGGTCGGTATCACAAACACACCGAACAAGGTACCTATCAACATTCCGCCTGCTGCCGCTACCCCTATAGAGCGATTACCCGCACTTCCTGCGCCTCCTTCCAAAATCAACGGCAACATACCGAAAATAAACGCAAACGAAGTCATTAAGATAGGTCGGAGACGAACCGTTGCTCCTTCAATTGCCGCTTCTACTAAGCTCATGCCTTGCTCATGCCTTTGCCGCGCAAATTCTACAATTAATATTCCGTTTTTACTCAACAAACCAATAAGCATGATAAGCGCTACCTGTACATAAATATTATTGGTAAGTCCCCATATTTTGACGAAAAAATAAACACCGAACAGTCCGATAATCAAGGATAACATGATAGACCAGGGCAGAAGATAACTTTCGTATTGGGCACACAGGATCAGGTAGACAAACAGGAAGCAAAGCAGGAAAACGTAAATAGCCTGACTGCCCGATTTAATCTCTTCACGCGCCATGCCTGAGAACTCTATTTCATATCCGGCTTGCAGTTTGGTTGCTTCCTCACGCACTGCATTAATCGCATCACCTGAACTGAATCCGGTTTTCTGCTTGCCTGTAATGGTAGCAGCAGTAAACAGATTATAGCGGGTCATGGATTCCGGTTGCAATATCTTTTCGAAAGTGAGCAAGGTTGTGATCGGTACCATTTTCCCTGTATTATTCCGCACCATAACCCTGGATAACGAATTGAGGTCGGTACGGTCCGATGGCGACGCCTGAATCATGACGCGGCTATATTTGGTAAACAGGTTAAAATCGGAAACCATCATTCCACCGTAGTAAGCTTGCAAAGAAGAAAATACATCGTTAACTGCAACGCCTTCCATTTTACATTTATCGACAGCCACCCCAAATTCATAACTGGGAAAGTTGATATTAAATGAGGTAGTAACAAAATCAAGCTCGGGACGGGCAGAGAGCATACTCAGAAAATCGCTCAATACCTCATAAAACTTATTGATGTCTCCTCCTGTTTTGTCCTGTAATTGAACTTCAAATCCATCTGAGAAGCCAAATCCGCGAACAGGTGGCGGAGCAAAGAAAAGAATTGTCGCGTCTTTTATATGGGATACCTTTTCGTTCAATATGGCAATTACATCCACGGTAGTAGTATCTCCGCGTAGATGCCAGGGTATAAGGGACGAAGTGATCATTCCATGCGAACTTCCGTTAGTGGAGGTCAACTGACTTTGTCCTGCGGTAACAATCCGGGAAGCAAATATCGGCATACTACCGATGATACTGTCAATTTCCAGCATCACTTTCTGAGTTTGTTCCAATGAGGTGCCTGGAGGTGTAGTCACGTCGCCGCTGATGATTCCCTGGTCTTCATTGGGAATAAAAGCCGAGGGCGTAGTCTTGATTATCTGCCAGGCTGTCAGGCCAAAGCAAAGAAGCATGAGAGGCGGTATCCAACGACGCCGGATAAGGAACGTTATTATTTTACGGTATTTGTTCAGCGTAACATCGAACGCTACATTAAAGTTTTGATGAAATCGGACGATAAGTGAACGTTTTTCCTCTTTTTGGTGTTCGGCTTTAATCAGAAGCGTGCACAATACTGGACTAAGTGTAAGTGAATTAACAGCCGAAAGAACAATAGCGATTGCCATTGTCAATCCAAATTGACGATAAAACACTCCTGCCGGTCCGGTTAAGAAACCTAACGGAATAAATACAGCCGCCATGACTAAAGAAATGGAGATAATAGCAGCTGTTATTTCGTCCATCACCTTTGAGGTTGCATCGAACAAAGAAAGCGAAGAATTATTTTTTAATTTGGCATGGACTGCCTCCGTTACCACTATGGCGTCATCAACCACAATTCCGATTGACAATACCAGGGCAAACATAGTCATAAGGTTAAGGGAAAAACCAATCAGATATAAAAAGAAAAAGGTTCCAACGATAGACACAATAGCCGAAATACCCGGAATCAACGTGAATCGCCAATTTTGCAGAAACAGGTAGACCACCAGAAACACAAGAATGAAAGCCTCCACTAATGTGCGCTGCACTTTTTCCATGGAAGCATCTAAGAATCTATTGGCGTCATTAACAATGGTATAGTAAACGTCGGGTGGAAATGATTTTGATAATTCTTCTAATTGGTCTTTCAGTTCAATGACTACCTCGCGGGCATTTGAGCCTGTTGTTTGATTGATAAAAAAGCCCGTTCCCTTTTTCCCGTTAACGGTTGCTGAAACCGCATAATCGAAAGCGCCGAGATCAACAGTCGCTACATCTTTGACGCGGAGAATCCTGCCATCGCTATCTGCTTTGATTACAATGCTCTCATAGTCGGGTGATTCGGTAAATTTACCCTTATATGTTAATGTATATTGAAACTGTTGGTCTCCGCTTAATCCGAATTGTCCCGGAGCGGCCTCTACGTTTTGTTCCTGAATAGCAGAAATAACATCAGATGGCATTAAATTATAGGAAGCCATCTTTGCAGGATCCAACCAAATACGCATCGAATAATTTCGCTGACCAAAGACATTGACTTGCCCAACACCCTGAACACGTGCCAGTTGCGGTGTGATATTAATCAATGCATAGTTTTGAAGAAAATTTTCATCAAATTCCGGATTATCACTATAAATAGCCGCATTCATGAGTTGATTATTCAGCATCTTCCGGGTAGATACGCCATATTGTGTTACTGCAGAAGGCAATCTACTCAAAACCATTGCTACCATATTTTGTACATTTACCTGCGCTATATTCGGATCAATGTCTAAATTAAAGTATATTTGAATATTAGCGCTTCCGTTATTCGTAGCGGTAGACGTCATATAGGTCATCCCTTCTACGCCATTGATTTGTTCTTCAAGCGGAGCAATTACACTTTTCAGCACGGTTTGGGCATTCGCTCCGGGATAGGTGGCGGAAACAGTCACCCTGGGAGGAGCTATGTTGGGAAATTGTTCGATGGGAAGACTGATATATCCAAGAACTCCTAATGCACAAATTATAATGGAAATGACCGTGGCAAATACCGGACGGGCTAAGAACTGCTTTATCATATTGTCGCTTCTTACTTATTAACCATTAATCATTAACCATTATCCTATCTCCATCCCGTACTTTTCCGACGCCATCCAGGACTATCCTGTCGCCTTCATTTAATCCCCAATCAATAATGAAACTATCACTTGTATTATTCAATACTTTAATAATGGTGGCATGAACCACATTATCTGTATCTACGGTTAAGACCATTTTCTTATCCTGAATATCGTAAGTCGCCTTTTGTGGTATCACGATTGCATTTTTATAAATGCTTGGGATTAGAAGCGTGCCTGTACTGCCGGAATGTAATATCGCATCCGGATTAGGAAATATCCCCTTCATTTGTAATGAACCGGTAGAAGGATCTATCAGACTGCTTCCCAACTCAATCTTTCCTTTGTGTTCATAGATTTGTCCGTTTGCCAAAAGCAATTCGGCAGGAGGTAATTGGGCTGCCAATTGTTTTAATGTAGCGCGCGAACTGTCGGCTAACTGTAACAGAAACTTCTCATCGAACGAGAAATAGGCAAATACATCGCCGGTGGAAGCGACCGATGTGATGGGTGTGCCCATGCCGACAGTGAGCAGACTACCCTCTCGTAACGATATTCGTCCAATCACACCGGAAACCGGACTTGTGACCAATGTGTAGCCTAATTGAATTTTTGCAT